>Ga0315280_10008597_pt1 | contig 13328 bp, 11 predicted proteins | sample YL17G06_40_MG_FD_203697 | JGI IMG/M metagenome (GOLD analysis project Ga0315280, IMG submission 203697) | Sediment microbial communities from Yellowstone Lake, YNP, Wyoming, USA - YL17G06_40 | ecosystem: Environmental > Aquatic > Freshwater > Lake > Sediment | place: USA: Wyoming | collected...
CCGATGCGGGCCGTCTTGCCGGAGCGCAGCCGGATCTCGACGGCGTGCCAACCCGACACGTTATACAACCATCTGCGCGGCGTATAGTGGATGCCCCAGCCGTACCACCAGGGGTTTGTCACGGCCTGGCATGACTCGATATCGCGTATCCCCCAACGTTTACGGATGAGGCCCGGGCCGAACGCGAGGCGCAGGTCGCCGCCGGCGATCTCGACGGTCAGAGACCAGAAGAGGGCGGCGCTCAGAACCAGCACCATGGCGACGCCGCCCATGATCCACCGCGGGTCCGCGCCAGAGGCGTTTGCCGGCGCCGAGACCCACAGAACGATGCATAGCAGGACGCCGGCCCCCAAGGCAACACGCAGCGTATGGCCCGGCTGGGTGTGACGGTACGAGGAAACGCCGCCGGTCGCGGACATGGGCCTGCCCCCGTGCCCTGGCGTTACGGTCCCTTGGCTTCTTTGCGGAAGGTCTCGGCGCGCCGCTTGAGGTCGTCGGGGTTCGCCGGCTCGGCCTTCTTCATCGTGAACCTGAAGGCATGCGTGTCATAGTGGACGCCGGGGACCACGGTCTCGTACGCCAGGTCCAGGGGAATCCACTCGAAGTAGGGGGCGCTGACCTTCGCCGCCGTAAGGAGCGGCTCGTAGCCCGAGTGCTCCAGCCGCACGCCGTACGTGCCGTACCACGTGAAGGGAACCGTGACGGGGGTGCGGCCGACCTCGTTGTCGTTGAGCCAGCACAGTGCGCCGCTCGGCTCGGACTCGATGGTGATGGTCCGCTGGACCTGGCCGTAACAACCCGTGAGGGCCAGCGCGGCCAGCGCTGCCGTCAGGACGATGGCATGTTTCATGGTCAGGCCCTTGCCTGCTGGTAAACCTCTTCGATATCGGCCGCCAGGCTCTGCGTGTCGAGGATGGCGACGGTGCACCGGCCGGACAGCCAACCGCCGCACTCGCCCGGGTTCAGGACGAGGCGTCCCTGCTGGCGTTCGACCTTCGGCTCGTGCGTGTGGCCGAAGACGACGATGTCGGCCGCCTCAAAATCCTCGTGCGACAGGCGCAGGCGGTTGTGGATCAGGCATATCTTCTTTCCGCCCAGCGCGAGGCGCCGCGGCCCGTCCGACAGCGACGGCAGCAGTTTCGCCAGCCCTTCCCGTTCGCCGTCGCAGTTGCCGAAGATGCCCTCGAGCGGGATCCTCGCCTGGAGGAGGCGCTTCAGGGCGAACGGCGCACAGTAGTCGCCTCCGTGCAGGAGGACCTCGACGCCCGCCTGCTCGAAGCGCCGCAGCGCGGCCGCAATCGCCGCCAGATTGTCGTGGGTGTCCGAAAGAACGCCAATCTTCATGCCGGTCCCTTCTGAAAAAGCCAGTATATTGACCTGGCTGAGAAAGTGTCAAGGAAAAGCGGCGGCGGGCTGGCTGTGGCCATACCGCCCGCGCCATGGAATCTTGCCCAATCCGGGGCCTAGCGAGGTAGGCCGGGGCGCAGCCCCGGCAACTTGCGAGGTAGGCCGGGGCGCAGCCCCGGCAACCGTAGGTCTTGGCGATGGAGGTTTTTGGCTTGCTTGTGCCCGGAATATGTGTCATACTCCCCCATAGTGCGTTTCGTTCCACCCGTTAGGGTGGCTGCGACGAAGCGCGCGGCTCCTGCACCTCACAGTCACTTCGAGGAATGGGCCATGATAGCGAGAGCATGCCCTCTACCCGTAGTTTGTCTGGTCCTGCTGAGCCTCTGCGCGCGGGGTTGCGCCCAGGATGAGGACCTGGCGTGGGCCGTCTCGCAGGCGCCCGCCGATGCGTGCCTTGTCATAGCGGTGCGCGGGGTAGCGGAATTCGAGGCCTCCGTCAAAGCGCTCGCCGGGCCGGACGCCGGCGACGTAGACCTGGTGAAAGCCATCGAAGACGATCTTCCCGCCGGCGCATTCGACGGGCGCGGCCCCTTGCTGATTATGGTCCCTGTGACCCCGAAGGGCTTCGAGGCGGTCGGGATGCTGCGGCTCAAGGACGCCTCGAAACTTGAGGGCGAGACGATCGAGGGCAGCATCCTGAAGGTCATTCCCCATCCGCCCGACCCGAGCGTGCCCCCCCGGCTGGTCGGGCCGCAAGAGGCCCTGTACGTCCTGAAGATGGGAACGTGGGCGGCTTTCAGCGACGACCTGGCGGCGGTCAAGGCCGTGGCGTCGGCCGCCTCGAGGCTGGCCCTGACCGGCTCCCAGCGCGCGGCCATCGGCGGACACCAGATCTGGATCCAGGCGAACCCGAAGCCGCTGGCGGCGGCCGCAAGGCGGGGCATCGCCTCGCAGGAGAAACGCCTGGAGGCTGCCAACGGACAAGTCGTTCCGCCGGCCTTCAGCAAGACGCTGGAGTGGATGGTCGGCCTCCTCGACCAGACCCGCGCGATCGGACTCGTGGCCGACGTTAAGGAGGCGGGGGCATCCGCCGAGATCGAAGTGGCCCTGGCCGAGGACTCGGCCCTGCTGGCGGCGGCCGGCGCGGGCCTGCCCCTGGAGGACTTCAAGGGCGGCCTGCCCCCCACCGATAGCCTTGTCCTCGCGGGATGGTACCGCCTGGACTGGGCCAAGGCGATGCCGCCGGTGAAATCGCTGATCCGTCCGCTCATGGATATCCTGGCGGAGCCGGCCGATACGGCGGCGGGCAAGCGCGCCGACGAGTTCTGGGCCGACTGCGACCGGTGGGGGGCCGTTATCGGCCCGGACGGGGCCCTGGTGATGGAACTGGCCCCGCCAGGCCAGGGCATATACCGGATGGTCCATACATTCGCGGTCAAGGACCCCGCCGAGTATCGCAAAATGGTCGCCAGGGGGATGACCTCTTGGATGAACTTCACGAACCTCTTCGCGGCCAAGATGTGCGCTCTGCCCGGAATGCCGCCGATGAAGATCCAGACCGGGTTCAATGAAAACGCCGAGACCATCGAAGGCCTGCCGGTGGACCGGGCGACCGTGAAGATGGAGGTCGACGTGCCGCCCGACGCTTCGCCCGAGACGCGGGAGCGGATGAAGGCTGCCGCGGGGGCGGTATACGGTCCGCAGGGCATGGTCGTGCGGGTGGCCTGCGTCGGCAAACGGGGGGTGGTCGCGCTGGGCGACGCCGAGACGATGGCCCGGGCCATCCGGGCCGTCCGCGGCCGGGCGCCGGACCTGGCCGCCGACGGCAAGGTGGCGGCGGCGGTGGGGCGCCTGCCCAAGGGGGGCTGCGCGGCCGGGATCATGTCTCTCGGTAATTATATCTATATGACAATGGCGATGACGGAGCGGGCGATCGCCCAGTCGATGCCCGAGGAGGTAAGGAAGGCCGCGGCGGGTCTGCGGCCGCTCGAGCCGCCCCCCCGGGGGGACCTGGCGGCGATCGGCGGCCGCCTCGACGGGCGGTCCATCCGCCTGGTTCTCGACGTGCCGCCCTCGGAGGTTCGCAACGCCGTCACGGTCGGCAAGCAGGGCGCCGACCGCATGATGTGGTACATGCGGAAGCAACACGAGTTGCGCGATAAGCAGCCGCCCCCGGCCGGGCCGCCCCCAGCCGAAGTTAAGAAGGACGGGTAGTCCGCCGGACATGCTTGTCATCTGAACCGGGCAGTGCCGTGGGCAGTCCTGCCCATCGCGCGGCGGGCAAGACTGCCCGCAGCGCTCAGGCCAACATTCCCCGGACCTGTCCCCACACGTCTTCAGTCCGGATCGATTCCAGGCTGCCGTCCGGCGACGCCAGCACCCGCACGTGCTCGCCCGAGGGCGCCCAGACGCGGGGGTCCGTGGGACCGAAGAGGACGAGGGTCGGCGTCGCGCGTCCTCCAGGCTGCCGCACCGCCGCCGCGATGTGGCTGATGCCCGAATCGTTCCCCACGTACCCGTCGGCGAGGGCCAGGACAGCGGCGGTTTCCACCAGCGTCAGGTTCGAGAGGATCGGCCCGGCGACGGCCGCGGTCGTGCCGCGCTCCAGTTCCGCAGGGCCGGCGAGCCAGACGACCTGGCGCCGCGCCGCCTCTCTCAGGCGCCGCGCGATCGCCACGAAGCGGCCCAGCGGCCAGTTCTTCCTGGTCGACCCGCTCCCCGGGTGGATCGCCACGAAGGGGGCGCCGGCGCCGTGAGAGGCAAGCGTGCGGCGGGCAACCCCCAGGTCGGCTTCTGTCATGCGAATCTCGGGCCGGGCAGGTGCCGCGGTAATCCGGAGCCCGTCGGCAACCTGCCTGCTGATCCACGCCGAGGCCGCGTCGGCCCACGCGTCCGGCGGCAGAGGGTCGAGCGAGACCGCCCTGGCCGGGCCGCCGCTCGCCCCGCTCCACTCCTGCCACTTCGCGGGCGAGTCTTTCGTAAGGAAATCGACCACAAGGTCCGCACCGGCAAGGGCCGGCGGAACCGGCGCGCCGCTCAGGCCAAGCCGCCACAGGCCGCAGGTTTCCAGGTCAACGCACTCGTCGGCGACGCCCGCCAGGTGCGCCAGCGCGATGCGCTCCGGCCGGCCGACGAGCGTGATGGTCGCGCCGGGCCACGCGCGGCGGATGGCCGACAGGGCCGGCAAGGTCTGCACGAGGTCGCCGATGCCGCCGCCGTGAATGATGACGATACGCTTCATGGTGATGGCACGGCGGGCAAGACTGTCCGCCGCGCACCCGTTTGATTGCTCGAGCGCCGCGGGTCTCCCGACCTGCCGCGCGCCAGGCCAATCTAAGAGCCTATCCGAAAAACCGTGGGTCAGGCATATTTATTGAAGCAAACGCGCCTTTGCGTTTGCTTCAAGAAGGTTCTTACCCAACTGTAACCGCCGGGCTGCACGAATATGCCGACCAAAGCCCAACGGCGGGCATTGGTGGCATATATGCCTGACCCACGGTTTTCCGGATAGGCTCCAATGCGCCACGGCGCAGCGGGTCAGGAGCCCCCACCGCCCTGGATTCCCCGCGCACCATCGGCGGCGATGGCCGTCGCGATCCAGCCGCCCCCGAGAACGCGGTTCTCGCGATAGAACACGGCGGCCTGGCCGGGGGTCACCGCGGGCTGTGGCTGATCGAACTTGACCTCGGCCCGGCTTCCGCTCTCGGGTGTCGCGTCCAGCCGCGTGACCCACGCCGAGGCCGACGGGTGGCGATAGCGGATCTGCACCTCGGCCCGGATTGGCTCGGCCGGCACGCGCTCGTACCAGGCGACCTGCTCGGCTACGAGGCCGTCGGCCCGCAGGGCGTCGGCCGGGCCAATGATCACCGCGGCATCGGCCGGGCGGATGGCCACGACGTACCGCGGCTCACCAACGGCGATGCCCAGACCCCGCCGCTGGCCGATCGTGAAGTTGACGATCCCGGCATGCTCGCCAAGGACGCGGCCCTCCAGGTCCAGGATCGGCCCCGGCCGCACGAGGTCCGGGCGGCGCTCGCGCACCAGGTCGCCGACCGTCCCGCGGACGAAGCACACTTCCTGGCTCTTGGGCTTGTCGTGGACGGGGAGGCCGAGGTCGCGCGCCATGCGGCGGACCTCATCCTTGGTCAACTCTCCCACGGGCATGCGGATGCGTTCGAGGCGCTCCGGCCCGACCGCGAAGAGGAAGTAAGACTGGTCCCTGGGGCGGTCGCTTCCGCGTTTCAGCCGCCACCGGCCCGCCTCGAATTCGACGCGGGCGTAGTGCCCCGTCGCGACGTACGGGGCGCCCATGGCGTCGGCGTACTCCAGCAGCCGCCCGAACTTCAGGTCCCTGTTGCACAGGACGCACGGGTTGGGCGTGCGGCCGCGGCCGTACTCGTCGCAGAAGTGGTCCATCAGCCGGCGAAAGTCTTCCGCGAAGTCGAGGATCGAGAAGGGGAACCCCAGCCGCATCGCCACGCGGCGAGCATCGGCCGAATCCTCCGCCGAACAGCAGCGCGGCGGCACGCCCGGCGGCGAGTCCGCCAGGCCCGCACACATGAACACGCCCAGCGGCTGGTAGCCCGATTCCTTCAAGAGGCACGCCGCCACCGACGAGTCCACACCGCCCGACATCGCGACAATGATCCTTTCACCGGCCATGGCGATGTATTCTAGCACAGCCGTCGCGGGAGGCCAGGGATACCAGACCACGGCGGCCGTGCCGGCGTCGGCGAAGAGCCTATCCGAAAAACTGCGGGTCAGGCATATATGCCACCAAAGCCCGCCGTTGGGCTTTGGTTGGCATATCCGTGCAGGCCGGCGGTTACAGTTGGGTATGAACCTTCTTGAAGCAAACGCAAAGGCGCGTTTGCTTCAATAAACCTGCCTGACCCGCGGTTTTTCGGATAGGCCATAGCTAGGCAGTGGCATGGCCGCGCGACGGTGCCCGCCGCGGCGTGCAGGCTCTGGCCGCGCCGCCCGGCGATGAGGATCGCCATATCCCGGCGTGAAGCGCCTTACCTGCCGGCCTGGTAGGAGTTGATCGGTTGCGGGGGCTGGGGAATCTCGGGCAGCGGCGGAGTCAGCGGACCCTTGATCGCCCGCAGGGCGGCCACAGCGGCCCGGCGGACGCCGAAATGGCAATCATCGGTCGCCGCCTCAAGCGCCGCAGCGGCCCGCGTGTCGCCGATCTGACCGAGCGACTCGGCCGCCGCCTTGCGCACGCGCCAGTCGGCGTCTTTCAGGGCGGCGACGAGCCCGTCGACGGCCCGTTCGTCGGCGAGCCCGCCGAGCACTTCAGCCGCCTCGCGCCGCACGGCGCGGTTTTCGTCCTTGAGGCGGGCGATGAGCGGCTCGACGGCCCGCTTGTCGCCCGAGCGGCCCAGGCCCGTGGCTGCCAACTGCCGGACTTCGGCTTCGGTATCTTTGAGCGCCTCGATGAGCGGCGCGACGACACGCGGGTCGCCGCAGAGAGCGAGCGCCCGGGCCGCGAGGATGCGGACCCGGCCCTCAGGCGACTTGAGGTTCTTGAGGTCATCCTCGATGTCGGCCGGGGCGGCGATGGTGGGCTCGGGTTTCCCCGCCGGAGCGGCCGCAGGTTCCGTCAGAAGGAAGGAGAGGCCCCCCGCGCCCTGCTGGACCGTGCACGCCCCGTCTCTGTTCACGTTGACCCGGATGTTTCGCAGAATGACCGGGCCTTGGGCGCTGTCGGCGGCCACGCCCATCTGGATGGTGCCTGCGGCCTGCCCGGCCCCGGGCTTGTTGGTCCTGATGATGATGCCGCCGGGTCCGGCGATGGCCCCGCCGTCCTGGCCGTCCGCGGTCCGCAGGTCGTGGACCACGGGCGGGTTCTTGCCGTCACTGACGATGACCTTTCCCTTGCCTCCGGGCTCCAACTCGATGCGGATGCTGAACGGCGTGGCCGAGATCTTCGGCTCGGCATTCTCGGCGGCCCCGGGGTTCGCCGGTGCGGGTTTGTGCCCATCGGCCGAGGGCGTGTCGGGTTTCTCGGCAGGCCTTGCGGCTGGCGCCTTCGCGTCCGGCGGGGGTTCATCGGCCCCGATGGCCGCGGCGACGGGCGAGAGCACTGCGGCGCCGGCAAAGGCAAGAATCGCAAGCAGCGACGGGCGGTGCAAGCACAGCGGACGTTTCGCGTTCATGGCGTGTCTCCCTCCCCACCGAGACAATACTCTCCCGTGGAGTTTATATCGGCATTCCCGGGCCGCCAAGGCGAGAGAACCGTTGCCGCGAGCACAGCAGCGTCGGGCCGGACCCTGGAGAAAATGCTTTGCGTTTTTTCCCGTTTCGTGTATGCTATAGGTGGGGTCGAACGTTTAGCACATCATACGTCGCTCGCGAGTTGCATGGCGCCGTTCCAGGCATCAGGAGCGCTCGTATGGACACCTCCGCCGAACGCCGCAAGCATCGCCGGTTCGAGATCCCGTGTCGCCTGAGGGTGGAGTTGCCGAGCGGCGGCAACGTGCGCGTCCGGGCCGTCAACATCAGCGACGGCGGCGCGTACTTCATTACCGGCCAAGGGGTCCAGGTCGGCCGCGAGGTGGAGGTGCGCGTGGCGGTTCCGCGCGACACGGCCAACACGTTTTTCCTGGAGCAGTTTGCCGCCCGCGCCCGGGTCATCCGGTGCGATCCGCTCGGTGAGGATCAGGGCGGAACGGGCGTGGCCCTGGAGTTCGAGAAGGCCCTCGCCCTGGACTTGGCGTAACGCGGTTTGGCCGTGGCCGGCATGGCGACGAAGAACCGCCGCGGCCGTGCAGGCGGCGGCTAAGAGCCTATCCGGAAAACCGCGGGTCAGGCATATCCGTGCAGCCCGGCGGTTACAGTTGGGTAAGAACCTTCTTGAAGCAAACGCAAAGGCGCGTTTGCTTCAATAAATATGCCTGACCCGCGGTTTTTCGGATAGGCTCTAAGGGCTTTCATATACACACATCCCGCCGACGATGGTTGTCGCCACCCGCCCGCGAACGCCCCAGCCCGCAAACGGGCAGTTCCTCGCGCGAGACCGGAACCGGTGCGGGTCGATGGTCCACCGTGCCTCGGGGTCGATGATGGCGACGTCGGCCGGGGCGCCGACGCTCAGCGTGCCCGCCCCGATGCCGAGGACCCGGGCGGGGGTAAACGTCATCCTGGCCAGCAGTTGCGGCCACGTCAGGAGGCCCGTCTCGACCAGCGCCCGCACGTAGACCGCCAGGGCCGACTCCAGGCCGATCATCCCCGCCGGGGCCTCCGCCAGGCGCCGGGCCTTGGCCTCGGCCGAGTGCGGTGCGTGGTCGGTGGCAAGGCAATCTATGGTGCCGTCGCGGACGGCGTGCAGCACGGCGTCGACGTCGTGCCCGCTCCTGAGGGGCGGGCTGACCTTGAACACGGCGTCGCGACTGGCCAGGGCCTCCCCGGTCAGCGCCAGGTGATGCGGCGAGGCCTCGGCGGTGACGGGCGCGCCGGCGGCCTTCGCGCGGCGGAGGATGGCGACCGCCCCTTCGGTCGAGACGTGGCAGATGTGCACGCGGCAGCCGGTCCTGGCGGCGGCATCGCACGCCCGCTCGACGGCCGCCTCCTCGGCCTCGGGCGGGATGCCCGGCAGGCCCAGCGCGGTCGCCAGCGGCCCGTCGTTGATGACACCGCCGGCCGCCAGCGCCGCGTCTTCGCAGTGGCAGAGGGCCAGCGCGCCCAGGCGGGCGGCTTCGCCCAGCACCTGCTCGAACACGGCCGCGTCGGCCACGTCGGAGCCGTCGTCGCTGAACGCAACCGCCCCGGCGCGGAACATCGCGGCAAGGTCGGCCGGCTGGCGTCCTGCGCGTCCGCGCGTCATGCAGCCGACCGGCATGACCCGCGCGAGTCCCGCCTCGTCGGCCTGCCGGCGGTAATACGCGACGGCGTCGGCCGAGTCGATGGGCGGCTGGGTGTTGGGCATTGCGCAGACGGTCGTGAATCCGCCGGCCACGGCGGCGGCGGCGCCCGTGGCGATGGTCTCCGGCAGGTCGCCCCTTTCGCCCCCCTCGAGCGGGGGTTCGCGCAGATGGACGTGCAGGTCGATGAAACCGGGGGCGACGATCCGTCCGCGACAGTCCATCGTGCGGTCCGCTGGCCCGACCTTGCCGGGCGTCCCGATGGCGTCAATGCGGCCGCCCTCGATCGCGAGGTCCCCCGGCTCATCCCGCCCGGAAGCGGGGTCGATGAGGCGTCCGCCGGCCAGGACGAGACGAGTCATCGCCGCTTGCCCTTTGGCGGCTTGCCGCCGTCGTATGCGCGCTGGCGGTCGAGGGCCGCGATGCACAGACTGAGGGCGGCCATCCGCACCGCCACGCCGCAGGTCGCCTGGTACAGGATGAGGCTCTGCGGCCCGTCGGCCACCTCGTCGGCCATCTCGATGCCGCGGTTGACGGGGCCGGGATGGAGCACGAGGGCCCCGGCTTTGGCGCGCGCCAGGCGTGCGGGCGTCAGTTGGTAGCCGCGAATGTAGGCGTCCATGTCGAAGGCGACCGATTCGTGCCGCTCAAACTGGACGCGCAGCATCATGATGGCGTCGCACGTGGGGAGGACCGCGTCGAGGTCCGTTGTGGTCTCAACCTGGACGTCGAGGTCCTTGATGAACATGGGCGGGCCGACGAAGATGACGCGGTTGCCAAACTTCGAGTGCCCGAAGAGGTTGGATCGCGCCACGCGGCTGTGCCGCACGTCGCCCACGAGGGCCAGCGTCAGGCCCTCCAGTCGCCCCAGGCGCCGCCGGATCGCCAGCATGTCCAGCAGGCCTTGAGTCGGATGCTCGTGGGCGCCGTCGCCGGCGTTGAGGACCGAGCAACTGACCGACTCGGCCACGCGCTCGGGCGCGCCTCGCTCCTGGTGGCGGATGACGATGGCGTCCAGACCCATGGCCTCGACGTTGCGGACCGTGTCGGCCAGCGACTCACGCTTGTTGAGGCTGCTGGTGGCCGCGTGGAACTGAAAGACCCGGGCGCCCAGCCGCTCGGCCGCCAAGGTGAAGGAGGTGCGTGTGCGCGTCGAGTCCTCGCAGAAGAGGTTCAGGACGGTCCGGCCCTCGAGGACCCGCGGGGCGGGCTTGCGGCCGGTACAGAACGGGAAGAACTCGTCGGCCGTGTCGAGGACCGTCTTGATCTCCTCGGCCGAGAGGCCCTGGAGTCCCAGGAGGTGCTTGTGCGTCCACCTGGCCGTCGTGATCTTCGGCATGGCGTGCCCCCGCGCAGGAGGTGTGCGGCTTCGCTATCGAGAAAAGACTATAGGCGCAGAAATCCGCCGCGGCAATGGAAAAGAGGCTTGGGACAGAGTGACGAAGTGACAAAGTGACAGAGTGACGAAAGGACCGAAGGACGAAGGAAGGAAGGGACGGAGGGAGCATGGGACGAAGGGACCGAAAGAAGAAGGGACCAAGGCAAAGGCAACAGCAAAGGCTACGGCAAAGTCGGCGGCGGGATTCCTCGATTCGCGGCGCTTGCGCCAGAGGACGATATCCAAGGCGCTTCCTGCCGCGCATCAGCGGCAGGATGTTGTTTCGCTCGGGCCGACGGATGCGTATAATAGGGCCGCCGGTATGGAGGGGTGCCAGGGAATGCCCAGACCAAGGATACAGCGATGACCGAAATGCCCCCTGCAGCGCCACAGCCGGGAATTCCGGAAGGTCCCCCGCCGATTCCCTCGGTCTGGCCGAAGGTCATCGGGATCATTTCGATTGTTCTTGCCTCGCTCGGCCTGATCTGCACCCCTATCTCCTGGCTGACGACAACGTTTGTTACCCACGCGCATGAGGTGATGAAAGTCTTTCCGGAGTGGTGGTCGACCTACACGACCGTATCCTCCGTGGTCGGGATCTTCATGGCCCTTATCTTGCTGGGGGCGGGAATAACCACGCTGATGCGACGCGGCATCGGCAGGTCGCTGCACCTGGTCTATGGTGCGGCGGGGATACTGATCGCCATCGGCAATGTGGTGGTCATCGCGATGACGCTCCTGGGCGCCGAGATGGAGGGGCCCATGCGGGTCGCCTTCATCGGAGGGATCGTCGTGGGTGTGCCGCTAGGCATGATTTACCCCGTATTCCTGATCATCTGGTTCCTGCGGTCTAAGATCCGGCAAGAGGTGGCGGCTTGGGGCCGATAGGGGAGGGGGTCTGACCGGCCGGCACCGGGCTGCCAAGGAACGCTTATGGCCATCACCGGGCGCGAACTGTGGGACATGTATACGAAGTCGGGGAAGTCATTCTTCCGCCTCCGCAACTACGCCGAGGCCACGCGGATGTTCGCGGCGGCCCTCCAGGTGGCCGAGGAGTTCGGGCCGAAGGACCCCCGCCTCGGCGTGACCCTGAACAACCTGGCGCACGCCCACCAGATGGCCCGCCGCTACGCCGAGGCCGAAGCGCTGTACCAGCGGGCCGTCGAGATTGCCGCCCGGGAGCACGGCAACGAGCATCCCGATGCAGCCGTGTGCCTGGCCAACCTCGCGGGGTGCTATCAGGCGCAGCAGCGGTACGTCGAGGCGGAGCCGCTCTACCGCAAGGCCATCGGCATCCTCGGCAAGACCTTGGGCGACGAGCATCCGAGCATGGCGACGCTCCTTGAGAACTATGCGTCGCTCCTGCGGAAGTTGGCCCACGAAGCCGAGGCGGCCAAGGCACAGGAGTGGGCCAGGTCGATCCGCGGCCGGGGCGCCCCCACGGGCTCGATGCTGGACCAACTCGCCAAGGACATCCGGGCCGCCATGGACGAGCCCTTACCGAAGTAATGCCCGTACGTGCATAGCGCGCCCTTTCTCACGTGCCACGGGTTGCCTGACGACCCGTGGCACGTCAGCGGCCGGCACGTGAAACACGTACCAGGACCCGGCGGGCGCGCGAAGCAGCGGCGGCCAGGAGGGACGCCATTTCGGTGCGCCGGCGCGATGAAAACGCCGATATTCTCCTGGATGGCGCAGTCACAGGACCGGGGATAGCCGAATGAAGAAAGGGCGGGTCATGACCTCACGCAAAGGGTCCGCAAGGGTCACGGTGCTGGCCGGGCTCATCGTGCTGGCGTGCTCGGCGGCGGCCCAGGCCCAGGAGAGCGCTTGGGCGGTCCAGATGATCGGCGCCAGGGCCGCATGGCAGAAAGGCGACTTTGCCAAGGCCGAGGAACTTATGGCGGCCGCGCTCAAGACGGCCGAGGAACTCAAGAAGGACGATCGCATCGCCGCCACGCTTCAGGATCAGGCGAGGCTCTTCGTGTTCGAGAAGAAGTTCGCTCAGGCCGAAGCGCCGGCGAAACGCCTCTTGGAGATGACCGAGAAACAGCGCGGGGCCGACAGCCAGCCCGTGGCATACCTCCTGAACAGCCTGGCGGGCGTCTACAAGGATGGCGGCAAGTTCGCGGAAGCCGAACCGCTTTTCAAGCGCGCCCTGGCCATCATCGAGGCCAAGAAGGGCACGGACGATCGCGACGCCGCCATGATCTTGGGCAACCTGTGCGAACTGTACCGTGACTGGAAGAAGTTCCCCGAGGCCGAAGCGGCCGGGAAGCGCGCCCTCGCGATCCGCCAAGGCATCCTGGGCCCGGAGCATTTCCTCGCTACCGGCGCCATGATCAACGTCGCCCTGACCTACCAGGCGGAAGGCAAGTACGCCGAGGCTGAGGTCCTCCTGAAGCGGGTGCTCGACATCCGCAAGAAGGCCGAGCGCGAGCAGCCGGCACGAGTCGTCGAGGCCATGGTGAACCTGGCGGAACTCTACAAAGCCCAGGACAAGTTCGACAAGGCCGAGCCGCTTTACAGGGATGCCCTGGCGATCATCGAGAAGGCCAGGGGCGCCGACGACCCGGCCAACGTCGACGTCCTCGAAAAATACGCCGACCTCCTGAAGAAGATGAAGCGCGGCGACGAGGCCGCCAAGATCCAGGAGCGGATAGGCGCCATCAAGGCCGCTCAGTCGGCCCCGCCCGCCAAGGCCGAGCCGCCGAAGCCCGGGCCCGCCCAGGCCAAGA
>Ga0315280_10008600_pt1 | contig 13323 bp, 9 predicted proteins | sample YL17G06_40_MG_FD_203697 | JGI IMG/M metagenome (GOLD analysis project Ga0315280, IMG submission 203697) | Sediment microbial communities from Yellowstone Lake, YNP, Wyoming, USA - YL17G06_40 | ecosystem: Environmental > Aquatic > Freshwater > Lake > Sediment | place: USA: Wyoming | collected...
TTTTTCAAGACATTCGAGCCAGAAAGGGCGTGGTATCATGTAACCATAATTATCATTTACTCTGATTATTTGTCAAGTATGATTAATAAAAATCTTTTTTTAAATCGCGCTATTTTTGAGAAACGTAATCTCAATAGATTGAAAACAATGAATTTGTCAGACCCGCAAGTCGCCTTTTCGCCTCGGCGGGTTCGGAGCGGTCCGCGTCGGCATCCTTCCAGAGGTCGAGGAAGCGGCGGTATTGGTCTGCTGCTTTCGCCTTCAGGCCTTTCTGCTCATACAGCTTGGCCAGACTGTAATGATACCTGGGATTGATGAGGAAGCGGGACGGGTTCTTTGGGTCAAAGGTGATCAGCCGCTCATATTCGGCGATGGCTCTGTCCAAATCTCCCATTTTTGCGTAAGCCCTGGCCAGGACATCCTTGAGGAAAGGCGTGTTATAAAATATGTCATCTACTTCCCCCGGAAAGAATAAAGGCTTCACAAAAGGCGATGTCTTCCCGAATATGTCTGCGGCTTTCTTTGGAGAACCCTCTGCCAGCGCGACCTCTGAGCTTAGGAGATTATGCAGGAATTTCATTTCTTCTTCGCGTTCTAAACCCAACCCGCGCAAAACAGATTCTATTTCTCTCAATTGGGTCTTTGCCAAATCCAACTTTCCTCCTTCCAGTTCTATGGACCCAAGAACGAATTTATAGGCGGCTTCATAATAGGCCCTGTCTCCTGGATTTTCTTGTATGTAAGCACTCAGCCAGGAATCGTTGTCCTTCCGGCTGAGTTCGAACTCGTGCCTGTCATAATGGACCCAGGACTTGAGCCGGTTCACAGCAGCCTTCAAACGCCTGTTTCCCATGGCGTCTGCCAGGTCTTCGGCTCTCCCCAGATAACTCAGGGACTTTTCCAGGCTGCCAAGCCATGAGCTGTAGAATCCTTTCCGCATATAGCCAAGGAGCTTGATGCCTGATGGCGGGGCAAGTTCAATGTGTTTATCAAGCCATTTTGAGGCTTCGGAATAATCTTCTTTCAGAGCATAGATGTAGGCCAGAGGCTCCATGGAAAGACTAAAATCAGGCTTGATGGTAAGAGCTTTCCTGTAATTCTCTATGGCCTCGTCGAGGCTTCCCATCATAAAATAGGCTTCGGCCAATGAATCAAGCGGATTGGGTTTTCCGGGCGACACAGATACATATCTCTTGAGATATTCAATAGCTTTTTCATACTGTTTTAGACCCAAGCAGGTATAGCCCGCATTATTCAAGACATCGGGATAGTTGGGATCGAGGCTCAAAGCCTTGGCGAAAGCCTCGCTGGATGGCTCATACATGGCCCTGTTCATGTAATACGTCCCAATCCAATACTGCAGCTCTTTGTCCCTGGGGTACTTCTCAGCGGCCTCTTTGAGGATCCGGAGACGCTCCTCAGATTTTTTTTCGATATTGCCGGCGTACTCGGCTTCGATCAAGAGCCTCTCTTTTTCTGTTGTCTTTTTGGAAAGAGCCCAAGCTCTCTTAAGGGCTTCGTCTCCTTCCCGGGGATTATTGAGTTGATAGTAAGCATGACTCAGATACACTAAGGCTGAGGCAAAGGCCGGGTCGAGTTCAATGGCTTTCTCAAAAGATTGTCTGGCCCCATCCCAGTTAAAATCTATTAACTGCTCCTTTCCCTTTAGATAATAGCTGTAGGCCTCTGGTAAACTAGTTGTCACATCACGGACCTCCATTTTTGCGGCTTCTATTCTGCGCTCGGAAAGCCCGACGCTCTTGGCGATCTGCTGGCTCAGCTCATCGATCTGGTTTTTAAAGATGCTGTCCGGACTGCCCCCTCTGGAATTCGCGGTGCCCAGCAATTTCTTTGTCCCGACATCCAGGACTTTCGCGTCTGTGACGAAAGTGTTTCCGGACTTGGACACGAGCCCGAGCACGATGACCTCGACACCGTCCTTTTGACAGAGCTCGAAGCCGAGGTCCGCGTTAATGAATTCGGTATCCCCCTTCCCGACCTGTTTGAGCAGGTCCCGGGTTCTCTCCCACGTAGTCACGTTGAAATATCCGGACTGCTCGAGGTTCGTAATGAGGAGGTTGGGGATGACCTTGCCGAGATAATCATAAGCTTTGTCCCCGGTCTGGTTTTCAAAGCTGATCACGGCGATGGAGCGTTTTTGCTCGGGAAGAAGAGGCACTCCCTTTTTAAGAAAGACAAACCAGATGATGACTGCAATGGCGGCTAATGCAATGACCAATGATGGGATGAGCAGTTTTTTTCGGCTGAGGGTTACGGTTATCGGCTTTGAGGTGACGGTCTTCCTTTTGGGGATGGGACGTTCTGTGGTCGGGACCCCCTTTTCGATTTTTTCAAGGTCTGTTCGCAACTCATCGGCGCTCTGATAACGCTTCTCTTTTTCTTTCTCCAGGCATTTGAGGACCAGGCGGCTGAGGTCTTCGGGCACCTGGGCATTCAGCTCCTTGGGATCTTTAGGGATTTCGCTTTTGTGTTTGATGCCAATGGTAAACGGCGTATCTCCTTCAAATGGGACGCGCCCTGTAACCATTTCGTAGATGATAATTCCAAGCGAATAGATATCAGACCGTTGGTCGACTTCCTTGCCTTCGACCTGCTCCGGACTCATGTACTCCGGCGTCCCGATCATCACCCCGGCGCCCGTGATTCCCTTGGCTGATATAGACCGGGCGATCCCAAAATCCATGATCTTAGCATTGCCCTCCCGGTCGATCATGATATTGCCCGGCTTGAGATCCCGATGAACGACACCCAGCCTGTGAGCCTCAGCCAGCCCTTCACAGACCTGCTTGGCGATGAAAATGGCCGTTCCCACAACCAATTGCCGTGATCTCCTGATAAAGCTCTTGAGGTCTTCTCCGGACACATACTCCATGGTGATGAAGTAGTTGCCGGCTTCCTTGCCCAGGTCATACATCCGGCAAATATTCTTGTGGGAGATGTCCCGGGCAATTTTGAGCTCATTCCGGAAGCGCTCGATGGTCGTCTTGTCGGCCGAGACCTCGGGCTTGATGAGCTTCAGGGCCATTTTGGCCTGGATTTCTTTATCGAAGACTTTATAGACCTTGCCCATGCCTCCCTTGCCAAGCTCCTCGATGATCTGGTAGCGTCCGGCAAAGGTCGAGCCTGTGGTTAGTTCTTGAACGGGCGCCTGGAGGGTTTCGGTCTGAGAAAAAGCGATTTCCTCAGGAGGATGGACCTGCGTTCCGCACTTGCTGCAGAAGCTGCTGTCTGAGGGATTGTCAAAATGACATTTCGGGCACTTGATGATCACTAATGACCCCTTTGATCTATTTTGGCCCTAGATTAGCAAGGAATGGATGATTAGTCAATCGAGGTATATGTATTTAATGCAAACGTAATATGTTATGTGTCATTGCGAGGCGGCCTTGCGCCGTGGCAATCTCTAAGACGTTTAGAATCTTATGGTTGGGGAGATCGCCACGCTTCGCTCGCGATGACAAAGTAACAATACTTATTACGTTTGCATTAGTGTCATGAACTTAAAGAACATTTTCCGTGAGATTATCGTTATTCTGCTGCTGAGTTCTATCCTCGGCGCTGCGGTCAATTTTTCCTTGGTGCGGCGGTTCGTCAGGGGTGAATTCAGACACGGTTTTTTGGCGCAAAAGGATTTCCCGGGTATCCGATTTATCACGCTCGCCGAGACGGAAGATTTGTTTGGCCGGGGGGGAGCCGTCTTTGTGGACAGCCGCACGAGGGACGAGTTTGTTGCCGGGCACATTCCCGGCGCCCTGAACATTCCCCTGGAAGAGACCAAGGACGGGCTCGCTGGCGAAGCGCTCCCTTATCCACCAGACCAGACCCTGGTCGTCTATTGTGAGGGAGGGGACTGCCAGACGAGCATCGCCCTGGCCAAACTTATCCATGAGCAGGGGTTTCGCGACCTAAGAATTTTTGCGGGAGGCTGGACCGAATGGAGCGCGGCCGGCCTTCCTGTGGAATCATCACGGTGATCCGCAACAAATGGGTTCTTTTCGGGTGCAGGCTTGTCGTCGCCGGCCTTTTCATCTGGGCCGGTGTCTTGAAAATCATCGACCCGTTGGGCTTTGCCCGGAGTATCCAGAATTACAGGTTATTTCCCCGTGAGCTTGCGTTCATCATCGCCATCATTCTGCCCTGGGTCGAGGTGCTGAGCGGCGCTTTCCTCATCATCGGGATTTTCCGGCGCTCGAGCGCCCTCCTCATCTCGCTTATGCTCATTGGCTTTATCGGACTCGTCGCCATCGCCATGCTGCGGGGGATCGACACAGACTGCGGCTGCTTCGGGAGCCTGAGCCGTAAAGCCGACCTGAAGCTCATCCTGATGGACGGCGTCATGTTGTTTCTTACGCTCAATGTATTTTTCGCCAGGCCTCACCCGCGTCTTCGAGGGCCTTCCTAAAAATTCGCCATTTAAATCATCTATCCTTGAGATAGCCCAAGGATTTGAGCCGCTCGCGCAATTCCGGGTCCATCTTGGGCGCATTGGTCGCTCTCCACGGCAGGGAATCCCTGTAGGCCACCAGATTCCATCGGACAGAAAAAAACCTGTCCAGGGCCTTTTTGAACGCGGGATGCTCAGGACTCATCAGAGGGGCTCTTTCTTCGGAGTCTTTGAGAAGATCAAGATAAAGCCTCTCTTGCTTCCTGTAATCCACGACAACCTTGCTGTCCTCTGTCCTGAGGCCCTCTATGTAGAGGTTGCTTTCCTGGACTTCACAGAAAATCTGACGCGGGCCCTTCGTCTCCCCCGTCTCCCGGCTGCTCAAAAGGGGAAGCAGGCTCTCTCCGAGCGCTTCCGGGCTCTGCTGCATTCCGAGAAGGTCAAGGATGGTGGGCATGATGTCTATGATGCGCACCTGCTCCTTTATGACCAACCCGGGCGGAACGAGCGCCGGGCACCAGAGGACAAGCGGAATGTGAAGAGTGGTGTCATAAAGGTTCTGCCTGTGCCCGAACACGCCGTGCTCGTAAAATTCCTCGCCGTGGTCCGATGTTATAATGATTAGAGTCCGCTCGATGAGGCCTCGCTTCCGAAGAATGCCGACCAAGCGGCTTATCCCGGCTTCATCGATGAAGCGGATCTCTCCGTCATAGAGCGAGCGAAGATGCTCCAAATCGCGTGGGTCCATGTCCTGGTGAACGGCCGGGTTCTTCATGATATCGATGCCGTTAACGGAGCCCGTATAATCGGGGTCAAACATCCGGTCATAGGGAGGAGGAGGGTCAAAGTCGGGATGAGCATCGAACAAGTGGAGAAAAAGAAAAAAGGGCTTCCCCGGCTTCTGGTCGAGCAGGGCCTCGACTTTATCCATCGCTCCGGGAGTGGTGCGGCCTCTTTCCGAGGCGTTAAGCATCTCGGCGCCATCAAGCTTTTTGTCGTAGAGCGTGGCATCCTGGTAGACATCAAACCCCTGGTCAAACCCCCACCGTGGAAGAAGAAAAGGGCCGGTGAAGACTCCCAGAGTCCTGTATTTGCCCTTTTTTAAGACCTCAGCCAGCGTGATGCGATTCTCGTCCAGCATCTGCGCCTCGGAGATGACCCCATGGACGAGGTCGGGGAGGCCCGTCAAAAGAGCCAGATGGCCGGGGAGGGTCCAGGTTGTAGTGCTGAAAGCGTTCTTGAACTGCGCTCCTTCGCGGGCCAGCCGGTCGATGGTTGGGCTTGTCGGCTGACTGTACCCATAACACCCGAGATGGTCAGGCCTCAGCGTGTCGATGGAGACTAAGACCACGTTGAAGCGACTCGTCTTCCGGCAGGAAAAAAACGGCCAGACCGACGCGAACAAAAAGAACGTTAGAGAGATGACAAAAAGAGGCTCCAGCGGTCTTCCTTTCCTGTTTTCACTCTCCATCTTGACAGCTCCGGCCTTCCGTCGGTCTCGTTTTCTGGGTGTTTCATTATAGCACAGGACACCCTTGCCTAAATGCCCCGTTTCATAAATGCTATCACGTATTTTTAAGGCGAAACGGGGCACTTCCACAGGGGCTAGCGCCCCTATGGCGCTCCGGAATGCTCCTGCTCGTCGCCTTCTTTCGCTGTAACCCCGTCAGGGGGCCTACCCCCCCCGACACCTCCCCAAGTGCGCCCTCCGAAGATATGGAAACGTTACAGTATTTACGAAAGGGCGCACTAAGAAAGTTAGAGCCAGACGAGTAACCATCCCAAATTCCGTGATGATCAAGCAGTTTTCTGAGTCCGGGTCCTGTCACGGCGCGTCCCCGTATAGATAAGATGAGGGCCGAATCTCTTAATGATGACGGAGTCTGACCCTGAATACACCCGGTTTGATATCTCACCGATAATGGTTTACAATTCGCAAAAGACGATGAAAAAAGCGCTTTTCTTGCTGCTGTTTCTTTCTTTGACTTGCTTTTTGCTCTCCTCTATCGGATGCAGAAAGGCCTCCAAAGGAGAAAGCCCTGACGAGACTCTGAAAAGACTTGAACAGGAGGTCGCTCGATACACCAGGGCCATCGAGAAGAACCCCGAGGATGCGGCCGCTTACAACAACAGGGGAGGCGCCTACTATAGCCTGGGGAAATACTGGGAAGCCATCTCCGATTATTCGAAAGCTATCGAGCTCAGCCCAGAGGTTGCCGAATTTTACAATAACCGCGGCATCGCCTACAAGAGCGTCCAGCAGTTTGACAGGGCGGTCTATGATTACACAAAGTCCATCGCCCTCAATCCGGACGATCCTCTGCCGCATTACAACCTCGGGAACATCTATAACATGACCGGACTCTACAGAGAGGCTATTGAAGCCTACACCCGGGCCATCGACCTCAACCCCACCTATTCCGAGGCTTACGGCAACCGTGGAATTTCCTATAAAAGCACGGGAGAGGAGGACAAAGCGCTCTCCGACTACACGAGGGCTCTGGAGCTCAACCCGACCCTGGTTCTAACCTACAACAACCGCGGCAACATATACTTCAGCAGAGGACAGTACGAGGAAGCCATCGCCGATTTTACAAAAGCTATCAACATAGACCCTGAGTTTGCCCTGGCCTATTCCGGACGGGCGTTCACTTATGAGAAAACCGGAAAGATCAGAGAGGCCCTGGCCGATTTTAGAAGCTTTATTCAATCCGCCCCGGAATCCTATTCCTCTTACATCTGGCAGGCTGAACAGAAAGTCAAGGAGTTGGAGGGGAAACTAAGAGAAAACCCGAAGGCTCCTCTGCCCTGAGTGCCTGGGAATGGACGCCGGGGTACCACTCCCCCAGAATGAAAAATTAGAATTTCTGAGATTGGAGAGAAAATTAGTCTTCCCCCCGCTATTGAATTTTTGGCAACATCCGGGTATATTGAGGTGTTTTATTTTTAGGGAGTTAGGTTATGTCTAAGAAATACATATATTTTTTTGCCCCCGCCCATGCCGAAGGAAATAAGGATATGAAAGACCTCCTCGGAGGAAAAGGGGCCAACCTTGCCGAGATGGCTGGAATCGGCCTTCCTGTTCCCCCGGGTTTTACTGTTTCCACAGAAGTCTGCAACATCTTCACTAAGGCCGGCGAGAAGCTTCCTCCAGACATTGATGCAGAAATCCTGGCCGACCTCAAAAAGCTTGAGGAGGTCACCGGACAGAAGTTCGGCGACTCCGCCAATCCTCTGCTCGTCTCGGTTCGCTCAGGCGCCAAGTTCTCCATGCCCGGGATGATGGACACGGTCCTGAACCTCGGCCTCAACGACAGGACTCTCGAGGGATTAGCCCGCAAGAGCGGAAACCGGCGTTTCGCCCTGGACAGCTACCGCCGTCTTATCCATATGTTCGGTGACGTTGTGCTCGGGGTTCCCAAAAAGAAGTTTGAAGAGCTTCTGAATGAGCACAAAACAGCGCGCAGAATCGTCCAGGATTTAGAGATGACGGATGGAATCCTGGAAGAAGTGATCTCTGCCTACCGCGGGCTTATCAAAGCCGAAACGGGCCGGGATTTTCCCCAGGATGTCATGGAACAGTTGAGCCTGGCCGTGACTGCGGTGTTCAAGTCCTGGAACAACCCGCGCGCCATTACCTACCGCCGCCTGAATCACATCCCCGATAACCTGGGCACGGCCGTCAACATCCAACTGATGGTCTTCGGCAATATCGGCGAAAAATCGGGCACGGGCGTTGGCTTCACCCGCAACCCGGCCACCGGCGAGAAAGCGCTCTACGGTGAATATCTCCTCAATGCCCAGGGCGAGGATGTCGTGGCCGGCGTGCGCACGCCTTCCCCGATCAAAAAGCTCGAAGGGGAAATGCCCGAAGTTTTTCGCCAGCTCAAGGACATCACCACCAACCTCGAGCGCCACTACGGCGACGTCCAGGATTTTGAATTCACCATCCAGGATGGCAAGCTCTACATGCTCCAGACGAGAAACGGAAAGCGGACTGGACAAGCTGCGGTCAAGATCGCCGTTGACCTCGTGGAGGAAAGCTTAACCACCAAGGAAAAAGCCCTCCTCCAGGTCGAACCCGATGCTCTGAATCAGCTTCTCCATCCCATTTTTGATGCTGAGGAAAAGGCCAAACACGAGATTCTGGCTAAGGGATTGGCTGCCTCCCCGGGAGCCGCTGCCGGGCAAGCTGTCTTCACCGCAGAAGAGGCCGTTTCCTGGAAGAAAGAAGGCCGCAAGGTCATTCTCGTGAGGGCGGAGACTTCACCCGACGATATCCACGGAATGAGCGCCTCCCAGGGAATCCTGACGGCAACCGGAGGCATGACGTCCCACGCCGCTGTTGTCGGCCGCCAGATGGGCAAGCCGGCCGTGGTCGGCTGCGGCGCCTTGCGCATTGAGGAGGAAGGCAAGTGTTTCTTCGCCGGCGGAAAAAACTTCAAAGAAGGCGAATGGATTTCCATCGATGGAAGCACAGGCGAAGTCCTCGCCGGCGAAATCAGAACCAAACCCTCTGAGATCATTCAGGTCGTTCGCGGCGAGAAAGATCCCGCGGAATCCAAGATGTACCAGTACTTTACTAAACTCCTCTCCTGGGCCGATGAGGTGAGGAGGCTGCGCGTCCGGGCTAACTCTGATACACCGGAAGACGCCCGCACAGCTTTTGCCTTTGGCGCCGAAGGAATCGGCCTCGCCCGGACCGAACACATGTTCTTCGGGAAAGACCGGCTTCCGATTATCAAGGAGATGATCCTTTCCGAAACCGAAGAGCAGAGGCGCGAAGCTCTGGCCAAACTCCTGCCCTTCCAGAGGGATGACTTCTATGCCTTCTTCAAAGCTATGCACGGGAATCCAGTGACCATCCGGACGATCGACCCGCCGCTCCACGAATTCCTCCCGCGCCGGGAAGACCTGATGGTGGAGTTGGCAACGCTTAAGGTCAACCCGCGCAAGAACAAGCAAAAGATTGAGGAACTGGAAAAGCTCTTGCTGCGCGTCAACCAGCTCGCTGAGTTCAACCCCATGCTCGGCCACCGCGGCTGCCGTTTAGGTATTTCTTATCCCGAAATCATCGAGATGCAGGCCACGGCCATTTTCGAGGCCGTCTGTCAGTTAGCCAAGGAAGGAGACAAGGTTTTTCCCGAGATCATGATCCCGCTCGTGGGCCATGTCGCTGAGCTGATGAACCAGAAAAAGATCGTCCAGAAGGTGGCCGATGAGGTCATGAAAAAATACGGCGTCAAAGTGGATTACACCGTCGGGACGATGATCGAGATTCCGCGTGCCGCTATCACCGCGGATGAGGTGGCCGAGGAAGCCGAGTTCTTCAGCTTCGGCACGAACGACCTCACCCAGACGACCTATGGCGTTTCCCGCGACGACGGCGGAAAATTTCTCAACTATTACCTGACTCATGGCATTTGGTCAGACGACCCCTTCGAGACGCTGGATACCAAGGGTGTCGGAGAACTGATGAAAATGGCGGTGGAGAAGGGACGCAAGACACGGCCCAATTTGAAGGTCGGAATCTGCGGTGTCCATGGAGGCGACCCGCGCTCCATCTTCTTCTGCCACAAGATTGGACTGGACTACGTTAGCTGCTCGGCTTATCAGATTCCGATTGCCCGGCTGGCCGCAGCGCAGGTGAGCATCGGGAAGAAAGATTCAGACGCTGATTAAAAATATCGCCTATCTCTTGAAAAGGTTCTTCACGACAAAGAAGACGTTTTCTTTTCTTTCCCTTAGACGCCGCGAAAAATAGGGGAGCCAGTGAGTGCCGAACGGCACATAAGTCCTCACTCTGTAGCCTTCCTCGGCCAACTTTTGCTGCGTCTTGTTGCGGATGCCGTAGAGGAACTGAAATTCGAAAGCATCCCGTGAGATATTGTGCTCGGCCACATAGGCTTTGACGGCCTTGATGAGCTTGTCGTCGTGAGTGGCGATGGCCGGATAAATGCCGTCCTGGAAGAGCATGACGGCGAGCTTCATGAAGTTCTGCCGGATCTTTTTCATCTTTTTGATGGCGATTTCCTTGGGCTCCTTGTAGGCTCCCTTGCAGATACGGACCTTGCCCTTGATCCGGTTGATGCCCTGGATATCCTTCTCCGAGCGGTGAAGGTAGGCCTGGATGACAATCCCGACATTGTCGAATTTATCCCTGAGACGGTAGAACAGGTCGAGCGTTCGCTGCGTGTGAGGCGAGCCCTCCATGTCGATGCGGACGAAATTATTGAGTTCTTTGGCCTGGCCGATGATTTTGACCATGTTCTCGTAGCAGTACTCATTGTCGATATCAAGGCCCATTTGGGTGAGCTTCAGCGAGACATGGGAGTTTATCCCCGCTCTGGGAATAGCGTTGAGGAGGTCAAGATAGGCCTGGACAGCCTTGTCGGCTGTCTCCTTATCTTTGACTCCTTCTCCGAGGACATCGAGGGTGGTCACAATCCCTTTCTCGTTAAGCTTCTTGACGGCTTTAACGGCGTCTGCGACGGTTTCGCCGGCCACAAAGCTTAAGGCCATCCGGGTTAAAAGTTTCATGAATGCGACTCCTGTTATGAATTCCTGAGAATTTGGCTTTAAGCTAATATCATATCTTTTTTCGAGAGGATTTCAAGAGAAAAACGGGGACGGTTCTCAACGAGTATCACAACGAGAACCGTCCCCCTTCTTCTTGGTTTACGCCGGCGGGTTTTTTTGATATGTATAATAGTTCTAAGACCGGCCGATGCGTTTCCTGAAGTTATTGGAGAGAAAAAAATTTCCTTTTCTTTTCGTTTACAGTGACGATTACTGGATGCTCAACGTTGGGAAGCACGTTTTCCCGATCAAGAAATACAGGTTGATTTACGAGAAGCTTCTTCTCCGCGGGGCTAAAAAAGAAAAATTCCTCGCTCCTCCGTTGGCGACTGATGAAGACGTTCTGCTTGTCCATACGTCGAAGTACATCAAGAAACTAAAGGCAGGCGCGCTCTCCCACGATGAAATCGCGGCGCTCGAGCTCCCGTTTTCTCCAGAGCTCGTGAAATTTGCCTGGCTGATGACGGGCGGGACGATTCTCGTCGGCCGGCTTGCCCTCGAGCAGGGGCTGGCCGTCCACATCGGCGGCGGGTTTCATCATGCTTTTCCCGACCACGGCGAGGGTTTCTGTGTCCTCAATGATGTGGCCGTCGCTCTGGAGAAGCTTAAGCACGAAAACGCCATCCAAAAAGCCATGGTTGTCGATGCCGACCTCCATCAGGGGAACGGGACCGCTTTTATTTTCGGCGGCAAAGACTATGCTTTCACCTTCTCCATTCACCAGATGGACATCTATCCTGCCGATAAGCCTTCAAGCACGTTGGATATCGGCCTCTGGTCCGGGGACGGCGATAAGGAATACCTCTCCGCCCTTCGCGCCCATTTTCCGCGCCTCTACCAGGAATTCAAGCCTGACCTGGTCTTTTATTTGGCCGGGGCAGATCCGTTTGAGAAAGACCGGTTAGGGAGTCTTCATCTCACCAAAGAAGGCCTGCGCGAGAGAGATGAGATAGTGATCGGAGAGGCGCGGCGGCTCCGCATCCCCGTGGTCATCGTCCTGGCCGGAGGCTACGCGGTGGATTTCGAGGACACAGTCTCCATCCACATGAACACGATCAAGGTGGCCCAGAAAATCCAGAGAAGCTATTCTTAATTTTTAGCTTTTTGTCTCTTCGCCTACCCAGGCCAAATACTTTTCTGACCCTCTTTCTATAGGCAGAGCGATGATTTCAGGAACCTCATAGGGATGAAGCTCTTTGAGCCTGGCCTCGAGTTTGTCATAGACAGAGGCTCTTGTTTTGATGAAAAGAATGTATTCTTGATCGTTCGTTATCTTTCCCTTCCACCGGTAAAAGGATTGAGAGGCTGATGAGACAGTGACGCAGGCAGCCAGCCTCTCCTCGACGATCACGCGGGCGATTTGCTGCCCTATCTCTTCTTCGGGGACGGTCGTCAGCACCAGGATAAATCTTTTCATGGATGTATCGTGGCCGCTATTCTTGGAGGCAGATATGCGCGAAAACCTTGGCGTCACCCACCATGTTTTCGATATGACAGAATTCGTTGGGTTGATGAGCTGTTTCGTCAACTTTGGACCAGACGGCGGCCTCGTAGCCGGCCCTGCGGAAAAGCGCAGCCACCGTCCCCCCGCCTATGCCGCTCGCCGTCGCCTCCTCTCTGTAAACTTCCTTGATCGCCGCCCGCAAAGAGTTAACAACCGGGGCTTTGGCCGAGGTGGGAGGAGCCGCCGGCGCCCTCTGCTGTTCCTCCCAGGTGATCTTCACTCTGAATTTATTCTCGATTTTCTTGACAATCTTATTGATTTGTTGTTCTACCTCATCGATGGTGTACCTGGGCAAAAGACGGCTGTCCAAGTAGAAAACATCCTCCCCCGGGATAGTGTTGATGTTCGGCACATTGGGCTCTTTTTTAGTCGGCTCAAACGTGGAGATGGGCGGCTCGAAAAGTGCGTCCTTGTCCTTAAAAATCTGGTAAAGGTTCTCCAGTTCAGTGACTAAGAAACAGGCGGCCTTGAAGCTGTTAACGCCTTTGTGGGGAGTGGAGGCGTGAGCCTGAATGCCGAGCGTTTTGAATTTGAGCCAGAGAATCCCTTTTTCAGCCACTTCGATAAGAGTTCCTTTTTCATTCCCCGCATCCGGAACAACGATCAGGTCTTTTTTCTTGAAGGCTTTGGTGCGGCGCAGAACGTAATCGATCCCCTTCCGGCTGCCTGTCTCTTCATCAGCGACTAAAACAATCCCGATATTATAATTAGGCGTGATCTTTTCCGCCTGAAAAGCTTTGACAGCATAGAGCGAGGCGACCATATCCTGCTGATTGTCTTCAACCCCGCGGCCGTAAATTTTCCCCCCTTCCACCCAAGCCTTGAAGGGGTCTCC
>Ga0315280_10008601_pt1 | contig 13321 bp, 9 predicted proteins | sample YL17G06_40_MG_FD_203697 | JGI IMG/M metagenome (GOLD analysis project Ga0315280, IMG submission 203697) | Sediment microbial communities from Yellowstone Lake, YNP, Wyoming, USA - YL17G06_40 | ecosystem: Environmental > Aquatic > Freshwater > Lake > Sediment | place: USA: Wyoming | collected...
TTTCTTAAAATTTTTTGAACAGCGTCAACGTCGACCGCTGGTTCTTTACCCAACCCATATTTTTCTCTATTAATCAAAGCTGTTCTGCTTGGAGTTACGACGCGTCCACTTTCAAATAGACTCTGAGCTTGGACAAGTATTCCCTTCGGGACATTTCCTTCTCTAACCGCTAAATTTCTAATCGCGAACATGACTTCGCCTACATCCCCACCCTGTGGGCATCTGTCAAGGCATGTGAAGCATGAAAGACAATACCATGGCAGCGCTCCAAGCATGACTTCTGGACGTAACCCAAGTATGATCATCTCCATCAGCTTCCTTGGATTATGTTCATCTATCACCCTGGCGACTGGACAGCTGCTTGTACACCTTCCGCATTGTATGCATGCGAGAACTCCTCGACCCCTAGGGGTATTAGCAATATTATGCATGAAATCCGCATCCAACGAACTCAAGCTACTCCACCGCTTGTAATTGCATGAATTTCTAATAAAATAACTTTTGCGGTAATTAAAATCAATTGTAGTTCTCTCCTGTTTAGTGCTTTCTACGATTAGGGCAGGTCTCGTGTGGAAGATAGAGCCGAGCGTTTTAATAGATAACTTCCTCACTAATGGCGGGTGAAAGCGTAGAGTTTGTTTAGAGCATGAAAAGGTTGTCAAAAAGTTATTAAGACATTTACAACTAGTAATAGTAACATTTATTAAAATAGATCATATAATATTAAATAGAGAGGGTTGTTTTATGGAAGTGAATCGAACTTGTAGACTTACTGACACGAAGGGTTGTCCTGGCTTATGGGCATGCCATATTCCGGATCTATTTTGCAAATGTGCATATGATGAACATGAAAGAGAGGAGATCAGGGCTAAATACACCGAAGGACAGCTATGCGGATTTGAGCCTGTCCATTTGGCACAATGCTTTGCAGACAATGAAATGCGTATTGCAGATCAGATGGGTAAAGAAAAATACCTGGACATGCTTAAACAAAGACCAAAACTATCGAAATGTCCCACGGCGTAAACCTGCGCTTAAAACTTTTGCCATTAACTGATGAAAACAACATAAGCACGAAAACAGCATGCACTCTTGTTTGTATAAGTGACACATAAAGTAAGGCAGTTACTTGCCAAATAGTTTTTAAAGTAACGTACTATTCCAGCCTTTTCATACGGGTCAACTGTTGCTTATCAAGCAACTGATTTGATGAAGAACTGAAACGTTAGGTTTTTAATTAAGCTTTCAATTTTAACTGAATTAGGGTTTGAATTGCTTACAGATGAAGAAATCAAGAGGTTGGAGCAAGTTTGGCTGGTTTTATCTGATCTTTTTCAAGATTTAAATCGAAGGAACATTAGTGTTGATGCTGCCTCTGATTTAAGGCATTGCAAAACTTTAATCCATTTTATTCGAATGAGCGTCACTCATCCTTCTAAAGAACCTGTGATAATCGATGATTCCTTGCGGAATCTATTGCAGATTCTTTATGAAATACAATCTAATTTAATCTCAGAGGCTCTGAAATTTGACAAGAACTACGCGAGGGAGTGGATGAAGAAAATCGATAAAGCTGAGCGCGCCGAACTAGACTATGCCATGATCCACACCACCTCCGAGTTTGTCCCAGGTCTTCCTCAAGACCCTGAAAAAAGTTGGGTAAGACTAACCCTGCAAAAACCAATAGCTGAAGAGCGGGTGCAAGATGTTGCAGAGCAATTTGGCGTAATAATCGAATTCCAAAGCGACTCCTCTATCTTGATCAGCGGCAGGAGAGAGTCAGTTAAGAAGGCAAGCAGAGATATCTATGAATTATCCATTGAATAGAGTTGGTTTTGAAAAGAAGATTTATTAAGTTGCATATGGAGAAAACTTTAGTATCTCCCTTATGGGCTTTCAAAAAGGAAAGTGAGGCTTAATCTTGGTCGAGACTCCAAAAAATGTTGTACGACTTGACGAATTGGATGCGACGTTCGCGGAAGCCGTAACGAAAGCTGGAGGCGAGAAAATAGACCTTTGCATCCAATGCGGCACCTGCTCTGCTAGTTGCCCATTTGCAACTAGAACGGCTTTTCGAACGCGCCAGATAATCAGAAAGGTACAACTTGGTTTTCGAGACGAAGTTCTTTCCAATAAGGATCTTTGGCTGTGCACCACATGCTCTACCTGCAAACTTAGGTGCCCTAGGGATGTAAATCCGATGGAGGTACTTATCAGTGTGCGCAGTCTTCTTGTTGAGGAAGGACAAGTTCCACGTACAATAATGGATGCTCTGGAAGGGGTTTACAAACATGGAAATCCATGGGGCATAAGCCGAAACAAAAGGTCTGAGTGGGCGAAAGACTTGAGAGTAAAGTATGCTTCAGAAGGTGAGAAGGTGGACTTACTCTACTTCGTTGGGTGCGCTGCATCCTATGATCCTCGTGTACAAGAAGTAGCTAGAGCATTGGTAACGAATTTGAATGCTTTAGGTGTAGATTTTTCAATGCTTGGAGATAAGGAGAATTGTTGTGGAAATGAGATATACTCACTTGGAGAGAAAGGACTATTTGATATTTTAGTCAAAGACAACTTAAGCCTTTTTGACCAATATGGAGTAAATAGAATAATTACTACTTCGCCGCATTGCTTTAATGCTTTCAAGAACAGATATGGAAGAAAAGACCTTGCAGTCCAACATTACACGCAATTTTTTGCAGATTTAATTGATAAAGAAAAGCCCAAGTTTTCAAAAAAGGTGGAAAAAGTGGTAACCTTCCAAGATCCATGCTTTTTAGGCAAACACAACGACATCTACGACGAACCTAGAAAGGTAATCGAGAATATCCCGGGCGTAAAATTTTTGGAGTTACCGATGTCTAAGGGACGGAGTGTCTGCTGCGAAGGCGGAGGGGGACGAATGTGGGTTGACATTCCAGGGGAACGCGCCACCGAAAATAGGGTTAGAGAAGCTGTAAAAATTGGAGCGGAAATATTGGCTGTGGCATGTCCCTTCTGCCTCTTAACATTCGAGGATGCCATAAAGACCACAGGCAATGAAGGTCGAATTCAAGTTATGGACATTAATGAGCTGGTTGCTAAAGCGCTTTGATCTCTCAATGGAGCAACATTACGATCTGAAGGGTTTAAAAACCATAACTTCAACGTTGCTTTTGAAGATGGCTGTTGCACTAGATGTGGCTGAGTTGATTTCCCCTAAACCATGATTCATTTTGATGAAAAAGGAAAACAAAGTATATATTCATATTAATGTAACTTTTCTTTTTCTGCAATCCTAGAAAATAGGCGCTAGATCAAGCCTCAAGGGAAATGACTGAGAAAATGAAAAAAATGGGACTTAACGCGTTTAAATGAAGGTAAAAGAGTAATGGTTAAGGCAGGATTAATTATCGGAGGCGGCATAGCTGGAATTCAGTCCGCACTTGACCTAGCTGACCAAGGTTACAAAGTATATCTTGTCGAAAGAAATCCAAGTATAGGCGGAAAAATGGCACAATTGGACAAGACCTTTCCAACATTAGACTGCGCCGCTTGCATCATGACGCCAAAAATGGTGGACGCTGGAAGACATCCAAACATTGAGCTTCTCGCATACTCAGAGGTTCAAGACATTAAAAAAGACGGAGACATCTTCAGGGTTAAGATCATTCGTAAGCCTCGTTATGTGGACGACACTAAATGTACAGGCTGCGGTGTATGCACTCAACACTGTCCCGTTGAGGTGCCTAGCGAATTTGATGAAAAGCTTGGTGTACGAAAGGCAATATATGTTCCTTTCCCACAAGCGGTTCCGCTCATATATACCATTGACAAAGATAATTGCATAGAGTGCGGGCTCTGTGAAAAAATGTGCCTAGCAAAAGCAGTTGACCGCAAACAGCAACCGATAGAGGTTGAAATTGAAGTTAACGCCATTATAGCTTCCACGGGGTTCGAACTTTTTGACTCTCGACAAAAAGAGGAATATGGCTATGGCATTTATCCAAATGTGATAACTGGACTAGCTCTAGAGCGACTCCTAAGCGCATCTGGGCCAACCGGAGGACACATAGTTCGGCCTTCTGACGGAAAAATTCCGCGAAAGGTTGCATTCGTGCAGTGTGTGGGCTCGAGAGATGAAAAGTCTGGCAACCTCTATTGCTCAAGAGTGTGCTGTATGTATGCCACGAAGGAGGCAATGCTTCTGAAAGAACATGTTCCAGAAATAGACGTAACTATATTTTACATGGACGTTCGAGCCTATGGCAAAGGCTTCGAAGAATTTTACCAAAGAGCCAAACAAGAATTTGGCATTAAATACATTAGGGGGCGGGTTGCCGAAATCGTTGAAGAGTCTCACATGCAAAATCTTTTCCTAAAAACTGAAAATACTGAGACGGGCGAAATCCTTGAGTATGAAGCAGACATGGTTGTTTTATCTGCTGGTTTGGTTTCACCAAGGAATGGCAACTTTAAAAAAATATTGCCCATACCAGTTGGTGACGATGGGTTCTTTGTCGTTTCCAATCCAAAGTCAGACCCTGCCACTACAAAAATGGAAGGGGTGTTCATAGCAGGAGCGGCTGAGGGCCCTAAAGACATTCCAGACACTGTGATTCAAGCGAGTGCTGCTGCGATGAAGGCTTCAATTTTCCTAAAGGAGTGATGGGGTGGAAGAGGGGTAGTTGTGTCTCAACCACAAGAAAAAGAGGAAACAAGAATTGGCGTTTATATCTGCCACTGCGGCACCAACATAGCAGGCGTTGTGAATGTTGAAGATGTAGCCAAATACGCGGCAACTCTGTCCAATGTTGTTGTGGCTAAAAACTATCTTTACATGTGTTCTGCTCCAGCTCAAGCTATGATTAAAGAGGATATTAAAACGCATAAACTCGACCGCGTTGTAGTTGCGTCCTGCTCACCTCGCATGCACGAACCCACGTTTAGAAAAGTTTGCGAAGAAGGCGGGCTTAACCCGTATCTTTTTGAGATGACCAATATCCGAGAGCAGTGCTCTTGGGTTCATCCAGACCAGCCGGAAAAGGCCACTAAAAAGGCCAAAGACCTAATTCGCATGTCTGTAGATAAAGCCAGACTTTTAGAGTCTCTTCCAAAAAGAGAAGTGAGTGTTGTTATAAGAGCACTTGTGCTTGGCGCAGGTATTGCTGGCATGAGGGCGGCTTTAGACCTTGCCCAAAGAGGCTTTGAGGTTTGCTTAGTGGAGAAGTCGCCAAGCATCGGCGGACACTTGGCACAATTGCACCTGTTATATCCTACTGGAGAGGAAGCATTAGAAGTTTTGAAACCCGTAATGAACGAAGTCATCTCAAACCCCAAAATTAACCTTTTCACCAACTCTAAAGTGAGGGCGGTTGACGGCTTTATAGGAAATTTTAAGGTTAAAATCAAAGTCAACCCTCGATATGTAACAGAAAAATGTGATGCTTGCGAAAAATGTGAAGAAGCTTGTCCAATCGAAGTCCCAGATGAATTTAACTATGGTCTGGAAAAGAGAAAAGCGATCTATATCCCGTTTCGGGACGCTGTGCCAAAAAGATATATCATAGATGACAAGAACTGCAATAAATGCGGCGAGTGCGCCAAAGTTTGCCCGAAAAAAGCAATAGACCTTGAAGAACAACCACAAGAGGTAGAAGCGGACATAGGAACAATCATTGTTTCTATAGGACACGACACCTACGAACCCCCAGAAGGCGAGTATGGCTACAAAGTATGCAATAACGTAATAATACAGCCGCAACTTGAACGCCTGCTGGACAAAAACGGTCCGACCAATGGTCAACTAATCTTTAATGGTTCAACGCCGAAAAGGATAGTTTTCATCTCCTGCGTAGGCGCAAGGCAAGAACCTGGAATCTATAAGCCTTTAAAAGAAGATCAAAAACTGAACATGTACTGCTCTCGCGTGTGTTGCACGGAAACTCTCAAAAATGCCATAGAAATAAAGAACAGACACCCTGATGCTCAAGTTTTTTATCTCTGTCGAGATATACGAAGCTATGGAAAGGGGCATGAAGAATATTATAGAAAAGCTGGAGAATCGCACGTATTTTTCTTCAAATATGAACCCGAAGAACCACCAGTAGTTTCCAATAGCCCAAAAGGCACGATTGTCACAGTTTACGACGTGTTAAGTGGCGAAACATTTGCCATACCTGCAGACTTAGTAGTCCTAAACGTAAGCATGGTTCCACGCGTGGATGCCTCTGACGTGCAAACCAAACTAAAAATCGCCAGAGGCGCTGACGGTTTCTTTCAAGAGGCACATGCCAAGCTTAGGCCGCTGGAGACACCCTCAGATGGGATTTACTTAGCTGGCACAGCTCAAGGACCTAAGGATATCACTGACAGCTCGGCCATGGGAAGTGCAGCAGCCGCGAAGGCAGTGATTCCTCTAGCGAGAGGCAAGGTTGAGGTAGAGCCTATAGTTGCGGTCGTGGACGAAGAATTGTGTAAAGGTTGTGGTAGGTGTGAGGAAGTCTGTGAATATGGCGCCATCAAGGTGGAAGAAGCGGAGCCTGTTGCTAAAGTGCCGACGCTAGTCGCTAGGGTCACGGAGGCCCAATGTAAGGGTTGCGGTTCCTGCGCAGTTGTATGTCCCACTGGAGCCATTGCTATGAAGCACTTCACGGACGAGCAAGTCCAGGCCATGATAACTGCGGCCGTAGGAGGTTAGCTTGATGACAGTGGAACCAAAAATCGTGGCTTTTCTGTGCAACTGGTGTAGTTATGCAGGAGCAGACGTTGCTGGAATGAGCAGAATCAGGTATCCACCAAACATTAGAGTCATACGGGTAATGTGCTCCGGAAGAGTCGACCCAGCTTTTGTGATCCGAGCCTTTGAAACGGGAGCCGACGGCGTCCTAGTTGGTGGTTGCCACCCCGGCGACTGCCACTACGTGAGTGGAAACCTGAAAGCTGAAAAAAGGATGCAGAACACGAGGAAACTCTTAAAGTTGCTCGGGCTGGGACCCGAAAGACTACGTTTAGAGTGGATTTCCACTGCTGAGGGAGCAAAATTCGCCCAGGTCGTAACAGGTTTCACAGAAGAACTACGTAAAATGGAGCCGAACCCTCTAAAGGCTGAGGGGAATCCTAAGGCTCCTTTAAGCACAAAGGAGGTAGTTCATAAAGCACTGAAGAAAACGAACGTTCAATACTGCCTAGAGTGTGGAAAGTGTTCAGGCAGTTGCCCGATATCAAAGATCAACGAAGCCTACTCGCCGAGACGCACCGTTGAAAGATTCTTGCTGGGTTACGAGGACAAGGTGCTCTACGGCACAGATGTTTGGACGTGTCTAACATGCTTCACATGTAGCGAAAGATGCCCATCCGACGTTCGGTTTCCAGAGTTTGTTAGAGCTTGTCGGAGCGTAGCCTCTAAAGAAGTGATGGGAGAGCTTTGTGCTCATAGAGGGATCCCCTTGGCCTTATCGAGAATCATGACAAATCCGAACATCAAACAGGAACGAATGAGCTGGCTTCCCAACGGAGCTGAAATTTCTTCAAAAAGTGACCTACTCTACTTTGTTGGCTGCCTCCCGTATTTTGACGTTGTTTTTGAAGACTTTAACCTAAACCTCTTAAAGATCCCTCAGAGCGTGGTGAAAGTCCTCAACAAAGTCGGGATAAAGCCAGCCATGCTACGCAATGAGAAATGTTGTGGTCATGATTTATTGTGGACTGGAGACGTGGAAAATTTTGAGAAATTAGCGAAGATGAACGTGGCAAACTTCAAGAAAACGGGGGCAACAAGAATAGTCACCGCTTGCCCCGAATGCTATAGAACCCTCAAAAAAGATTACGCTGAACGGCTTGACAATTTTGATTTTGAAGTGCTACATTTTTCTGAACTCTTATCCGAATTAGTGGACAAGGGGCAAATCGAATTTGAAGGGAAACTCCAGAGGAAAGTGGTTTATCAAGACCCGTGTAGACTTGGTAGGCACATGGGCGTGTATGAGCCTCCTAGAAAGGTCATAGCCAGTATCCCTGGAGTCCAGATGGTGGAGATGGGTAGAAACCGGGAAAATGCCGTTTGTTGCGGAGTGAACGCTTGGCTGTCTTGCAACAAGTACTCAAAAGCAGTTCAAATTGACAGATTAATGGAAGCGAAAGCTACTGGAGCCGATTTATTAGTTACAGCATGTCCGAAGTGTCAAATCCATTGGAAATGCGTCACTACCGAAAAACTGCCTGTTAACCCGGAGGACGTAACGATGGAGATGCGTGACCTGTCAGTGTTGGTAGCGGAGGCGATGCATTTAACGTAAGGGTGAACATCATGGAAACTAACAAGTCTGTTTTGGTTATTGGTGGCGGAATCGCGGGAATGCAAGCCTCGCTTGACCTAGCCAGCCGCGGGTTAAAAGTTTGCTTAGTGGAAAAAACTCCGAGCATCGGCGGGAGGATGGCCCAGTTGGACAAGACGTTTCCAACCATGGACTGCTCGATATGTATTCTGGCACCAAAAATGATTGAGTGTTTCCGCAATCCCAACTTGACCATTTTGACGTATTCTGAAGTTCAGGAAGTCAGCGGCTCAGCTGGCAATTTCACAGTCAAGATTCTTAAGAAGCCGAGATTTATCAACATGGAGAAGTGCACGGGCTGTGGAGTCTGCGCTCAACACTGTCCAGTTGAGGTTCCCAACGAGTTTGATATGGGTATTGGCGTTCGTAAAGCTATTTACGTTCCGTTTCCTCAGGCGGTTCCGCTCAAATATACCATTGATGAAGAACACTGTTTGAAGTGCGGGCTATGCCAAAAAATGTGCCAAGCAGAGGCTGTAGACCTTAATCAAAAGCCTGAAGTTGTCCATCTTAACGTGGACGCTATCATCGTGGCAACGGGCTTCGAGTTGTTCGATGCCCAGAGGAGAAGCGAGTACGGCTACGGCAAATACAAAAACGTTCTGATAAGTTTGGAGTTTGAACGACTCCTCTCCGCTTCAGGGCCAACTGGGGGACACCTACTGAGGTTGTCAGACGGACGTATTCCCAAAAGGATCGCGTTCATACAATGCGTCGGCTCCAGGAGTCTGAAGGGCGGGGTCTCCTTCTGCTCCAGCGCTTGTTGCATGTACGCCACAAAAGAGGCAATACTGATTAGAGAGCACATACCCGAATGCGAGGTTTACATTTTCTACAATGAACTCAAAGTCTTTGGGAAAGGCTTCCAAGACTTTATCACCGGGGCGCAAACTCATTGGGGTGTAAAATACATCAGAGCGCTCCCCGGAGAAGTAGTAGAAGATTCGAAAACGGGCGACCTCACCCTTTGGTACGAAGACACTATAGAAAACGTAACAAAAAGCATGAAAGTAGACATAGTCATGCTTTGTCCCGCTCTGGTCCCGAGAGCGACCAATAAGGAAGTGGGCGTCATCCTAGGACTGGAGTTGGACGAACATGGCTTCTTCAAACCTAAAGACTTCCTTTTCGCACCCGTTGACACCAACGTTCCAGGCGTCTTCATATGTGGGTACTGCCAAGGCCCAAAGGATATTTCTGAGTCAGTGGTGCAAGCGAGTGCAGCGGCAGCTAGGGCTGCAGAAGTGATAGCGCTGTCAGCCAGTAAGGAGGTGCATTAAAATGGAACACGCTGAGGAGGAAGTTCCAAGAATCGGTGTGTTTGTTTGCCACTGCGGCATCAACATCGGCGGCGTAGTCAATGTTCCCGAGGTAGTTAAGTATGCTATGACGTTGCCGAATGTCGTCTACGCCGAGGACAACCTTTACACGTGCTCTTCTGAAGGTCTCAGCAAACTCAAGGAAGGTATAGGAAAATATGATCTTAACAGAGTTATTGTCGCCTCGTGCACCCCTAGGACGCATGAGCCGTTGTTCCGTGCCACTTGTGAGGAGGCGGGCGTAAACAAATACCTATTCGAAATGGCCAACATTCGCGAACACTGCTCCTGGGCTCACATGCACGAGTCCGATAAGGCTACGGAAAAGGCAAAGGACATTGTGAGAATGGCGGTGGCTAAGGCTCGTCTACTCAAGCCGCAGGAGGAGCCGGAAATAGAGGTGACGCCCTCTGCCTTGGTTATTGGCGGTGGCATCTCAGGGATGACCTCTGCTCTCTGCCTCGCTAATCAAGGGTTCAAGGTTTACTTGGTTGAGAAGGAGCCAGAACTGGGCGGGATGCTTCGACATCTGCATAAGCTGTACCCAACCATGTTAGATGCCTCCGAAGGACTGAACAAGATCGTCGAGGCTGTGAAGCCAAACAAAAACATAGAGGTATGGACATCAGCTGTTGTTAAGCAGGTTAAAGGTTTCATCGGAAACTTTGACGTTAGTGTTCAAAGGGGAAACGGGGAGACGGCGAATTTTAGGGTTGGCACCATCATCGTGGCGACGGGAGCAGATGTCTTTGAGCCCGTGGGAATGTATGGATACAAGAAATACGACAATGTGATAACACAGTTCAAGCTGGAACAACTCCTTAAGGATAGCCAACTGAAAAAGCCAGAAAGGGTAGTTATGATTCAGTGCACTGGGGCTAGGGAAGAAAAGGGAAGAACTTACTGCTCCCGAATCTGTTGCATGGAGGCTCTCAAAAACGCCCTGCTCGTCAAGGAGTTATATCCAGAAACGGACGTTTACATACTTTTCAGAGACCTCCAAACATACGGAAAGGATTATGAAGACTGGCACCGAATGGCTCAAGATAGAGGCGTCAAGTTCATCAAATACAATCTGGAAAAACCCCCAGAAGTGGTCGCTGGGCACGATGGAAAACTAACCATTGATGTTTATCATGCTCTTCTTGGTGAACAAGTCCAGATCGAAAGCGACCTTGTTATATTGTCGACTCCTCTGGTTCAGCATGAAGATGTCAAAGAGCTGTCGCAAATACTTAAAGTACCACTGGGCCCAGACGGTTTCTTCTTTGAGGCTCACGTGAAGTTAAGGCCGATCGACTTCGCCACCGACGGAATCTACGTGTGCGGCACGGCCCATAGTCCTAAAAACATGGCTGAAAGCGTATCTCAAGCTTTGGGGGTTGCTTCGAGAGCAGCGATTCCTATGGTTGTAAAGCGCCTACGAACCGAGGCGATAACGGCCATGGTGGATGAGAGCCTATGTAGCGGCTGTGGAACCTGTGTGAAGATCTGTCCGTACGGCGCCATAGAGAAGGACGAGAAAGGCGTTGCCAGAGTGACGGCAGTCGTGTGTAAGGGGTGCGGCACCTGCGGGGCGAGTTGCCCAGAAAAGGCGATTACGATGCGCCACTTCACAGACGAACAAGTTGTCGCTCAAGCACTTGCCGCACTTGGGAGGGCGGTTGCATGACGTTCGAGCCAAGGATCGTTGGATTTTTGTGCAATTGGTGTTCTTACGCTGGTGCTGATTTAGCCGGTGTGAGCAGGATCAGCTACCCAACCAACATACGGATAATACGGTTAATGTGCAGTGGGAGGGTTGACCCAGTTTTCGTTTTGGAAACACTTGCTAACGGTGCAGACGGCGTCATGGTGATGGGCTGTCATCCGGGCGACTGCCACTACGTGGACGGAAATCTTCAGACTGAGCGTAAGATTAAGATGTTGAAGAAACTAATCGCGCGGACTGGTTTAGAACCCGAGCGCCTGCGCCTTGAATGGGTATCTGCCTCAGAGGGTGGGCGATTCGCCGAACTGGTCAACGAGTTTACCAACCAGATAAAGGCTTTGGGGCCGTCTCCGTTGGTTGGGGAAAAACCTGACCCTGTCATACTAGAAAACATACTGGCGGCTAAATCGGCGGCGGAAGACTTTAGACTGCGAGTGTTGGTGGGGAGAGAGAAAGAACTGATTGAGAAGGGAAACGTGTATGGCGAGAAGACGACGCAAGAGGAGTTTGATAAGACGATGGACCAAGCCATACAAGCTGAGTATGTACGTAACAAAATCTATTTTGCTGTGAGGAAAGAGCCTCAATCAGTTAAGGAGTTGTCTAAGCGCTTGGATTTAGACTCTCAGATGGTGCTACGCCACATCGTAGTTTTGAGGCGAAGAGGCATGGTCACCGTGGGTCGGGTTGAGGGAACCACCCCCCTATATACCGCGTTGGAGGTGGGAAAATGAAAGAAAAAATAGGCGCCGTCTTGGTTGTCGGAGGTGGAATCGCGGGAATACAAGCCTCCCTTGACCTAGCCGACTCAGGGTTTAGGGTTTACCTACTCGATGAGTCGCCCAGCATAGGCGGCGTCATGGCCCAGCTAGACAAGACTTTCCCCACCAACGACTGCGCCATGTGCATCCTCGCGCCAAAGCTGGTGGGAGCTGGAAGACACCCTAACATCCACCTAATCACTAATGCAGAGATAAAGAGGGCGGATGGCGAGGCTGGCAATTTTAAGGTCACCATGACGAGAAGAGCCCGATATGTGAACGGGGAGAAGTGCACGGGTTGTGGTGTTTGCGCTCAAAAGTGCCCTGTTGAAGCCATCGATGAGTTTAATCAGGGCTTGGGTGACAGAGGCAGCATTTTTGTAAAATATCCGCAAGCAGTGCCGCTCACCTATATGGTTGATCGGGAGAAGTGCATTGGATGCGGCACATGCCAAGAGGTGTGTAAAGCGGGCGCTGTTACGTACGATGACAAGGAAGAAGAAACTGTGCTAAGCGTTGGCTCAATAATATTGGCGCCAGGCTTCGAGGAGTTTGACCCCAGCCTAAAAAGCGAATACGGTTATGGCCGATACCTAAACGTGGTGTCCAGCATCGAGTTTGAACGCATTTTGAGCGCTTCCGGCCCATATGGTGGAATGGTCCTACGCCCATCTGACGGCGAAGTTCCGCGAAGGATCGCGTTCATCCAGTGTGTGGGTTCACGTGACGCTCAACTAGGGAATAATTATTGCTCCTCTGCCTGCTGCATGTACGGCATCAAGGAGGCAGTTATAGCCAAGGAGCATACTCCGGGTGTTCAGTGCACTATTTTTTTCATGGACATGCGAGCCTTTGGCAAGGAGTTTGACGCCTACTATAGCCGAGCCAAAGAGGAATATGGGGTTAGGTTTGTTCGATCAAGAGTATCCCGTGTGGAGGAAGTTCCGGGGTCGGGAAATCTTATAGTAAGGCATGTGGTAGAGGAGGAGCCGAGGGATGAGGAGTTTGACCTTGTAGTTTTGTCTGTGGGGATGCAGCCTCCCAAACACGCCAAAGAATTAGCCAAATCTTTCGGCATCCAACTGAACAAGTACAACTTCTGCAACACGACAACCTTCTCGCCGATTGAAACCTCTAGGCCAGGAATCTATGTTTGCGGCGCCTTCGCTGCTCCTAAGGATATTCCGGAGAGCGTGGCACAAGCTAGTGGCGCTGCGG
>Ga0315280_10008602_pt1 | contig 13320 bp, 6 predicted proteins | sample YL17G06_40_MG_FD_203697 | JGI IMG/M metagenome (GOLD analysis project Ga0315280, IMG submission 203697) | Sediment microbial communities from Yellowstone Lake, YNP, Wyoming, USA - YL17G06_40 | ecosystem: Environmental > Aquatic > Freshwater > Lake > Sediment | place: USA: Wyoming | collected...
TTCGATTGGATAGATACTAACATACCAAAGAATTCTACGATTTTAAATGTCATCATTGGTTTTGATCCCGGCGGTTTCAAAGGTGATGCTGGGCAATGGATACCAGCAATTACAGGGAGAACGATAATTTATCCATCGATTTCTCTTTTTGAAGACGTTTCACTAAACGAAATAAAAGAAAGACTAGAAATAATAAAACTGATTGATAATAACCAAGTTGAAAAACCTGAGTTCAAGTCATTGTTAAAAGACTACAATGTTAGTTATATCTTTTTGACTGATAAATACGTGTTTTTTGATCGGGAACATAAAATTTCCGATTATGAATTTAGCAAAGTAAATCCTGAAGAATTTCTTAATACGACAGATTATAGACTAGTTTTTCAAGCTAATCAAACATATGTTTTTCAAATTGCACCATAAGATAAAAAGCTAAACAATAGCTAGTTAACTTTTAACATCTTTGTAATTTATGTCTTTTATCATAAGCTAGCATGAAAATAAAAATAAAAAGTGTAGATAGTGGGGCAATTCCCCACAAGTAGTTAAACAGTGTTATTCTTTCTTGCGTTGGTTTTAAAGGCTCTATTTTGTTTGGATTCTCCCAAATTATTACATTAAGGTTATTAAATGTCTTGTTTTCTATTATTTTCCAGTTTTGGCCTTTAGTTATATTTGCATAAAAATCATTATACGTGATTACATATTTGACAGAATATTTTGCAGTATTATTGAAAAATGTCAAAAGAAAGGTTGTATTTGATACTTTATTTATTGTTTTTACATTTGTTCCTCTTATAAAATCGAGACTTCTATTGAAAGAAAAATAGTCAGAATCAGTTGTGTGCATATTAGTATTAAGATAAATGCCTCCTATTGAGCTCGGATAGCCAAAAGTTTGATACGCATAATTGGATTGTTTTGAATTAAGGAACTTTAGCACAAAATTTCTTGATTCTATTAACTTCGTATCATTATGCAGTGGGAGAGGGTCTAAATTCAGTGCTTCAGATATATCATAAACTAAATAAAAGATGAATAAGACAAATAAAACAATTATGATTGTTCTTGCAGATTTAAAATGAAAATAAGTTAACTTTATTACAAAAAATCCTAATAAAGATGATAGAAAAATAGATGATAAAAATAAAAATGGATCAAAAGTTAACCACTTTTCTAGACCATCAAAAAGAATTTTTGATAATGGGGTTGTTCTACCCAAACCTATTATTAGAAAGAGTAATGCGATAAAGTATATTTTTGAGATTTTTCTCAAAGATTTATAAAAAATAAACAATAACGGGGACAAAATTATCATTAAAAGAGACAATCCGAAATTTGTATAAAACCAGTCATAAATGTAGTCTGGAAGAAGAGGATTCCTAGATGGATGATTAAGTTCTATCCAATAATTTAAAACGTCACCTAAAAAGTAAAATATTAGATTATATGTAATAATCCCTACAAGAAAAAGTAATATAATAAATCGAAGTTTAGTTTTTTTGGTAATATTTTTATAGTCAAAAATGATGATAAGATAATAAATTCCTAAAAGAAAAACAAATGAATAAGGATGTGTGAAAAGTGCAAGAATCGCTGGGAATATAAAATAAAGCTTGTTTACGTTCTTATTTTTGATGAACAAGATAAAGTAATGTAATGAAATAAAGGCAAAAGCAAGTCCAGCTGTAATTGTTATCCAACTATATACTAATATTTCTCGGAACATACCAAGAGAGAAAAAGCTGAATAGAAACATTGGCCAAACGTATGTTTCCTTCTCGTCAATATAATTTAGAAAAAACTTTATTGAATAAAAGGTTAACAAAACCCAAAACATTAATATAACAATCAAGTAACTAACATTAAGTGGAAGGAGGTAAGAAAAGAAAGCAATTATTTGATGGGTAAGAGGAGGATAGTTCCCCAAATATATGCCTCCACCCAATTGAGAGTCATAAAGAGAAAACCAGTTATTTCTATAATGCTTTGCAAAAAAAGTATGATAATCTCTATCTATCTGACTAAAATTCAGAGTTAAAAGATAGCCTCCAATAATAAATGTAAAAATTAAGATAAAAAAGTGAGGTTTTAAAAACAATTTAAGCAATCGATGAACCATATACTTTTATTTGATTTATATTTTAATTAGATTATATATGTTGTTGAATTTTTCATATACCACTATAATAATACTTATTACATTTCTCTCATTTTCGATTTTCATTCCTTTTAACATTTTATTATTAATGTTTTTGATGACTTTTCTAGGATTTGTTTTTTTAGATTTGTTCTTAGGTAGAATAAGAATACCACAACCAATTTTATTATTTTCATTTGCAGCCGGAATAGTTCTAATTGTTTTTGTTGTATTTTTATATAAATTGCTAAACATTAAATTAGACGTTTTGTCAATAATTACCGCGATAATATTTTTATTTGTTTTATCAATTTTTTGTAAGATTAAAAGAAATGAAAAATTAAAGGTTGTGTTTAAAAGAAAAATCGAGATAAACGATTTAATTTTAATAATTATCTTTTGGTTGAGTGTTTTTTCAAGAATTTACCCCATAAAAGATTTGATTGCACCTTTAGAATATGATCCAATTGCCATAAGTACGATATCGCGTCTTATTGTAGATAACCAAGGAATTCCAGATTCATGGAACCCATATATGCCAACAAAATTGTCTTACCCGCCTGGATTTCCTTCAATTGTAGCTTGGTACAATATATTGTCAAATGTTCCAATACCAACAATTATTCTGTTTTTCACTAACTTTATTCAAGCACTATTGCCACTTGCTGTCTATGGTTTTGCTTTAGCTCTTTTGAAAAACAAATTTCAAAGTTTTGCTGCTGCAATTATAACTTTAATAGCGGTTTATCCGATTTTTGATTTCACAATTGGAATGAACTCAACAATTTTGTCATATTTTTTGACCGTTATCGTACTTGCTATAGTTTATTTCAATATTGATTTAAAAAGAAACTATAATTATTTGATTTTTTTGTTCACATTTTCAGTCAGTAGCTTTTTAGTTTATTCGCTTTACCCATTTTATTTGTTATTAATCATTTTGCCGCTCTCTATAAAAGAGATTTTTAAAGATTCAATAAAATTTGTTAAGAAATATGCTGTTTTACTTATATTTTTAATTTTATTCCCTCTTTTGTTTACGTTGAGTTATTATTCACAATTTTATACAAAAAAAATTAATCAATCAATAATATCGATTGATTGGACTAGAAATGCAGCAAAGTTAGCACAACAATATGGCATAATGAATATTGGTTATAGTTTTTTATTTGAACCTTTTTTATACGCCTTAGATGGTAAAATTGGGGAAAGTTTTCTTTCATTAAGTTCGGTTTCAATCTATGATTTGATTTTTGTCTTCATTTTTCTGTGTTCTATTTTTATAATTTTAAAAAATAGAATAAAACTTGGTTTTGTATTTATTTCAATTTATATAATTTTTATTTTCTTTAGCAATATTTTAAGTTATGCCAACTCAATTTCTCCGATAGTTGATAAGATGCCAATGTTGTATTATGTGAAACCATCAAGAATAGGTCACTTTATTTTTTTCCCTGTATCTTTAATTTTTTCATATTTCTTTTTAGAAGCTCGAAAATTTGTTTTCTTTAAGAAATTAAATCTTTCAATTATAATTTTAGCATTAATTTTAATCATAGGATTAGTCAACATAGTTTTTGGTTTATCATATATCTCTACGTATACATTAGTTTCTACGGAACAAAAAAATGCTTTTGATTGGATAAATAATAACACATCAAAAAACTCAACAATACTAAATTTTGCCATTGCATTTGAAAGTTGTTGTTTAGATGGAGATTCCGGACAATGGATACCAGCCTTCACAGGAAGAAATATTATTTTCCCAGCAATTTCTACTCCTGAAGACATCAACATGACTGAATTATATGAACGACTAAAAATAATGGAGTTAATTGAAAATGGTAATATTAATACACTGGAATTCAGGTCACTACTTAAAAAATTCAATATTAACTATATCTTTTTAACTGACAGGCACTTGATTCCTAATTACGAATACATAATTGATAATTACAAATTTGGAAAGATAAATCCGAATGGGTTTCTTAGTGATTCAAATTATAAATTAGTTTTCCAATCTAATCAAACATATATTTTTCGAATTATCAATTAACAATAAATTTAGGATTTATGTAGAATCATAGAGTTTCTTTTATGCTTTGCAAATATGCAAATCCTTCTTTAGGACTGGGTTCTACATATGTATCTTCATACCACTCATTAAAAGTACTTATAATAATCATCTTCAGTTCGGGATCCATGTATTCTTTTGCAACTCTTAATCTTTTCTTGAATTTAGAAATATCTCTGACTAAATTTTTAGGATCGTCCACGACATGAAAACCAGGTGTAGCAAACGGTATGAATTTAAATCCTAAAGATTTTGAACTTTTTAACCATGCATCAAAAAACTGACCTAATATATCTTCATAGTTATCATTTGTTACTTCTGCTTCTCTTTTTTTGTTAGGGATCATAAGATAGGAAGTAATTCCATCATATAATTTTAATCTCTCGGATGGCCATTCTGAAGGCAAATCCCAATAAAGTTCATCACCCATTTCATCACCCATAATAAAAATTTTGTGGCCATAATCTTGTGAAATGTCTCTAACTTGTCCAAACATGTTTTCCAAGTTCCCATAAAATGACCTAGAATAATAAAAGTATATTCCTGGTCTTCCATTTATTTTCCAGTATTGTGGTAATGAAAAGAAAGTTTGAGCAAGATAGTCTATATGGTTTGTTAATGCTTTTTGGTTAGTTTCATCATCCAAATTAAAACGACCTTCATCATCTGGTTTAAGAATATCATCATAAAGTATTCCGATTCTTATGTCATTAATTAGTGGGCTTGAAAATAATTGAAGGGCTCTCTGATCTTCGGGGCCAAACCAACTTGCTAGCCAAAAACCAATCCCATGGCCAGTAGCCCAATCTATGTGTTTGCTCTGAATTAATGGATTTTGAGAATTGTATAAGCCTAAAAGGGGTGTTCCTTTTGGCGGTTGTGGATTAGTTTTCCATTTCTCAGGTTTGTACCATGGGTAATACCAGGCACCAATATTAATGCCACTATTAGTAGCAATATTTTCAAATTCTCTAACATAATCAATAGACAAGCTACCACTTTCTTTTCCAGAAGCGTCTTTAACATTTTTACTTACATTTCCAGCAGTGTCTTTAGCTCTAACTTTTACTTGATATCCTTTTCCACCTTTCAAACTAGTAATTGCTTGAGAAAAGCTTGCAGTTTTACTAGGCATTTCATTTGGTCTCAATGTAAAACTTCTTGGATCTTCAGCTGGAAATGCTTCTGTTGGTATTTCAGGCGGATAAACTGGAACAAAATCAATATATGCTTCTGATATGTCTGAAAGCCAATCTTCAGCAACAAAGCTAACTTTTCCATCATAAACTTTACTATTAACAACTCTCGTTGGCTCCCATTTCAAATCTTTTATTGATGGTGGTGATTTATCAATAATCCCATTTACTAAATTTCTAAAACCTGGAACAAGATAATAAGCAACAGCTCCAGCAGCTATAGCACCAGCAACACCAGCACCTATAGCAAATGTTCTTCTACCAATTCTTACAACCTGATAATTTCCACTTCTCCCTATGGTTTCTGCTCCAAGGTTTCCATAAGCTTCTGGATTTGATGTGAGAGCAGATTTAGCAAAAAGACCTAAATTTCTTCCCAAATCACTCCAAATACTAGCTCTATTGTAAGGATTGGGAACGCTATTAACAATAGCTCTAACATTTATTTCGTCTGGAGATTCTGAGCATTCAGACTCTCTCATTCCAATATAATCGCTAGGTTTAGACAAAAACAGTTGCCTAATAACACTTCTTCTATCCATTTATTTCACTAGAACTCAGTAGTATGATAACATTTATAAGGATTTCGAAGAAGGTTCCGACAAAAGCAGTAGTCCTATCCTTAGATGATGCGCTATTACAAGATTTAACCAAATATATATTAGTCCTTTTCTAAATAGAAAATAATGAATTTCAAAGTCGTTATTTTAGGGTTTTTAGCATTAGTGGCTTTAATATTTTTTATTCAAAATAATCAAAACAATCAGTATTCATGTGAAAATTGCAATGTTATAATAATCGCATTCGATGCCGTCCAAGCTTCGCATGTTAGTGCGTATGGATATTCAATAAAAACAACTCCAAGTCTTGATGATTTTGCTTCGAATTCAATATTATTTAAAAACGCAATTAGTCCTGCATCATGGACGGTCCCAACTTATATTTCATGGTTTACTTCTCTTTATCCATCTGAACATAAAGTAGTGAATAAATTTTCTGTTTATGATCCTCCTACTACAATAATCGCGAATTTAAGAAATCTTACACCGTCTGCAGTGACTCTGGCAGAGATTATGAAACAAAATGGTTATACTACTGTAGGATTTACTGGAGATGCAGGCGCACGAGGAGCACAAGGAAATTCTATAGGATTTGACATTTATATTGACACCCCTGCAGGATTCAATGGCTTTGACTCCAGTATACCACTTGCTATTAATTGGATAAAAAATAATTCGAACAAAAAATTCTTTATGTTTGTTCATGGCTATGATTCTCATGGACAATATAATCTAAAGAATTTTACAAAAAGATTTGTTGATTTCAACTACACTGGAAGATTTAACGGAACTATTCAAGAACAAGCACAACTAAGAGAAGAAGGATTAGCTAATGGTTTTGTAAATCTTACTGCTGATGATGTCAGATTTTGGAGAGCGTGGTACGATGAAAAAATAAATGATGCGGATGCAAGATTTGGAGATTTTATAAATGAATTGAAACAACAAGGATTACTTGATAAAACAATTATCATAATTGCCTCAGATCATGGAACAGAATTTTATGAACATAATAGACTCGATCATGGCCACACACTTTATCAAGAATTAATTCATATTCCATTGGTAGTTTGGGCGCCAAATTTTAACGGAGTCAAGACAGTTACAAGCCAAGTTTCGACATTAGACATAATGCCCACTATTCTTGACTTAGTTGGCATAAAGACAAATGAAACTGTAGAGACTCAAATGAAAGGACAATGCCTTATTTCAGCAATGAAAGGAGAAAATGTTAGTAGAGATGTTTATTCTGAAACTGATTATAGATTATTCACTCATAAGAGAGCGATTATCACTGCCGACGGCTGGAAATTTGTTTTAACTTTAGCAGAAGCACCTGGCACGAAGAATGTTAAAGAACTGTACAATTTGAACCTAGATTCCACAGAGAAAAATAATTTGATAAATTCAGAACCCAGAATTGCTTATGAATTAGAACAAAAACTTTTGAAACATCTTATGGAAATGAAGACAAGTATAGAAGGACCTTGGATAATAGGATGTTCGGCAGTTTATAATGAACAATGCAAATGATAAATAGTTCTAAGAATTTTATCTGAAAACGAAATTTCTTGAGAGAACCCTTTCGCAGGAATGTTTTAACACTTGGTTTAATACCTTTGAACTAAATAACGATTAATTATAAATTATGTTAATATTTATTATGGATAACAAAATACTGTTTCTTATTTTTTTACTGTTTGTAATTGCATTGTTAGCATCGTTCAAAAATCCTACTGAGTATAGATGTACTGATTGTAATGTTATACTCATTTCCATTGATAGTCTGAGATACGATCACCTTGGAATTAATGGCTATCAAAAAAATACGAGCCCTAATATAGATAATTTCGCAAGAGACTCGATTTTCTTTCCAAACTACATAACTCAGGCTTATTTAACACCAATAAGTGAAGCATCTATTCACACTTCGCGGTATCCTTCATCGAATGGATTTGTCAGTTTCACTTCAATGTTAGATTCTCAAGCAACTAAACTAGAAGACGTATTGCGAATTTACGGATATAACAACTATGCTTTCGTCGGGTCTGGGAATTTTTATGGTGATGGGACTTTTGTAGATCAATTCTCTCCTAGCTACAAAGTATACAGATTCACTAGTGAAAAACGTGGATTTCCATTAAATCCGAATGAATTAAAAAATTTCACTAAAGAAAAATTCTTTCTCTGGATTTCTATAGGCAATATTCATTGGCCTTATGGCGTACCTAATGCTCCTCAAAAATATGTCGATATGTTTGTAGATAAAAATTATTCTGGACCATTGAAGGACATAATTCTTGACGAGAACTTCCTGCCATATATAAGAGACTCGATTGCTCATAGAAGGCTTAACGGCACTGAATTTTTGAGTGGATATTCTTTAACAAATGACGATAAGAAATATATCATTGATAATTATGATTCTGGAATCAGGTATGTTGATAATTACATTGGAGATCTTATACAAAGTATTAAAGAAAATGGGTTAATGAACAACACTATCATTGTTATACAATCAGAACATGGAGAAGAATTAGGCGATCATGGCAGATTTACACACGGTGATATTTTCGAAAATACTATCCATACACTTTTGACAATACATAACCCTGTGTTGAAACAAAAAGGAACAGTCTTGACTCAAGCTCAGGGTTTGGACATCATGCCAACCATCTTAGATATGATTGGTATTCCAATTCCCGAATCGGTTCAAGGAAAAAGTTTAACTTCAGTGATTCTTGACAAAACAGATGTTATACATGGAAAGGTAAACTCAGATTTTAATAAATATGTCTTTAGTGAAAGAATTCCCAATCCAAGTCAGCTTCATTGGATTTTAAATATCACAACTGAAAATGCAATACCAATAAAAACCATTTACGAGATACTTTTGAAATATAACGAAACAGATGCTCGAAATGTTCTACAAGATTTGAAAGATATTAGTAATGACTCATATGATGAAGACTTGGCTGTTCGAACAAATGAGTGGAAACTAATTGAAAGACCTGCTTATAGAATCCATATTCTAGCCCAATACAAAGCAGATTCTCACAGTGTTGATCCAGATGCCCTAACAGTTAACTATAGTTCATTATATCAGTTATATGATCTAAAAAATGATCCGAATGAACAAAAGAATTTAGCTGGAAAAAAATTACCGATTGAAAACGAATTAATTAAAGTCTTGAGAGAATGGCGAAAAATGAAAGAGTCATTAAAAATTCAGTATGTTTTTAATAAGACTGTTTTTCCAAATTACACGTTTACCTAAATTTGTTGGTTTAAAAATAAAGAAATTGTTTGATAATTTACTTTTTGTTCTTATTATCTAATAATCATTTTTTATTATGATTGTATACAAAACCTAAATAATTTATTCAATATTTTAACTATCGTAATTGTTATATTTAATATGCAGGTGCAAATTTCAAATATTACTTTCATCTTTGTTTTGATGTTTCTTTCATTTTCTTTATTTATTCCAGTTAGTATTTTGTTTTTGATAACGCTAACAACTTTTCTGGGATTCATTTTTTTAAATATATTTTTAAGCAATGAAAAAAATCTGAAACCAATACTTCTATTTTCATTTGCATCTGGGTTAGTTATGATTGTTTTTCTTACATTTGTATGTAAACTACTAAGCATTAAATTAAATATTTTTACAATCGTGGGTTTTTGTTTATTTTTATTTATTTTGTATATCTGTCTTGCAATCAAAAAAAAGAGAAAGTTTTATATTGTGTTTGAAAAAAAACTCGACAAAAACGATTTAATACTGGTAATCATTTTTTACTTAAGTGTCTTTTCAAGAATCTATCCTATAAAGGATTTGATAGCTCCTGTGGCATATGACCCAATAGTTATGAGCACCATCTCACGTCTTATAGTTGATAATCAAGGAATTCCAGATTCTTGGCAACCATATATTTCAGCTAAATCATCTTATCCACCAGGATTTCCTTCAATTATAGCATGGTATTATATAATTTCAAACACAGAGATGTGGACAATTACTCTATTTTTCACCAATTTTATTCAAGCACTGTTGCCACTTGCTGTCTATGCTTTTGCTTTAACTATTTTTAAAAATAAATTTCAAAGTATTGTTGCAGCAATTATGTCATTAATAGCAGTATATCCTATTTTTACTTTCCCTTGGGGGGATAATGCAACACTTTTGGCATACTTTTTAACGATAATGATTATTCCTCTAATCTATTTGACTGTAAAATCGATGACACTTAAGAGCTTATTTTTCTTATTTATGTTTTCAGTTAGCAGTTTTTTAGTTTATTCACTTTCTCTATTTTACCTAATATTGATTCTTTTTCCATTTTTATTTTATAAAAAATATAATATCTTATCAACTAAGAAATTTTTGATTTTATTTGTAATTATAATTTTATTGCCATTCTTTTTTACACTCAATTATTATTCCCAATTCTATACAAAAAAATATCGCAACTCTACAATTGTAGATGACTGGATTGGACAAGCCAAAGGAGTGATTCCAGAAAAAAATGATAGTATAAATATTCTTTATAGCATCTCTTTTGAACCGACTGTGTATATTTTTGATGGCAAAATCTATCAAACTTTTGTTCAATTAGATTCTCTGTCGCCTTATGATATAATTTTTGCATTCGTTTTTCTCTGTTCTATTTTTCTAATTTTAAAAAACAAAATAGAATTGGGTATATCATTAATTGGAATTTATATAGGGTTTGCTTTATTTAGCAATATTTTAAGTTACATTCAATTAAGGATTTTTCCAATCCTTGATTTCGCACCCATTTTATTTTATGTAAAATCTCCACTAATGCATCAATTTCTTTTTTTCCCTCTTTCCTTAATTCTTTCGTATTTCTTCTTAGAAACAAAGAAAGTAATTTTATTTAACAAATTGAACCTTGCGATTTTCATTTTGGTGCTAATGGTTGTAGTTAACTTATCAAGCATACATACTGGTTTATCTTTTTCTGCTTCAAGACCGTTAGTCACTACCGATCAAACAAAAGCACTTGATTGGATAAGTATTAACACATCAAAAAATTCTACAATATTGAATTTTATCACTGGCTTTGATCCAGGAGGGTTAAAAGGTGATGCTGGACAATGGATACCACCTATTACGGATAGGAATATTGTATTTCCAGCGGTCTCTACTCCAGAAAATATTTCTATCAAAGAAATAGATGAACGAGTAAATATAATGAAAGTAATTGAAAATAATAGCATTGATACACTTCAATTTAAATCATTAATAAAAAAGTTCAATATCAGTTATGTTTTTTTAACGGATAGGTATATAATTCCTAATTATCAATTTAAAGAAATTAGCCCCAAGCAGTTCCTTAACAAATCAGATTATAAGCTCGTGTTTCAATCAAACCAAACTTATATCTTTCAAGTTATTTAGCTTTTGATAAAAAAATTTACTATATATTAAAATTATAATTCAATCTACAACATCTATAACAAGCAGGAACTACCTTTTTTAAACATTATTCTTGTAAAGTTACATTGCCAATAGCAAGGCTTAAGCATCTGCCATCATCAGATTTTTCAATTTTGGCAGGACTCGCACAGATTTCTTTTGGTTTAATTTTCAAAATATTTATTCCAGGATTAAGCAAGAATTTCATAGAAACTTCTTCTAATGATGTGGAAACAACTATTTTTTTAGAAGAATTATTAACTAAAATGTCCATAATTCTTGTTTTATAATAAGTCCAACCAATAAATCCTAAGCTCATCTGTTTTGGATCTTTATTCAAGTTTACTAAATAAATCGTTGCGTTATTGCTCATCCATCTGTAAGTTATGCTTTCAAGTTTTTCTTCAGAATACCAGTTATGATCAAAAACCAAAGTTTCATTTTTCTTAATTAAATCTTCAGATCTTATAACTATACTCTTGTTTGTTGGAAAGGCAAAGCTTAAACATCTTGTATCTTCAGAGTTTTGAATATCAATTGGTCTTTGGCAATTTTGTTCAGAATAAAGTTTTAGAACATTTATACCTCTATTCAAATAAATTCCATTTATTTTCCAGCTACCATTGAAAGTTTCTATTAGATTGTCATTCAAATAAAAATCAAGGGTTTTATTACCGAGTACTTTAATATCAGAGATATTTAATAAAGCAACCTCAGATTTATTACTGAGCACATAAATTGTCGCATTGTTGCTCATCCACCTGTAAGTTATATTTTTAATTTTCTCTTCATCAAACCAGTTCTTTCCAAAAATCAATTTATTTGTTTCAATCTTTCTATCGGGAAGAATTTGCAAATCATAAATTTTAAAGCTTAAACATTTTGCATCATCCCATTCCCGCGATACAGTACAATTTTCTCGTGAATGAAATAGTAAGACATTTTCTCCAAAATTCAGTTCAATTAATTCTGTAGTTGCATTCGTTGTATTTATTGAATAAGAATTAATTAATTTATTATTGAAAATAATATCAAGATTTTGACTCTTATAGTGATCAAATGAAAATGAAATAAGAGCTTTGGTTTTTTCTGATGAAAATATGCGAATGGTTGCATTGTTGCTCATCCACCTGTAAGGAGCAGTGTAGGTTACGTTTTTATAAGCATCATACCAGTTTTCTCCGTAAACAATAGCGTTTTGCTTTATTAGGTCATCATAGTTTATGAGACTGAAATCTTGTACAACAAAACTTAGACATCCCTTAAAGGAAGAATTTTCAATTAAATAGGGAACATCGCAACCATTTTCAGAACTAAATCTGATGGAATTAATTCCTGGTAAAAGAATAACTTTGATAGAGAACTCTTTCGGAATTTTTGTTATTTCAATAATTCTTGAAGAATTTTCCAACTGAAAGTTTAGGTTTCGCGGTTTATAATAACTCCATGCAATAAATTTCAATTCAAATAGTTTTGATTCTAAGGACGGATTAAGCACATAAATTGTCGCATTGTTGCTCATCCATCTTAAAGTTGCATTCTCCGCATTTTCTTCAGAATACCAGTTTCTTCCAAAAACAATTTCCAAATTCTTTATTTCTTTTTCTCTAACAACTTTCAAGTTTTTTATCATGATGCTTAAACATCTTGTATCATTCCATTCTATAGGTACACTACAGTTTTCATGAGAGTGAAATTGTAAAATATTTTCTCCAGGAATTAATTCAAGTGATTCTTCAACTTTGTTAGTTTGATTTATTGAATATGAACTAAGAGTTTTATTATTGAAAATAATATCAAGATTTTGACTCTTATAGTGATCAAATGAAAATGAAATAAGAGCTTTGGTTTTTTCTGATGAAAATATGCGAATGGTTGCATTGTTGCTCATCCACCTGTAAGGA
>Ga0315280_10008603_pt1 | contig 13319 bp, 10 predicted proteins | sample YL17G06_40_MG_FD_203697 | JGI IMG/M metagenome (GOLD analysis project Ga0315280, IMG submission 203697) | Sediment microbial communities from Yellowstone Lake, YNP, Wyoming, USA - YL17G06_40 | ecosystem: Environmental > Aquatic > Freshwater > Lake > Sediment | place: USA: Wyoming | collected...
ACAATTTTTCTGTTGCTTGCCGAAAAAGCTGATGCCCTTTGGCAGGCCAACTTTTTTGTAGACCAAATCTTGGGAATTATATAGAATTTATTAAAAGCGAATAAAATTAGAAGAGGAGGTCCAATGGACGCATTATTTCGTGAAAAAAGGATTTTTCTTATCGCAGTTTTTCTCTGTTGGGGATGCGGCGTTTGTCTTTTCGCCGCTGACGAGAGAGAGCCGTTTTCCATCGGCGCCATGAAAGTCGCCTCAGGTGATTCCGCATCAGGGTTCCTTCAAGTTCCCGAAAAAGATGGAATCGGGACGTCTATTCCGCTTACTGTCATTCACGGAGCAAAAGATGGGAAGACTCTGGCTCTCGTAGCCGGCGTTCACGGCTACGAATATCCGCCCCTATTGGCTCTATATCGCCTGAAGAATATCATCGACCCAAAAAATTTATCTGGCACAGTCATCCTTGTCCATATCGCCAACCTGCCCGCTTTCCAGAAGAGAATGATCTATTACAACCCTTATGATTGGAAAAATCTCAACCGGGTCTTTCCGGGCAGCTTGGAGGGCACGCTCAGCCAGCGAATCGCTTATGTTTTGACAGAAGAAATAATCAAGAAATGCGATTATCTCATCGACCTTCACTGCGGAGACGGAAATGAGGCTCTTATTCCTTACTCCTACTGGATGATCAGCGGCGATAAAAAAATGAACGAAATCACCAAAGACATGTGTCTTGCCTTTGGCATAAAATACATCATCATTGATGAAACCAAGGCAAAGGACATCACCGATTCCAAATATTTGGGCAATACAGCCGTTCTCCTCGGCAAACCGGCAATCACCACGGAGTCAGGATACCTGGGGAAAACCGATGAAGAATCCATAAGCCGGAACATCACCGGAATTTTAAGCGTCATGCGGCTCTTCAAGATGATCGAGGGAAACCCGGACATCACGACCGATCCCGTCTGGATTGACCGGTATGAAGTCGTTTATTCGAAGACGGACGGACTATTTTTCCCTCAGATAAAAATGGGATATTATGTCCTAAGAGGTCAGAAGGTGGGCTATATAATAGACTATATCGGGAACCTGAAGGAGGAACTTGAGGCTCCTTTCAACGGAATAATCCTTTACATTATCAACACTCCTCCGACAAGCAAGGGAGAGCCTCTCTTCGAGGTGGGAAGGGTAAAAGAGACGCAATAAGTCTTTTAAAAATCATAACAGTTATTGAAATTTTCTATGGGAATAAAAGGACTGATTTTTGACTTGGATGGGACGATAGTTAATGTTCCTTATAACTGGAGCAGGATAAACGCTGAATTAGGCACTCATGGAATTCCCATTCTGACTTATCTTGGCGGGCTTGAAGAGCCGGACAAATCGCGAAAGTGGGAGATCCTCAAGAAATATGAGGATGAAGCTACCCAAAGAGCCCAGCTTAAGAAAGGGATGAAGGAATTCCTGAGTTCTTTGTCTCAAAAAGGAGTAAGGAAGGCTCTTGTCACCAATAACAGTCGAGAGAACGTTGAATTTCTTTTGCGGAAGTTCGGCCTGGCGTTTGACTTGGTCATCTCGCGGGAGAGCGGCCTTTGGAAGCCCTCTGCCGTCCCTTTCCTGGAAGTCCAAAAAAGGCTCGCGCTCAAAAAAGAGGAATGCGCTGTAGTCGGAGACTCTCTTTTTGATGTCCAAGCCGCAAAGGGCGCAGGGATAGAACGCGTTTTTCTGCTCACCCAGGGCAAAGAGAAGTTTTTCGGCACCGGAGCAGAGATTTTTACTTCGGTTGAGGCTCTTCAACAGAGAATTGAACAACTCCTGGCACAGGGGAGAGACTGAAGACAGCCAGGATTTTGGAACAAAAGCCGATAAACAGAGTTATAATTAAGGGAGCGTCGAATAGGTTAAGGAGGTCAGAAATGAGAAAATATCGTTCTCTTTGGCTCTTTTGGCTCAGGTTTATAATATTCCTTTTTGGGTTCGCTCCTCAGATATTTGCCGATGGTTTCATTATTCCCCATCCCCGGCCAGGGGAAGTCATTCCTCCTCTGACGGTTAAATACCACAGAGTTACGGTCGAGATTCGCGACCAGGTGGCCAAGACTTCGATCGATGAAGTTTTCATCAACAATCACGACCGGGACATTGAAGGGACTTTTATCTTTCCCTTGCCCGAAAACGCCGCTATCTCCGAATTTGCCATGTATATCGGAGATAAGAAAATCGAAGGGGAAATTTTGGATAGCCGCGAGGCGCGCCGGATTTATGAAGATATCGTCCGCAGGTTGAAAGACCCGGCGCTTCTCGAATACATCGGCCGCAACACCTTCCGGGCGAGAGTTTTTCCCATCCCGGCTCGGGGAGAGAAAAGGATACAGCTCTCTTATTCCGAGCTCTTGAAAGGGGAAAAGGGACTCGTCCGCTACCTCTATCCCTTGAACGCCGAGAGATTTTCGTTCCGGCCGATCGAAGAAGTGACAATATCGGTGAAAATCGATTCCAAAGTCCCCCTCACCAATATCTATTCTCCCTCTCACAGAGTTTCTGTCAGGAAAGAAGGGCCGAACAGGGCCACGCTCGGGTTCGAGGAGAGAAATGTCAAACCGGATAAGGATTTTATCGTCTATTATGCTGTCTCCTCGGATGATATCGGGATGTCTTTCCTGAACTATTCCGATAAAGAGGACAACTATTTTATGCTTCTGGCTGCCCCGCGCTATATTGAGGCCAAAGAAAAAGTCATCAATAAAAACCTCGCCTTCGTCCTCGATAGCTCGGGGAGCATGAGCGGAAAGAAGATTAAACAGACCAAAGAGGCGGCTCGCTTCATCATCAACCACCTGGATGAAAGGGACCGCTTCTCCATCATCGACTTTGACGACGGCGTCAGCCTTTTTTCAAATGAGCTTGTTTCCGCGACAACGGAAAATCGGGAAAAAGCTCTCAAATTCGTCGAGGCCGTCGAAGATTTAGGGGGAACAAACATCAACGAGGCTCTCCTTAAAGCGTTGGCCATGATGCCGAAGGGGGGAAGACCCAATTATATCCTCTTTTTAACGGACGGCCTTCCCACAGTCGGGGTCATAGGAATAGGAGATATTCTGAAGAATATCTCTGCGGCCAACACGGCCAAGTCGCGCCTTTTTGTGTTCGGCGTCGGGTACGATGTCAATACAGAACTCCTGGACAAACTGTCCACAGATAATCGGGGGACCTCCATCTATGTCGGCGAGGACGAAGACCTTGAGTTGGCTGTGTCTGGCTACTACGAAAAAATTTCCTCGCCCCTGCTCGCTGACCTAACCTTGAGCTTTGAGGGAATCGAAACCTTCCAATTCTATCCCCAGACATTGCCTGATCTTTTCAGGGGGTCTCAACTCATTGTTCTTGGAAAATACAAAGGAAACGGCCCAATCTCTATTGGCCTTATAGGAAAAGTCGGAAAAGAAGAGAAAAAATTTGCCCTGGAAAATCAAAAACTCGTCCAGGATGAATCTTATAATTTCCTGCCCCGCCTCTGGGCCACCCGGCGCATCGGCTACCTTCTTGAGCAGATCCGGCTGCACGGTGATGAAAAAGAGCTGGTCGATGAAATAAGAAACCTCGGTGTGAAATACGGCATCGTCACGCCTTACACATCCTTCTTAGTCACAGAAAAGGAAAAGCTTTCCATCGCCGCCGCCGCTCCTGAAGCTCAGGATGCCCTTGCCCGAAAAAAAGTCACAGGAGCTGGAGCAGTCAAGCTTTCTAAGGCCACTCAGCAGTTTAAACTTCAGGAGCAGGCTCCAGAGGTTCTCTCCCAGCAGATCCGCTACAAAGAGGACAAGACGTTCTACCTCAAGGATGGCTTCTGGGTTGACAGCGTTTATAAGGAGGGGAATCCTGTGGAGGAAATCGGGTTTAATTCAGAAGCGCACTTCCGCCTGCTCAGCGAGAAACCTCAAATTGCAAAATATCTTTCCGTCGCCGAGAACCTGATCGTGACCTTTGAAGGGAAGAATTACAAGATCATCGGAGAGCCCGAAAAATAAAAATTCGGGGACACAATAAATATTTTCTATGATAAAATAGCTGCAATTCAAACACAGGAGGCTGCGGATGAAGAGGTCCCTGACGCTTGAAGGCAGCGGCTGGCGGCGCTTCTGGAGCTTCATTTCCGGAGCGGGAATGATTGCCGCCTCTGTGCTTACGATCGGCCATTTTTTCAACGCCAATTTCCCGGAATCCATATTTAAAGGGTCTTTTTGTGACATCAGCACCTTTTTCAATTGCGACAGCTCCGCCTATTCGTCCATCTCTCAATTTTGGGGAGTCCCGATGGGGTATTTCGGCCTCATTGTCGGAGCGCTCGTCGTCCTGGGATCAGTGTTTTCATCGGCGGCCTTTGAGCGCACTAACAAATCGCTCTCCCTGCTCAATGCTCTCGGCGTCATCGGGCTTTTTATCTACTCCGTCTTCTTTTTGAAAAGCCTTTGCCTTCTTTGCACCGGGTATTATCTTTTTTCTCTCCTCAGTTTTGCTCTTTTCTGGAAGTATGGCCCGACAGGAGCGGGGAAGCGAGTTTTTGAGACAGTGCGTTCTTTTCTGTCCCCATCGATCAAATATCTTGTCGTTTTTGCCGTCGTCTTATTTGCCGGGGCTTATGGTTTTCATCTCTTTTATCAAGCTAAAAAGGAGGCCCAGTTGGGTGGTGTAGCAACCCGCGTTGTCAAAGAATATTACAGCCTCGCCGAGGTCAACAATCCGAGCCTGATTTCGCCCTTCTGGACGGCCAATGCGACCGAGCGTTTCGAGAGCGCACCTATTCATGTCGTTGAATACGCAGACTTTCTCTGCCCCGACTGCCTGTTTCTCTATCAGCAGCTCAAACTGCTCAAGAAGGAGTATCAAGGAAAAATAAACATCGCCTTCCAGTTTTTCCCTCTTGAGGCCAAATGCAACCGGGTCGTCGATAAGGACAGACATCCGGGCGCCTGTGACCTCTCATACATGGCGGCTTATGACCCGGCCAAGTTCAACGAGATTCATGACGAGATCTTTGAGAGCTTCGCCAAGGCCAAAGATCCTGAATGGCGAGCGCAATTGGCCAAAAAATATGGAGTGGAGGCGGCCCTCGATGATCAGGCCACAAAAGACCTCGTGCAGAGGATCATCAACACGGGCGCCGAATATGAAAAAACATCGGATCAATACGCCCACGGCATCCGCTCAACTCCCACCCTGATCGTCAATAACCGGATGATCATCGGTACTCTCCCTTACGCGCACCTCAAAGCTATTTTCGAGTCCCTGCTTTCTGAAGGCGCCGCAACCGGTAACCGGCGCTTTATGGAGAACTGGGTTGATTTTGGGGCCGCGAAAAAGAAGCCGGGCGCGAAGCCGAGCGGGACGCCAGGTTCGAAAAAATAAAACGCCGGAAAATTAGTCCATAGATTCCCAGGTGCAATTAGTTAGGTGTTTGAATTCGCCGGAATACTCTGATCCTTTCCCGTGGACGTAAGCTATCCGGTCATAAGAAAGACCAGGATGACGGCGGGCCGGCTCTGGCGGCTCGATGGGTCTAATCAGGATCAGATACACTTCAGCTATCTTCGGTCTTTTTTCCAGCGTGCCGATAAGAGATTTCCAGTGCGCATGTCGTTCCTTTGCTTGCTTTGGTTTTGCTCGCATAAACCCTCCATTTTAACAAATACTTTTAATTTATATTTTGTTTTGTGATGGCCTGATTCTTTTCCCTTTAATTCCATTGAGAATAATAACTTGACAAAAGACGAAAGTCAACAAAATAAGAATTTTTTGACATCAATTTTTCGGGTGTGCTATAAATGGGGACTGATCTAAGAAAGGAAAAGGAATGCGAGATATCGCCCTTCTTGTTCTCACAGCCGGCATAGGCGAGCGCTACAGAGGCCTGAAGCAGATTGACCCTGTCGGTCCTTCCGGAGAAACGATCCTGCTCCCAGACAATGTAGATCCACCAGCGCTGGCTGTCGTGGTATAACTGAATGCAGTTTATATCCCTCATACCATAAATTTAGGCGTATTGATAGCGAGGTTCAATATATCTATAATTCATTTATGGGAAAAAGACAGGAGATATTCCTTTTTCTGGTTAAGCTTCTTGTGGTCCCTCTGGCCTTGTGTCCTTTCCGTTTGTTTGCCCAAACAAACAGCCAAAAAACCCGGCTCAACCTGCTTCTCGTCACAATCGACACTCTCAGGACAGACAGGGTCAGCTTTTACAGCGGAAAGCATCTGAAGACCCCCAACACAGATAGTCTGGCCTCGAGGAGCGTTGTTTTCACCAGGGCGTATGCCCTAACCACCACGACCCTGCCCTCGCATACAAATATTCTTTTAGGCCTCACTCCCTCTTATCACGGAGTTCATGACAACGCCCATTTTGTTGTCAGAGGAGAATTCCTGACCCTGGCTGAACATCTCAAGAATTGCGGGTATTCGACAGGCGCTTTTGTGGGCGGGTTTCCTCTCGACTCAAGGTTTGGGCTCAACCAGGGTTTCGATATCTACGACGACAACTTCAACAAGACGGAGACAAGCCTCCAGGGAGCAGAGGCCAGCGGCGGCGAGAGAAGAGCCCAGGCTGTCCTGGATAGCGCCCTGAAGTGGCTGCGGGGACAGAAGTCTCCCTGGTTTCTCTGGATTCATTTCTTCGACCCGCACGACCCTTACACGCCGCCCGAGCCATTTAAAACTCAATACGCGCAAAACCTTTATGACGGGGAGGTCGCTTATGTCGACTCTGTCATGGGAGATCTTCTCCGCTACCTGGAGGAGAACAGCCTCTTTGCCAAGACGCTGATTGTTTTTACAGGCGACCACGGAGAATCACTGGGCGAGCACGGCGAACGAACCCACGGCTATTTGGCTTACAACACAACAATCTGGATCCCGCTTTTCTTTTCCTTCCCTGGCTTAAAGCCCAGGCTGGTCGAGCAAAATGTCTCGCACGTCGATATCTTTCCCACGGTTTGCGACATCCTCCAAATAAAGAACCCGGAATTTGTCCAGGGGATTTCGCTGCTTCCTTTACTCCGAGGGAAAAAAATTGCCGAAGAGCCGATTTACTTTGAATCGCTCTCTCCTTATTACAATATGGGCTGGGCGCCGATCCAGGGGTATATCGATAAGCAGGACAAGTTTATCGATTCTCCGATTCCCGAACTTTACAACCTCGAAAAGGATTTTGACGAAACGGGAAATTTAGCGGAGCACAAAAAATTAGACAGCTATAAAAAGCAGCTCGACAAAATCATCCGGGTTCAATCTTCTGAAAAAGGATTCAAGGCCGAACAAAAGATGGACCGCGAGACGCAGGAAAAATTGAGAAGCCTGGGCTATCTGGCAAGCTTCCAAGCGTCCGGAAAAACAGCGTTTACCTCTGAGGACGATGTCAAGGTTCTCCTCCCTTATCATAATAAATCGATGGAGGCTTTGGAGGCTTTTCGTGCGGGAAAAGCTCGCGAAGCGGCCGAGGTCCTGAAGGAAGTCATCACGGCCAAAAAAAATGTCGGCACAGCCTATCTCAATCTCGCCTTGATCTATAGGAGCCAGAGAAGGCTGAGCGATGCCATTGAGGTCCTGCGAATGGGGCTCGGATCCCTCCCTGAAAATTATGACATCTATTCCCAGTTAATCGCATACCTATATGAAGCCGGCCTGGTTGATGACCTCATCAAGGTTTTTGAAACGAAGAGCCCTCCGCAAATCGAATTCGACCCGGTTATCTGGAATTATGTCGGTCTTGCCTACGAAAAGAAAGGGGATCTCCAAAAAGCCGAGGCCGGCTATAAAAAATCTCTCTCCATCGACCCAAAATTCGCCGTGACATACAACAACCTTGGCACCCTTCATTACTTTATCTTCAGAAAAGCCAATGACCCTGAGGCTTACAAGATGGCTGTTGAAAGCTATCTAAAGGCTGTCGAGCTTGATCCTGCTTATAGCGCCGCCTTTCATGGCCTGGGCGTGACATATTATCAGGCCGGAGAATACGAGGAGGCGATAGCAAACCTGGAGAAAGCCTTGGAACTCGACCCGGGCTTAGACGAGGCCATTTACTTTCTCGGTTTATCTCATATGCAGAAGAAAGATGACTCCAAAGCCTATGAATACTTTAAAAAATATAAGACAACCCCGTCCTACAATTTACTCTCGCCCGCCGAACGGGCAAAATTGGAGGACCTCATGGCCAGGTGCAAAAAAGAGTAGAAATGCCTTCTCCTCTTCCCATCAGGCCAAGGAAGAGATCGGACGCCTTCGCCCCGGCCGCGCCTTGTCCTTGCGGCGGGGCGCCCGCTTATACTGATTGAGCTTTTCATAGCACGTCCACAGCGCGTCTGAAAATAGATCCAAGGTATCCCGAAATTCCGGGGTTAACGGTTCCATGGCCTTGAAGTGCCGCGCCATATGAACCCAACACAACTGAGGATCGGCGGTCAGCCCTTTGAATTGGCTGGCATCGTTGCACACCGGACGTTTTATGTTTTAGAATTTCTGGGACTGAAAGATAAGTATCACGAATCGCAACAGGAAGAGACATTGATTCAACATCTACAGAAGTTTCTGCTTGAATTAGGGATTGGATTTACCTTTGTTACCCGGCAGAAGCGGGGGGATGTCCAAAGGAGAAAAGCTCGGGCTTCTTGCTTTTTTCAGCCAATAAGTTTATCTTAAAAATTAGATCACTTCAGATAAAGAGATAACAAGAGAATGAGTAGCTTCAGGGAAAAGACAAAAGCTCTTCTTCTTTTCATGGGGATAAGTCTTTTTGTTGCTGCCTCCCTTATGCCGTCCGCAGAAGGCAAGATTCCTCCCCAATACCAAAAATGGCTGGACGAGGAAGTGGTTTACATCATTTCTCCCTTAGAGCGGGAGGTTTTCTTAAAACTCACGATGGACAGGGAGAGAGACCTTTTTATTGAAGCTTTTTGGAAGCATCGCGACCCGATCCCAGCTACGCCGGAAAATGAATTCAAGACCGAGCATTACCGCCGCATCAATTACGCCAATCATTTTTTCGGACGGGAAGGGCCCAAACCGGGCTGGAAAACTGACCGCGGCCGGGTCTATATCATCCTTGGCGAGCCTAACGACATCCAGAGGTTCGAGGGGAAAACTCAGACCTATCCTTCCGAGGTCTGGTTCTATCAGGGCAAGACAGATGTCGGCCTTCCTGCGGGATTCAACCTAGTTTTCTATCAGCAAGGAGGTGTCGGCGAGTATAAACTCTATAGCCCGGCTAAGGATGGGCCTCAGGCTTTGCTGACTTCCTACTACGGCGACCCTCTTGATTATCTCGGTGCCTACACGAAGCTTAAGGAGATAGAACCCGATCTGGCCGAAGTCTCTATTTCTCTCGTCCCTGGCGAGGAGACCACTATGATCGGCCGTCCCTCGATGGCCTCGGACCTTCTCATCCAGAGGGTGGAGACCACGGCTCAGAGGATGATTGAGGAAAGATATGCCCGGAAATTTCTTGAGTATAAGGACATTGTCGAAGTAGAATACACAGCCAATTACATCGACAACGAATCTCTAATCAAAGTCATAAAAGACTCTTCCGGCCTCTATTTTGTCCACTTCTCCATCGAGCCCGGAAGGCTCTCGATGAATCAGTATGAAAAGAAATACTACACCACACTGAAAATGAACGGCTCCGTTTCGAGCCTGGAAGGAAAGTCAATCTACCAATTTGAAAGGGTCATCTCTCTGGATTTTGATGCAGAGAAAATGGCCAGCGTGAGCCGCCGGCCTTTCAACATCTATGATATGTTCCCGCTCATTCCTGGAAATTTTCGGCTTTCCATCATAGTCAAGAATGAGATTTCCAAGGAATTCACTTCACTCGAACAAACTCTCTCCGTCCCCAGTGAGGAGGCGGCGCTTCAAATGACCTCCCTCATCCTGGGTTACAGGGTGGCAAGGCAGGAGACCAATCAGGGCAACCTGAAGCCATTCCGTTTGGGCCCTTTCCAGATTTATTGCCAGCCCAACAGGGTTTTCCTCAATAAGGACAGTCTTTGTCTGGGCTTTCAAATCCATGGCCTTGACCCGGAGACAAAGGGAAAGGCAGAAGTCCGTTATGCCTTTCTCAAGAACGATGAGGCCTTTCGCTCGTTCTCTCGAAAAGTCGTCGAATATGCCGAGCTTCCTAACGTCCTGGAGGAATTCTCTTTGGCCGAATTTGCCCCGGCTCACTACGGTGTCCGGGTGTCGCTCGTTGTCGACGGCCGGGAAATCGTTTACGAGAATGACGAGTTTGATGTCACGCACCTCGAGTCCGTCAGCCGTCCCTGGTTTTACTCCAAAGTTCTCTCGCCTTCCTCTGACCCCATCTATGATTATCTTGTCGGGACCGAGCTTTATAACGCCGGCCAGATAGACGCGGCCATCGTCCGGTTAGAAAGCGCTTGTCAAAGGCGCCCTGATTCGGCCGATTTTGCCCAGAATCTCGCCCAGGCCTATATGGTCAAAGGAGAGTATAAAAAAATTGAGCCGCTTCTGGTCTCTTTCTTCAGCCAGGAGAAGCCACCCAAATATGAACTTTTCTTCTTGCTGGGCAAGGCTTACCAGAATCGGGGAGAATGGGAAAAAGCCATCAAGACTTTTGACCAAACGATTTCCCATTACGGGACAAATACGAACATTCTCAATGCTGTTGGAGAATGTTACTTCCAGAAAGGAGATGCTAAAGCAGCCTTGGCCGTCTGGGAAAAATCGTTAGAGATCAACCCCGATCAGCCCCAGATCCGCAAGAACGTTGAGACCTTGAAAGGAAAAAATGAAAAGTAATCCGAGCCTTATGGCTGTTTGGGTTTTGCTTGTGCTCATGGCACCCGCCTGCCTCCTTTATAAACTAGAGCAGCAACTGGCACCGCAGGATCAGGAATTTCTATCCCAGGTCGGTTACATCATCACGAAAGAAGAGAGGAAAGATTTTCTCGCGCTTGCTGACGCCGAAAGGCCGCAGTTCATAGAAGAGTTTTGGAGCGGCAATTTTCCCGTTATCTTTGTGGATACCCATTGCAATGGCAACTATATCCTGGCGACCTTGAATTTGCAGCATCTCCATGACCTCAACATGGCTCAGGCAACTGCCCAGAATACGATCTTTTCTGAGAAAAAGCCGGTTGTCGATTTTGACCTCACGATCAGAATGAATCCCCAGGCGGGGTCACGGGTTGAAGGTCTTGTCGTGATTGAAATACCAATTATTGTGAATGAAGCGGCTGCTCCGCTTCGACAGGGAAAGAACAGAATCCAGGTCGTGCTCAAGAATAAGACGGGGAAGGAAGAATTGCGCAAGGTCGTGGAGTTTAGCCTTTAGGGAAAACGGAGCGCAAAATGCGGTTAAAGAAAAAAAATAAAGGACTTCTTTTGGCGGGCTTCATTTTGGTCTTTTCTCTCCTCGGCGGACTCGAGGTTTACGTCCGGCCGCAGGAGAATTTGGGCAGGGGAAGAATTAACGGCACTGTTGTCGACGAGAACGGAGAGGCTATCGAAGGAGCTCTCATCGTGGCCGAACTCATAGGAGGAAAGACTAGACTTGATGGGCAATCAGATGCCAAGGGACGCTTTGCCATAGCCGGGCTGGGAACGGGAAAGTGGCGGGTCACAGCCTCCAAGAGCGGCTACGCAAGCTCGTCAGTGGAGATGAACGTCAGCCAGATCACAACTAACCCTTCCATAACCTTCACTCTGAAGAAGATGTCCGGTTTGGCGGCTTTTAGCTCTGACAAAGATGCGATGAAGATGTTCGACCAGGGCAATGCCCTTCTCGGTCAAGGGAATTACGATGAAGCGCTGAAGGTTTTCGAGGAGTTCTTAGCTAAATTCCCTGATATCTACCAGACCCATCTCAACATCGGCAGCTGCTACCTTAAAAAGGGTGATTTAGAGGAAGCGGAAGTCGAATTCAAGCTCGTCCTGGATAAGACGATAGAGACGCACGGTGACTACAAAAAGGATGCTGCCGCGACCATGCGGGCATTTGCTGGCCTCGGTGAGATCTACGTCAAAAAAGGAGATTTCGACACGGCCCAGAAATACTTTAGCCAGGCACTTGAGATATCACCCCAGGACGCAGTCGCCGCCTATAATGTCGGTGAAATTCTTTTTTCTAACCAGAAAGTCGATGAAGCTATCAGATATCTTGAGCTGGCGATCCAGATCAAAAATGACTGGTCCAAACCCTATCTTAAGCTCGGCTATGCCTACTTGAACAAGGGCGATTTCTCCAAATCCCTGGAATATTTCAATAAATTCATCCAGATGGACCCTGAAAATCCTGAAGTCCCCCAGATCAAGAATATCATCGCCACTATCGAGAAGATGAAGAAATGAGAACAATGAGGCGGCAGAAGAAAAAGCTGACTCAACTTTCTTTGGGAGTTTTGTTTTTGCTTTCGATCCTTTCTTCCTCCTGCCGGCTTTACAATCTTCAAAAGAAGCTCCCGCCGAATTACGCGGATTTTTTCTCTAAAGTCCGGTACATCATTACCCGCCCAGAGGAAAAAACCTTCCTCGAACTTCCTGACTCTAAGAAAGATCAATTCATCGAGGAATTCTGGAAACGCCGCGACTCCGACCCCGATACCGAAGAGAATGAATTCAAAATGGAATACTCTAAGCGCATCGAAGATACCAACAGGCTTTTTGTCGGCGAAGGAAAGCCGGGCTGGCTCACCGACAGGGGAAGAATATATATCCTCTTCGGCCCTCCTCTGGACAGAATTACCAGCCCCATGGGAGAAGATCCCTCAAGCCGTTGCAGTGAGGTCTGGTATTATGGCAATTTTCCGATCGTTTTTCGCGACTCGACCTGCACGGGTAGTTACAAGCTGGTCACCTATGACCTGACTCCTCTGCGTGATATCAACCTCGCTTATATGCACGAGCTCAGCCTTGCCCAGGCCCAAGCCCAGGGCCAAAGGACCTTTCACAGGGAAAGGGAGCTTGTTGATTTCAGCTGGCAGGTCACGAAAAAGGCTGTCGAGCCGGGAAGGGTTGAAGGTGTTGTCAGCTTCGCTATTCCTTTTTCCAGCATCTGGCTTAAAGTAGAGGAGGGGGTGTTCAAGACGCAGCTCGAGGTCCAGCTGGAGCTTCGTGACGGGGAAGGCCTGCTTTGTTGGGAATATAAGGATACTTACGAGATAGCCATAAAGGAGGCGGAGCTCAAAGAAAAACAGAAGGCTTCCTTCAGCCGGGATATTTCTTTTGTCCTTGAAGATAATCTGGAGAAGCTCCGCCGAGGGAAAAACACTCTTCACATCCGGCTGAGGAACCTGACCGGCAATGAAGAA
>Ga0315280_10008604_pt1 | contig 13317 bp, 10 predicted proteins | sample YL17G06_40_MG_FD_203697 | JGI IMG/M metagenome (GOLD analysis project Ga0315280, IMG submission 203697) | Sediment microbial communities from Yellowstone Lake, YNP, Wyoming, USA - YL17G06_40 | ecosystem: Environmental > Aquatic > Freshwater > Lake > Sediment | place: USA: Wyoming | collected...
TTCGGCGGCCATGCCCTCGGGCGACGGCACTGCCGTGTACCACAGGCGCCACAACTCGCCGTCGAGCACGGCCTGCGACAGCGCGGCACTGTGGTTGCTTGCCAGCGGCACGAGCCGGGCGTGCCGGCCTGTGAGCGTGACGGGGTCTGGCCACGCCATTGGAGAATCAGGCTCGATCGCCTGCCGCAATGGCAGGGTTGCGCCGCAACCGATGGGCGATCGAGTTGCTCATCGGTTGTGGCGTTGCATGAACACCAGTTTCTCGAACAACGACACGTCCTGCTCGTTCTTCAGCAGCGCGCCCACCAACGGCGGTACGACGACCTTGTCGTCCCTGCTTTGCAGCGCCTCGAGCGGAATGTCTTCGGCCAGCAGCAGCTTGAGCCAATCGAGCAGCTCGCTGGTCGAGGGCTTCTTCTTCAGCCCCGGCAGGTTGCGCACATCGTAGAAACTCTTCATCGCCGCGCCAAGCAGCTCTTTCTTCAGGCCGGGGAAATGCACGTCGACGATCAGCTTCATCGTCTCGACGTCGGGGAACTTGATGTAGTGGAAGAAACAGCGGCGCAGGAATGCGTCGGGCAGTTCCTTCTCGTTGTTCGAGGTGATGAACACCAGCGGCCGGTGCTTGGCCTTGATCAGCTCGCGCGTTTCATAGACATAGAACTCCATGCGGTCGATTTCACGCAGCAGGTCGTTCGGGAATTCGATGTCGGCCTTGTCGATTTCGTCGATCAGCAGTGCCACCGGCTGCTCGGCCGTGAAGGCCTGCCACAACACACCGCGCACGATGTAGTTGTGGATGTTCTTCACGCGCTCGCCGCCGTCGACGTCGGCGAGCTGGCTGTCGCGCAGGCGGCTCACCGCGTCGTATTCGTACAGGCCCTGCTGCGCCTTCGTCGTGCTCTTCACATGCCATTGCAGCAGCGGCATTGCCAACGCAGCGGCCACTTCTTCGGCCAGCATCGTCTTGCCGGTGCCGGGCTCGCCCTTCACGAGCAGCGGGCGCTTCAGCGTGATCGCGGCATTCACCGCCAGCATCAGGTCGTGCGTGGCGACGTAGGAGTCGGTACCTTTGAATTTCATGGGCGAGCAATCGAACCAGAGGGTTGCATCCAGCCCGTGGCCTGGCACGCGCGTGGGACAAACGATTTGCCGCGCCGGCAGCGGGCCGGGCGGGTCGTCCGTGGTCAGTATAAGGGCCCCTATAATCGCGCGCTGCTGCGCACCCGTCCCTCAATAAATCAGTCACCGGACCATGAAAAAGCTGTTGATGATCGCGTTCACCCTGGCTGCCGGGACCCTCACGCCGGCGCTGGCGCAAGACGCAAAGGCCGGGGCAGACAAGGTCGCGATGTGCATCGGCTGCCACGGCATCCCGGGCTACCAGGCGAGTTTCCCCGAGATCCACAAGGTGCCCATGATTGCCGGCCAGGGCGCGAAGTACATCGTCTCCGCACTCACCGCGTACCGGCGAGGCGAGCGCAAGCACCCGACGATGCGCAGCATCGCAGGCTCGATGAGCGACCAGGACATGGCCGACGTGGCGGCGTACTACGAAGCACAAGTCAAAGCGGCTGCCGCCGGTGGGGCCCCAACGCCGGCGCCGGCCGTGGCCGAATTGCTGAAAAAGGGCGCCTGCGCCTCTTGCCATGGCGAGAGCCTGAGCAAGCCGATCGACCCGAGTTACCCCAAACTCGCCGGTCAACACGCCGACTACCTGTTCGTCGCGCTGAAGGCCTACCAGACCGACAAGAACCCGCATGTCGGGCGCAGCAACCCCGTCATGATGGGCATGGCGCGGCCCTTCACGCAGCAGGAACTGAAAGCACTGTCGACCTACATCGCTTCGATGCCGGGCGATTTGCGCACGGTGGAGCAAGGCAGATTTCGCTAGGAATCTGTGGGGCTTTGGGTCGGGCGCGCAAGTGCTGCGCAGCCTGCGTGGGTATGCGAACTCGCGTTCAATCGAATGAGATTTGCTGGATGCAAACGACCCACCGTCGTCGGTCCGCGCCAGGTCAGCATGCCGACGTCGTCGCGGCAGGGCGGCGGCGGTGCCCCCGTTCTCCGGCCCACGCTCGCGGGCAACCGTCGAGGCCGGCCACGCGCAGCCGCATCAACACCGCCGTGCCCTGCAACCATGGGGGGCAACCGCGAATGGTGCCTGCGCTCGGGGGCACCACCACCGCCCTGTTGCATCCGGGATGGCGTGCCACGCCTTCGCATGCCACCCCGGTGCCGGGGCAGGTGGCTTGGGGCACGGGCGCAGGCACCATTCGCGGTGGCCGCGACCATCGCACGAACATACGGAGTTGATGGCGCGACGCCGGCGAACCGGAAACGGTGCCCCGCGAGCGTGGGCCGGAGAACGTGCCCCGGGCCACCTGCCCCTGCTCCACGCTTGCAGACAGCCCGCTGCGAACATCAACCCGGCCGATGGTGAACCGGGTTTCCAGAGACTGAAAGCGAATCCCTATTCGTCGCCCCCGGCAGCCATGGCGCTCAGGCATTCCTCCAGAATCTCCAGTGCCTGTTCCATCTGCGCCATCGTCACGATCAGCGGCGGCGTCCAGGTCAATACATTGCCCTGCGTTGTCTTGAACGACAGGCCGCGCGACAGCGCGGCGTAGAGCACACGCTCGGCAGCCTGCGGTGCGGGCGCCTTGCTGTCGCGGTCGCGCACGAGCTCGATACCGAGCAGCAGGCCACGGCCGCGCACGTCGCCGATCAGCGGCTGGCGCCGCTTCATCTCTTGCAGGCGTTGCAGCGCATAGGCGCCGACCTTCGCTGAGTTCTCGACCAGCTGCTCGCGCTCGATGACTTCGAGCGTTGCCAACGCGGCGGCGGCTGTGACCGGGTTCTTTTCATGCGTGTAGTGGCCGAAGGCGTAGGCACCCGCCAGATCGAGATCGGCGCGCGCGATGCACGCCGCGATCGGCAATACGCCGCCGCCCAGCGCCTTGCCGAGGACGACGATGTCGGGCGCCGCAGCGTCGTGTTCGGCGGCGAAGAAACGCCCGGTCTTGCCCAGGCCGGTGGGGATTTCGTCGAAGATCAGCAGCGCACCGGCGTCGGTGCAGGCCTGGCGCACTGCCTGCCAATAGCCCGGCGGCGGGATGAAGGGCACGGCACGCGCCGGCTCGGCGATGACCGCGGCGACATCGCCTTCGCGTTCCAGCACATAGCGCAGCATTGACGCGCAGCTCAGTTTGCACAGGTCCAGGTTCGGCTGACCGTCGGCATTCACGCTGTGGCCATAGGGACAGCGGTAGCAGCCGAACGGCGCCACATGTTCCGTTCCTGGCAACAGCGTGCCGACCGCGCGCGAAGCGCGAAACAGCGATTCGCCGCCGACGCTGGACGCGCCCAGGCTCGCGCCGTGGAACGAATCCCAGAAGCTGAGCAGCTTGGAGCGGCCGGTGGCGATGCGGGCGAGCTTGATCGCAACTTCCACCGCGTCGGAGCCGCCGGTCGTGAACAGCACCTTGCCGGCGCTGCCCGTCAGCGCTATGAAACGCGCGCCCAGGGCCTCGGCCAGTTCGACCGCGCGTTCGCTCGCAAAGCGGCGTGGCGCAAAGCTCAGCGCATCGAGCTGTGCCTTGATCGCGGCGAGCACGTGCGGATGGGCATAACCGACGTGATGCACGTTGTTGCCGTGGAAGTCCATGTAGCGCCGGCCCGCCATGTCTTCGATGAAGATTCCTTCGGCCTTTCGAATCGCACTCAGGCAGGGCGTGGACAGCGACTGGTGCAGGAACGCCGCGCTGTCGCGATCGAGCAAGGCGCGTGTCGCAGGGTCGAGGTGTTCGCTCTGCCACTTCGCGCGCAGCAGCGTGTGGTTCACGTCGCCTTCGCTTTGCGCCGGGCCGGCAGGCGAAGTCATGGGGCGATACGCAAACTCAAGACCGGCCAACCGCGCCGCGCCGCTTCTTGCGCCAGACGCGGATCGGGGTCGACGCCGATCGGGTGCTGTACCACTTCAAGCAGTGGCAGGTCGTTGATCGAGTCGCTGTAGAGCGTGGTGTCGAAGTCCTGCAGCACGCTGTCCTGGGTCGAAAGCCATTCATGCAGCCGCGTCACTTTGCCTTCGCGCATGTTCAAGGTGCCGGCGATGCAGCCGGTGAAGCGCTGGTCGCTGCCGACTTCGCATTCGGTGGCGATCAGGTGGCCGATGCCCAGATGCCCCGCTGTCAGTTCGGTGAGGAAGCGGTTCGTTGCCGTCGTCAGCACCATCGTGTCGCCGCGGTTGCGGTGCCGGGCGACGAGCTCGAGTGCCTTCGCGCCGATGCGCGGCTGAATCGCCTGTGCGAAATAGTCGCGGCGCAGCGGCTCCCACTCGGTGTGTGAGCGCCCCGCCAATGTCGACACGTAGAACTCGCAGAATTCCTGCGCGCTGGCGCTGCCGGCGCCGTACTCGCGCTGCATGCGGCGATTGCGCGGCTCGAACAAGGTGCGCTCGAGCACGCCGCGGTCCATCAGGAACTCGCACCACAAGACGTCGCTGTCGCCGTCGAGCAGGGTGTGATCGAGGTCGAACAGGGTCAGGGCGCGCGCCACTCAGATGATCTCGAAGTAGCGCATCAATTCCCAGTCGGTCACGGCATCCTGCCACTGCCGATGTTCCCAGATGCGGGTTGCGGCGAAATGGTCGACGAAGGTGTCACCGAGCCAGTCGCGCGCGATCTCCGACTGCTTGAAGTTGTGCGTGGTCTCGAGCAGCGAGCGCGGTGCGCGCGGGATGTTCTCCGAGCCTTCATTCGTTCCCGTGATCGGTGCCGCGGTCAGCTTCAGGCCTTTCTCGACGCCGTGCAAGCCGGCGGCGATCACGGCGGCCATCGCCAGGTAGGGGTTCACGTCGGCGCCCGGGCAGCGCGTTTCGAGGCGCGTCGCCTTCGGGCTGCCGGCAATCACCCGAAAGCTGGCGGTGCGATTGTCCAGTCCCCAGGTCGGCTTCACCGGCGCCCAGAAGCCGTCGACGAGGCGCTTGTAGCTGTTGATCGTGGGCCAGAACATCGGCGCGAATTGCATCAGGCACGCGACCTGGCCCGCGAGGTAGCTCTCGAACAGGCTGCTCATCGAACGCGTCGATTTCGCATCGAAGAACAGGTTGCTCGTGCCGTCGGAGAGGCTTTGGTGGATGTGGCCGGAGCAGCCTGGGTAGCGTTGGCTCCACTTCGCCATGAAGCTCGGCATGATGCCGAAGCGCTTGCCGATTTCCTTGGTGCCGGTCTTGAACAGGATCGCGCGGTCCGCAGCCTCGAGCGCCTTGCTGAAGGCGATCGCCACTTCATAGGTGCCGGGCCCGGTTTCGGTGTGCAGGCCCTCGATCGGTACCCGAAACGCCGCCATCTCGTCCATCAGCGCGTTGAAGAACTCGCGGTTGTCGGCCATGCGCAGCACCGAGTAGCCGAACATGCCGGGCGTCAGATTCTGCGGGCCGACGCCGTGCTTGGCAGCCCAGGTGTGAGGGGTCTCGAGGAAGTTGAACCACTCGAACTCCATGCCGGCCATCACGTCGAAACCGAGTTTCTCGGCGCGCTTCAGCACGCGCTTGAGCGTCTGGCGCGGGCACACCGGGAAGGCGGAGCCATCGGCGTTGATGAACTCGCCGAGGAAAAACGGCACCTGGTTGTCCCACGGCACGTTGCGTGCGGTGTCCAGGTCCAGGCGTGCGAGTGCGTCGGGGAAGCCGTGCTGCCAGCCGGTGACATGGGTGTTGTCGTAGGTCTGGTCGCCGCTGTCCCAACCGAACACGACATCGCAAAAGCCGAAGCCACCCAACGGGTGCGGCTGCGCCGCGCCGAGGAACTTGTCGCGGTGCAGGTACTTGCCGCGCAGGATGCCGTCGATGTCGCTGCACGCCACTTTCACCTTGCCGGCGTTCGAGTCGCGCACGGCAGTCAGGGCAGGGTGCTCGTCGGTGCTCTGGGTGGCCATGCTCGGTCTCCTGAGGGTTGGGGCGTCAACGTGCCGGCGCGCCGTCGGGGATTCCCATCTCGCGCAGCGCGTCGGCCACGGCGTTCACCGCTTCACGCATTTGATTGCGGCCGATGGCGCCGATGCAGCCGACACGAAAGGTCTCGAGCTGCGTCAACTTGCCTGGGTAGAGGATGAAGCCGCGCTGCTTCGCCGCCGCGTAGAAGCGCTTGAAGTCATAGGCAGGGTGCGCGGGTGCGTGGAACGTGACGATGATCGGCGCCTGCACCTCGGCGCGCAGGAATGGCTTGAAGCGCAGCGCTGCCATGCCGTCGAGCAGCGTCTTGCAGTTGTCGGCATAACGCGCCAGGCGCGCCGGCTGACCGCCTTCTTCGATGAACTGCTGCACCGCTTCGGCCAGAGCCACGACGACGTGGGTCGGAGGCGTGAAGCGCCACTGGCCAGTCTTTTCCATGTAGACCTGCTGGTCGTGCAGGTCCATCGCCAGGCTCTGGCTGTTGCCGGCGCAGGAATCGACGATGGCTTTGCGCAGGAGCACGAAGCCCATGCCGGGAACGCCTTCCAGGCACTTGCCGCTGGCCGCCACCAGCGCGTCGAAGCGTATCCTTCGCGCGTCGATCGGCAATGCACCGAAGCTCGACATCGCGTCGACGATCAAGCCCTTGCCGTGGCGCTCGCACACTTTCGCCACTTCGGCCAGCGGGTTCTCGACGCCGGTGCCGGTCTCGCAGTGGATCAGCACCACATGCGTGACCGATGCATCACGTTGGAGATGCGCGTCGAGCGCCGCGGCCGACACCGGTTCATCCTCGGCGAACGGCAGGACGCTCGCGCGCCGGCCCATCATCTGCGTCAGTTTCGCAGCGCGTTTGCAGTACGCGCCGTTGTCGAGCACGAGCACATGGCCGGTCCTGGGCACGACGCTGGCCACCGACGCCTCGACGCTGAACGTGCCGCTGCCCTGCAGCGGCACGACCACATGCGTTTGCGCGCCGTGCACGACGTCGAGCAGTTGCGAGCGCAATTGCGCGGTGATCGCGTTGAACTCCGCGTCCCACGAGCCCCAGTCCCTGAGCATCGCGAGTTTCGTGCGCAGCGTGGTCGTGAGAGGCCCGGGGGTGAGCAGGATGCGGTCGCGGTCCATTTGAAAGCTATTGCCTCAGGGTTGTTTCCAGGCCTGGGTGCGGCGGTCGATCCACCATGACAGGCCCATGAAGATACAGGTCGCAATCGTATTCGCGGCGACGATCAGGATCGCCATCGCCGCCGCGGCGCCGATCTCGCCGGCCTCGTCGAGGTTGAGAATCGCGATCGCCGCGACCTTGGTCTGGGGCGAATAGAGAAAGACGGCGGCCGAGATCGTGGTCATCGCATTGATGAAGAAGTAGCGCGCGATGTCCACCAGCGCCGGCGTGCAGATCGGCAGCGTGACGCGCCAGAACGTCTTGTAGAACGGAACCTTGAGCGACGCCGACACCGACTCGAATTCAGCGTCCAGGCTCTTCAGTGCGGTCACCGCCGTCAAATGCCCCGTCGTATAAAAGTGCACGATGGTGCACACCGTCAGCAGCGTCAGCGTGTGGTACAGGCCGCCCAACGGATTTCCGCGCGCGTTGAAGAAGAAGATGTAGCCCAGGCCCAGCACCAGGCCCGGCACCGCCATCGGCAGCATCGCCAGCAGCCGCACCAGAGCCCGAAGCGGCCTCATGCCCTGAGTCTTTTCCAGCATGTAGGCGCCGACGAAGACGAGCGCGGTGCCGAACACGGCGGTGCCCACGCCCATCTTCAGGCTGTTCGCGAAGGCCTCGCCCACCTCGGCATCGAACAGCCCCATCCGGTAGTGGCGCAGGCTCGGTGCCAGGTTGTATGGCCAGAGAGTCGCGAACGACGCGAACAACGCCATTCCCAGCATCGCCAGGATCAGCGCACAAGTGCCAAGGCAGTACAGCGACATCAATGCATCGAACACTGGCGCGCGCTTCGGCGCGTAGGGCACGGCGCGCGCGGTCAGCATCGCGGTCTGTTTGCGGCTCACCCAATGGTCGACCGCGAACGTCAGCAGCGCCGGGGCGAGCAGCAGCAAGGCGACGACCGCGCCGCGCTGAAAGTCCTGCTGGCCGATGACGAGTTTGAAGACATCGGTGGCGAGCACATTGAAGCTGCCGCCGATGACCTTGGGGATGCCGAAGTCCGTGATCACGAGCGTGAACGTGACGAGCGCGGCAGAGATCAAGCCGTATTTGGCGCCGGGCAAGGTGATCGTGAAGAACTTGCGCGCTGCGCTCGTGCCCATCGAGTCTGCCGCTTCATACAGGCGCGCGTCGGCGGCGGTCAAGGCCGTCACGAGAATCATCAGCGCGTGCGGGAAGGTCGAGAAGATTTCCGCGAGCACGATGCCCGGCGCGCCGTAGATCTGCTCGATGCCCAGTTGCGTCAACCAGCTCTTGAGCACGCCCTGATTGCCGAACCAGTAGATCAACGAAATCGCGGCCAGCAGCGACGGCGCGAGCAGCGGCACCAGGGTGATGGAGCGCGCGAGGTTGCGGTAGCGCATGCGGCTGCGCGTCAACGCATAGGCGAAGACGAAGGCGATCGGAATCGTGACGAGCGTGACGACGACCGACACCCACACGCTGTTCCACAGCGACTGCAGCAACGCAGGAGTCTTCGCATAGGCGACGAAATTCGCCAGCCCGACGTAGCGGCCCTGCGCGTCCTCGATCGCCTTTTGCAGGATTGCGATCAACGGCGCTGCCAGAAATGCGATCAGCGCCAGCGCAACCAGCAGCAGCGCCGCGTGCGCGAAGCGCTCGGTCCAGTGGATCTGCTGGCGAACCGGCGCGCCGCGCAGGGCGATGCTGCTCAAGAAAAGACCCTCATGCGTTCGGCCATCAGGCGCAGCTTGAGCCGGCTGCCCACCTGCAGTTGCGCCTCGGCCAGATAGTTCAACGACAGGTACACGGTGAGTTTGGCGCTGCCCAGGCTCTCTCCATGCACGCGCACCAGGCAATAGGGGCCCATGAACTCGATGGCGTCGATCTGTGCTTCGAAGACGTTGCTGTCGCCGTCGGGAATCGGCCGCGCGAGCACGTCTTCGGGCCGCAGGTAGACGCGCAATTCACGCCCTGCGGCGTGCCCGCTCAGCGATTCGTGTTCGCAGCGAAAGACCTGGGTCCCCAGGCGCAGGCCACCGGCTTCGAGGGTGGCCGTCAAGGCATTGATGCGGCCGACGAAGTCGGCGACGAACAAGGTCGCCGGCTCGCGATAGATCTGGATTGCGGTGCCGACCTGCTCGATGCCGCCATGGTTCATGACGACGATGCGGTCAGCCACCGCGAACGCCTCTTCCTGGTCGTGCGTGACCATCACCGTCGTCACGCCGAGCTTGCGCTGCAGGCTGCGGATTTCGCCACGCAGTTTGACGCGCACGATGGCGTCGAGCGCCGAAAGCGGTTCATCCAGCAGCAGCAGGCTCGGCGCGCAGGCAAGCGCGCGCGCCAGCGCAATGCGCTGCTGCTGGCCGCCCGAGAGCTGCGCTGGAAACCTGGCCTGCGAGCCCGGCAGGCCGACCAGCGCGAGCAGTTCCGCCACTCGTGCCGTGACTTGCGCCTTGCCGGCCCGGCGATTCACGAGCCCGTAAGCAACGTTGTCGGCAACGCTCAGATTCGGGAACAGCGCGTACGACTGGAACACGATGCCGTAGTCGCGCTCGGCAGGTGGCAGCCTGGAAATGTCGCGCCCGCCCAGTTCAATGCGTCCGGCGCTCTGCACCTCGAGGCCGGCGATGATGCGCAGCAGCGTCGTCTTGCCGCAGCCCGAAGGACCGAGAAAGCACACGAACTCGCCCTGGGCGATGTCGAGCGCGACATCGTTCAGGGCGGTGAAGCTGCCGTAGTCCTTGCGGATTCCACTCAGGCGCAAATAAGGAGTCGACATGGGGTGTCAGCGCCGGCCGGACCCGCAGGCTGTCATCCCGGCCAAACGCCGCCCCCGGTTCGACACGGTGGCCAGGGGCGGCTCTGCCCGCGTGACGCGCGGCAGGTCACTTCTTCGGCTCGCTCTTCGCGTTGTAGCGCCGCGTCCACTCCTCCAGGATGCGCTCGCGGTTGTCGGCGGCCCAACTGAAGTCCATCTTCACCAGGCGCGCTTCGTAGTCCTTCGGCACATTCGCCAGCGGCGCCGCAACGCCCGGCTGCGCCGTGATCGCGAAGTTCTTGCCGTAGAGCAACATCGCGTCCTTGCTCGAAGCCCAATCGGCCAGCTTCTTCGCCGCATCGAGGTTCTTCGTTCCCTTGTGGATGGCAAAAGCCTCCAGGTCCCAGCCCAGGCCTTCTTTCGGGAACACGAGGTCGATCGGCGCGCCCTTGGCCTTGTTCGTATTCGCGCGGTATTCGAACGAGATGCCGACCACGAACTCGCCAGCCCCTGCCATGTTGCACGGCTTGGAGCCCGAGTGCGTGTACTGCGCAACGTTCTCGTGCAGCGCGTCCATGAACTTCCAGCCGTCGCCCTTGCCGCCGTTGTCACCCCACAGCGAGAGCCAGGCCGTCACGTCGAAAAAGCCGGTGCCCGAGCTGGCGGGGTTGGGCATCACGACCTGGCCTTTGTAGGCGGGTTTGGTCAGGTCCTTCCAGGTCTCGGGTTTCGGGATGCCGCGCTTTTGCGCCTCGACGGTGTTGAAGCAGACGGTGGCGCCCCACACGTCCATGCCGAACCAGGCCGGTGGGTTCTTCTTGTCGATGTACTGGCTCATCAGCGCGTCCGCGTTGAGCGGCCGGTAGGGTTGCAGCATGCCGTTCTTGTCGAGCAGCGCCAGGCTCGACGCGGCGACGCCCATCACGACGTCGGCCTGTGGATTGCCCTTCTCGGCGAGCAGCTTCGCCGTGATGACGCCGGTGGAGTCGCGCACCCATTTCAATTCGATGTTGGGCTCGACCTTGTTGAAGCCTTCCTGGTAGGCCTTGAGCTGGTCGGTCTCGAGGGCGGTGTAGACCAGCAACGCCGTCTTCTGCGCAAAGGCGCCGCCGGCAAGCGCCAGCATTGCCGTGGCGGCGAGGATCTGGATCGGTCTCGGGGTTCGCATGGAGTGCTCCTGAAGTGGATAGGGTGGCCAAAGCGTGCAGGTCGAAGGGTAAGAGTGCGAGTCCTGCTCGCCAAGCATGAGAACCCGAAGTCAGGCCAATTTAGGGGCTGCATGAAACGCTGTCAACGGTATTTTGCCGAATGTTGACAATGTACAAACCGTGCGGTCCAATCCGAGCCATGACGCTTCGGGGATCCAGGAGCCTGTCGGGCTCGACCCCAAGCCCGACAGGCTCCCAGCGCGTAGGCCGTAAGCCGGCATGACTGCCCTGCTGAATCTTCTCGCGGCGATCGCCCTGCTCGTGTGGGGCACGCAAATCGTGCGCACCGGCATGCTGCGCGTCTTCGGCGAAAGCCTGCGCCAATGGCTCGCGGCCGGCATGAGTTCGCCGCTGCGGGCGGTGGGTGTCGGCGTGGCGGTGACGGGCCTGGTGCAGTCGGGCACCGCCACCGGGCTCATCGTGAGTTCGTTCCTCGGCCGCGCGCTCGTCACGTTGGCGGCGGGCCTTGCGGTGATGCTCGGCGCCGACATCGGCACGAGCCTGATCGCGGTCGCGTTCTCATTCGCTGCGTCGTGGTTGGCACCGCTGCTCATCTTTGGTGGGGTGCTGACGTTCATCTCGCACGAGAAGACGAATGCCGGTCGGCTCGGCCGGGTCGCGATCGGGCTCGGGCTGATCCTGCTTTCGCTGCAACTCATCGTCGCCAGCACCAAACCCTTGACCGACGCGCCGGCGATTCGCGCGCTGCTCGCAGCCTTGCCGAACGAGGTGCTGCTTGACATCGCGCTCGGCGCGGGCTTAAGCGTGCTCTCGTATTCGAGCCTGGCGGTCGTGCTGCTGACGGCGACGTTGGCCGGCGCGGCGGTTCTGCCGGCAGCGGCTGCGCTCGGCCTGGTGCTCGGCGCGAACCTGGGCAGCGGGCTGCTCGCCGTGCTCATCAGCACCAAGGCGCCGGTGGCCGAGCGCCGGCTTCCGGTCGGCAACCTGCTGTTCAAGGGCATCGGCTGTCTGTTGATGATCCCGCTGCTGCCTCAGGCGCTGGCCTGGCTGCCACGGTCGGGCGGCGATGTGCCGCACCAGGTGGTGCTGTTCCACCTCGGCTTCAACCTCCTGATGGCGCTCAGCTTCATCCGGCTGACGCGCCGGACGGCGCGGCTCCTCGAGCGCTTCATGACCGAGCCGCCGTTGTCGGCTGTGCAGCGGCCACGCCACCTCGACCCGTTGGCGCTTGACGCGCCGTCGCTCGCGATCAGCTGCGCTGCGCGCGAGGCGCTGCACCAGGCCGACGTGGTGGAGACGATGCTGCGCGGCATCGTGCCGGTGTTGCGCGACGATGACCTGCCGCTGGCGCAGCGGCTGCGCGAGATGGACGACCAGGTCGACGTGCTGTACACCGACATCAAGCTGTACCTGACGCAGATCTCGCGCGAGGCGCTGTCCGAGGACGAGAGCCGGCGCTGGCAGGATGTGATGGCGTTCACGATCAACATGGAGCAGATCGGTGACATCATCGAGCGCGTGCTGCAGGACATCGAGGACAAGAAGATCCGGCCCAAGCGGCGCCTGTCGGACGCCGGCATGGCCGAGGTCAGCCAACTGCACGAACGCCTGCTGGCCAACCTGCGGCTGGGCATGAGCGTGTTCCTCGACGGCAACCTGCGTGACGCGCGCAAACTGCTCGAAGAAAAGGCGCGTTTCCGCGACCTGCAGTACGCCTATGCCGCGAATCACATCGCGCGGCTGCAGGAGAACACGCCGCATAGCGTCGAGACGAGTTCGCTCCACCTCGACCTGATCAGCGATCTCAAGCGCGTCAACTCGCACATCTGCTCGATCGCCTACCCGATCCTCGAGTCGGCCGGTGCGTTGCGCGCGACACGCGTGCGCGCGTCGGTGTTGGCGCCGATGGACACCGAAGCGCGTTAACCCTAGAAACCGCAGTTGACCGCTTGCCCCCGCTGGCTACGCCGCATGAACACTGAGATCCATACCCACGACGACGCTCACCATTTGGGTGAGAGCGCTACGCACCCGATTGAGCCGCGCTGCGGCACGCTGGCCGCGTTGCTCCTCCTCGCGGGCACGAGCCCGCCGCGTCGTCGCGCCTTGCCAGCGCACCGCATCGCGGCCCACTCGGGCGCGTCCAACTGCGGTTTCTAGGGTGAGTCGGTTCCTCCCTTGCAGGGCGCGATGATCCTGACCTGGCCGATCGTGCTCGCGGTCTTGTGCGGCGCGCTGCTGCACGCGGGCTGGAATGCGCTCGTCAAGTCCAGCGGCGACAAGGAGGTCGACACGG
>Ga0315280_10008605_pt1 | contig 13317 bp, 12 predicted proteins | sample YL17G06_40_MG_FD_203697 | JGI IMG/M metagenome (GOLD analysis project Ga0315280, IMG submission 203697) | Sediment microbial communities from Yellowstone Lake, YNP, Wyoming, USA - YL17G06_40 | ecosystem: Environmental > Aquatic > Freshwater > Lake > Sediment | place: USA: Wyoming | collected...
AAAAAGAGTGGTGGGAGCATAGATGAAATCACGCCGCCCAGCGGGAATATCTGTCTATAGGACAATAAGAATGCCAGCTCCAGTCGTTCGGCGTCGAGTATAGGCATGTCGTCAAGAATTGCGCTCACGCTCTTTATCTTTTTGGGGTCTAACTCCGCAGCATCTGTGAGCTCGACGATGAATCCAACGACGTCCTTTTGTCGCCCGAACTCCACGAGCACGCGCGAACCGATGTTTGCTTTGGCATAAAGCGCTTCAGGGACTCTGTATGTAAACATCCCTTCAACAGCGAGCGTGACTACGACTTTCGCAAAAAGCTCTGACATGACATCCTTACAATTACTCGTTATCTATTATTATGTCCACCCATTGATTTTACAGCAGATTTTTAGTCTGTAGGTCTGATGGTCTGGTAGAGCGCCAGCGCGATAATCGGTTCCGCAAAGCCGCGTTGCAACGCACTCCTACACAACATATTGTGGGCTTAAAAATAAATACCACAATGTCTTGACAAGGGGGGGAGGCGGTGCTAACCTTTTGTTTGTTTAGTTTGCACTGGGAGCATCCCATTAGATGTAAAAATTAAAGAGCGGGAGTGGAAGGTTGATTTTTTGGGGGAGAGATGTCAAAAGATTTCGAGATAAATAGAATAACGAAGCGCGATGGCAGGGTCGTTGACTTCGATCAGCCGAAGATCACGGCGGCGATATTCAAGGCGTTTAGAGCGCACCATGTCGAGACCAAAGGCCCGCTGAGCACGTCTGAAGAGCAGGAGCGCTGGGATATCGCTAAAAAGATTTCTGACGACGTCGTCAGCGTGTTGAAGATATCGTGCAAGCACCACAAGAGAACGCCGACGGTCGAAGAGATCCAGGACCTGGTCGAAGACAGGTTGATGGTGAACGGCTACACCGAGATCGCCAGGCGCTACATATTGTATCGTCAGCAGCGCGCGCAGTTGCGCGAGATGAAGCGGGTTCTAGCAGATGCGATTCAGCTCGTGGATAAATACTTGAGCAAGGCCGACTGGCGAATCAGCGAGAACTCGAACATGAGTTTTTCGTTGCAAGGGCTGAACTACTTCATATCGAGCGCAGTTGCGAGCCAGTACTGGCTGCAAAGGATATATCCGCCTGAAATCGCCAGGCTGCATATAGATGGCGATTTTCACATACACGATTTAGGAATCCTCGGCGCATACTGCTGCGGCTGGGACCTTCAGAACCTCATTCTGAGGGGATTTGGAGGGGTTTACGGCAAGGTCGAAAGCGCTCCGCCGAAGCATTTTAAAAGCGCGATGGGGCAGATAGTAAACTTCTTCTACACGCTTCAGGGCGAGACGGCAGGCGCGCAGGCGTTCAGCAACTTCGATACGCTGCTCGCGCCTTTTGTCGCATACGACAAGCTTGCATACAAGGATGTCAAGCAGGCGATTCAGGAGTTCATATTCAATCTGAACGTTCCCACGCGCGTCGGCTTCCAGACGCCGTTTACCAACCTCACGATGGACCTCGTGCCGCCGTCGTATTTCAAGGAGTGGGCTGCGATAATCGGCGGCCAGCGGTGGGGCGACCACACATACGGCGAGTTCCAAAAGGAGATGGACTGGATAAACAAGGCGTTCTGTGAAGTGATGATGGAGGGCGATGCGAAGGGGCGAATTTTTACGTTCCCGATCCCGACCTACAACATAACAAAGGATTTCGATTGGGAGAACCCGACACTGGAGCCGCTTTGGGATATGACGGCGAGATACGGCATACCGTATTTTGCGAACTTCATAAACTCCGACATGAACCCAGAGGACGCCCGCTCGATGTGCTGCAGGCTGAGGCTCGATAATCGTCCGCTGCGCGGCCGCGACGCGATAAAGGGTGGCGGGCTGTTCGGCGCTTACCCGCTGACGGGTTCGATCGGAGTCGTAACGCTCAACATGAGCAGGGCCGCGTATCTTGCGAAGGGGTCGAAGGAAAAATTTATTGAGAGAGTTGGATACTTGATGGAGATGGCCAGGCAGTCGCTTGAGACCAAGCGCGGAGTCTTAGAGAGCCTGACCGATTCAGGGTTGTATCCATATTCGCGCCACTATTTATCCAGCGTCAAAGGGCAGCACGGCAAATACTGGGCAAACCACTTCTCGACTATCGGGCTGATCGGGATGAACGAGGCGTGCATGAATATTTTAGGTTGCTCGCTCGCAAGCAAGGAGGGGCGCGATCTTTCGGTTGCCGTATTGAAATTCATGCGCGACAGATTGAGACAGTTCCAGCAGGAGACGAACAATTTTTATAACCTCGAGGCGACCCCGGGCGAGGGGACGTCATACAGGCTTGCAAAGCACGACAAAAGCAAGTTCCCAGACATCTTCACCATGGGCGACAAGCACCCGTATTACACCAACTCCACGCAATTGCCCGTGAACTACACTGACGATTTATTCGTTGCGCTCCAGCATCAGGACGATCTGCAGACTCTCTATACGGGTGGCACGGTTCTGCACATCTACATCGGCGAAAAGATCGACGATCCAACCATGGTGAGGAAGCTGGCGAAAAAAATCGCTGATAACTACAGGCTCCCGTATTTCACATTAACTCCGACGTTCACGATCTGCCCAGTTCACGGCTACATACAGGGTGAGCACCACAGCTGTCCTTATGAGGTGCCGGACGAACAACAAATGGTTGTATAATTAGGGGGATCGACATATGAAATGCAAGGCTAGCGTTGAAATTTATTCGCGGGTTGTAGGTTACTATAGACCTGTCCAGCAGTGGAACGAAGGCAAGCAGGAGGAGTTCAAACACAGAAGGACGTTCAAACTCGTCGAAGATTTTATGAATCCGAAGGATAAGAAGCCAGCGGAAGCTGAACGAGCGTGCGGTAGCGTCTGAGCGATCTACTGCTATCAATAAGTTTAATATAGAAACCGAATAGAGAAGGATACATCCTTTGCCAAAGATAAAGGGGATTAAAGGATTTTTCGGAGTCAGCCTTATCGAATACCCTGGACACATAAGCTCTGTCGTCTTTTTGGGCGGCTGCGACCTTCGCTGCCCGTTCTGTCAGAACCGCGACTTGGTGTTGAAGGCCGACAAGATCGACGACCTGGACTTCGACGAGCTGCTCGAGACTCTTGAGCTTAGGAAGCAGATGATAGAAGGGGTGTCGATAACTGGCGGCGAACCACTGATCTTCGAAGACTTGGAGAAGATGATTAAGGAGTTCAAAAGGCTCAACTTGAAGATCAAGATCGACACAAACGGCTATCATCCGGATCGGCTGCAATCCCTTATAGATTCAAAGCTCGTCGATTACGCGGCGATGGATATAAAAACATCGCTCGATAGGTATAATGAGGGATGCGGCAAAAAGGTCGATATACCTAGGATAGAGAAGAGCATCGACATATTGCTCGCTGGTAAAGTCGATTACGAATTCAGGACTACATGCGTGCCGACGATTGTGACCGAGCGCGAGATCGAGCTCATATCGAAGAGGATACAGGGCGCAAACTTGTATGCGTTGCAGCAGTTCCGAAACGAAAATTTGCTCGACAAAAAATGGGAAAAGATTAGCCCATATGAGCGGCACGTGATAAAAGAGTTCGCAGAGTTCGCAAGCGGATACGCGAAAAAAGTGGTCGTAAGAGGGGCGTAGCGCAAAACTTTACAGCTATTATCACGCGCTGATGCTCCGTGGCGCGGAATCTCCTATTGCATATCCTGAATTTTTGTGCGTTAATATACTCGTTAAATTGAGCGGGGAACGCGACCCAAAAGGGGGTAATCATGGCAGAGAAAAAAGAGTACGTTGAGAAAGAAGGCCAAAGGTGGTTTGAGGTCGACCAAAAGAAGCCGTGGTTCACTGAGGACGCAGGTTGGCCGAACGAAGTCCCCAAGAACATGCTGTTTCCGACGATAACGCTCGGCCAGATGCTGCAGGACACGGTCAAGAAATACCCTAATGAAAAAGCCATCTGGTTTTTGGAGTCGTTCATAACGTATAAAGAACTCTATAGCTTGGTCGAATCGCTTGCGACCGCCCTGCACAAGCTGGGTTTGAAGAAAGGGGATGTAATTGCGCTATTATTGCCGAACAGCATCCAGTATGTCGTCGCATACTATGCAGCTCAGCTTTTGGGCGTCACCGCTTCGGGAATAAACCCGACCTACAAGCCGCGCGAGGCTGAGCACCAGCTCAAGCTCACGGGCGCGAAGGCGCTGGTCGTGCTCGACTCGCTTTATGAGCAGATCGTCGAGCCGATAATCGGCGAGACTAAGGTCGAGCACGTTATCGTCACGAACGTCGTAGATCTGGTGAAGATGTCACCTGCGAAGAAATTTTTGGGCAAGCTCTTGAAGAAAATTCCGACGGGCCGCGTCCCAGCCGATGCGCTCAAGCTCACGAAGCTTTTGCAGACGCCCGCGAATGTGCCTGACAACAAGGTCCATACAGATGATATTGCAGCGATGATAACGACAGGCGGGACAACGGGCGTACCGAAGGCGGCCGTGCTAACTCACTTCAATCTGGTTTCGAACGCGCTTCAATCCAAGGCGTGGCTATACAAAGTTGAACCTGGGGGTGTTGCAATCGGCGTTCTGCCGCTGTTTCACTCGTTTGCGATGACATGCGTTATGAACATCTCGATTGCAGTCGGCGCATGGATGCTGCTATTCCCGAGGCCGCCGCAAGTTGATGAGCTGTTAAAGAAAATTCAGGAGCTCGTTCCGCAAAAGAAAGGGCTTTATCCTGGCGCGGAGATTCTGTTCAAGCGCATCGCTGAGTTCCCGGACATCAACAAATACGATGTCGCTGGCAGGCTTGAGCTGTGCGTGTCGGGCGCAGGTCCATTGCATAGGCCGGTGCAGGAGGCGTTTGAGAAGGCGACGGGCGGGCGACTGTCCGAGGGTTACGGCTTAACAGAATCTTCACCTGTAGTTAGCGCGGGGCCTTTCTGGGGTAAGCGCAAGGTCGGGACCATCGGTCTGCCATTCCCCGGGACCGACTGGAAAATAGTCGACATCGCGGATTGGACAAAGGAGCTGTCGATCGGAGAAGTTGGCGAGGTTGCGGTATCCGGCCCGCAAGTGATGAAAGAGTATTACAACCAGCCCGAGGAGACCACAGCCACAATCGTCTGGGGTGAGGACGGCAAGCGCTGGCTGCTCACTGGCGACATAGGTCGAATGGACGAGGGCGGCAGCATAATAATCGAGGATCGCAAGAAGCAGCTAATAAAATACAGAGGGTATTCAGTGTTTCCGACAGAGGTTGAGACGCTGCTCTATGGGAACGAAGCGGTTGGCGAGGTTGCGGTAGGGGGGATCCCTGACCCGACCTCTGGCGAGATAATCAAAGCGTGGATCGTGGTCAAGCCAGAATACAAAGATAAGGTGACGCCGCAGGACATTATTGAGTGGGCGAAACAGAATTTGACGCACTACAAAGTCCCGGCCGAGGTTGAGTTTAGAGACGAGCTTCCGAAGACGTTGGTAGGCAAGGTCCTGCGCAGGGTGCTGCAAGAGGAAGACCCGAGGTTTCAGGAGTACAAAGCCAAGAAGAAGACTTAGGAGTCAAATAGCGCGATAGCGCGGCAGAGCTAGAGGGGGCGAGCTACAGTTCGCCCCTTTTTGTGTAATATAAAATGGACTAGCTAATGATTGGCGAGACGCCGATATACCAGCGCGAGGAGAAGAGCAGGATGGGTATTATGCTGATAGCTATTGGCGTCATCCTCATTTTCGGCGCGCTGTTTTTTCCGCCGCTTGAAAAGAACACCTCACCGATGTTGATCCCAGTGTCAGCCGTGGTCATCGTTATTGGCTATTTGACCTCGCGCCTCTATATTCTCGGCTACTTTGATAGACTGGTCGTTCGGTTCGGCAAGTTCGGCCCGCTCAAGGTTACCGTCCCATATCCGGGCATTCGCAAGGTCGAGATAATGAAGATTCCATTTATTATGAAGTGGCAGGCGGGCTTGAGGGTCAGTTTCGGCGGCTGGTTCTTCAATCCTGGCGGAATGCAGGATGCTGTCAGGATAGAGTATGGCAAGCACAAGGCGGTTATCATAGGAACTTCCAAAGCCAGCGACTTGAAAAGCTTTCTCGAACAGCGAGTTGCTCAGGGGGTGAAGTTTTCGTAGCGTTTCTGGTTCGCAATCTTTTCAGCGAGCAGCGTTACTCTGGTGAGTTCTCGTTCCAGTTCGTCTCGGAGTTTTTCAATGTCGTCCGATGCGGCATCGGCCGCTTTACCCACGACAAACGCTATGCGAGATAAAAATAGCGGCAGCTCGAATTTGTCCCATGAATTGAAGACGATCTTCCTCTTAACTCCGCAGCCGATAGGAATTATCGGAACGCCCGCCAGCTTCGCTATTGCGACCGCGCCCGTCTGCGCCTTCCACCTCGGGCCCTTCGGACCATCTGGCGCGAGCGCGACGTAATGTCCTTCCTTCAACAATCTCACGAGCGATGCCGCTGACGCGATCTGTCCGCGCGAGCTTGAACCTCTTACTGCACCAAACCCGAGCCGCTTGAGCGCTGAATATAAAAGTTCGCCGTCGCGGCTCCTGCTTACGAGCCCATAGGCGTTTGAATCCCTGAAGCAGCAGACGATCGGCAACAGCTTTCCATGCCAGAACACGAACACGCACGGCTCTGGTTTAAACTCCTCGGAGCCGACGAGAAATGGCGACAATCGCTTTTCGGGGTCGACGACTGTTAGGTTAGCGGTTGAAAAAATCAGGTCTAGGATTTTAATCCCCAGAGGGATGGCAAAACTCTTTAAGACACTATCGCCCAGGCTCATTTGTTATTATTCCTGACATCTTCAGGCAGCAGCTTGTCGCGTTCGAAATCCTCGTGCAGCGCCCTCACGGCAAGCTCGCTGTATTTAGCTGGGATCAGGCACACAATCTTTATCTCTGACGTCGACACGGCAAGAATTGGTATCCCCTCGTCAGAAAGAGTTTCGAATATACGCGCAGCCATCTGCGGGTCGTCGCGCAGCCCGGTCCCGATGACCGCGACCTTGGATACTTCGGTGTCAATCGACATCTTCCCGCCATATTTTTTTACGATGGGCGAGATGACATTTTTAGCCTGTTCGAAATCACCTAACGGGACAGTGAATGAAATCTCAAGGGAGGTTTTGGGCGTCGGACTCTGAACTATCATATCGACCAATATTCTGCTTGTGGCGAGCGCCTTGAATATTTCTGTTGTTATGCTCTGCTCCTGAGGCATGTCTGATAGCGCTAAAAGCGCCTCCTTCGGGTTGTGCACTACTCCTGTTACGGGCGTTTTTTCCATAATATCCTCCACATCTACCACCCATGTCCCCGCCTCGTCCGTGAATGATGACCGGACGCATAGCGGCACGTGATACTTTTTTGCGAACGCCACGCTCCTTATGTGCAAGACCTTCGCACCCATGCTTGCTAGCTCGAGCATCTCGTCATACGAAATTTTTCCGAGCTTGCGCGCCCTCGAGCATATCCTCGGGTCGGTCGTATAGACGCCATCGACATCGGTATAAATCTCGCACACGCTGGCATTAAGCGCGGCGGCGAGCGCGACGGCCGTCGTGTCCGACCCGCCGCGGCCGAGCGTGGTCAGATTGCCTTCCTCGTCGATTCCCTGAAACCCTGCGACGACCGCGATTTTTCTCTCGCGCACGTAATCGAAAATTTTTTCCTTGTTTATCTTAAGAATCCGCGCCCTTGAGAACGCGCTGTCGGTTACTATCTGAACCTGATGCGCCAAAAAGCTTTTGGCTTGGTGCCCAAGCGCTTCGATTGCGATGGCCAATAGCGCGACCGAGACCTGCTCTCCGGTCGTGAGCATCGCGTCGAGTTCGCGCTGGTTTGGGCTTGGCGACACTTGCTGCGCCAGTTTGATGAGTCTGTCGGTTTCGCCCGCCATTGCGGATACAACTGCGACGACCTCGTTTCCCTGCTCGTGCGTCTTGACTACTCGTCTTGCGACGGCCTTTATGCGGTCAGCGTCCTTTACGCTTGTCCCACCGTATTTCTGAACGATCAGAGCCATGTCTCGGCACCTAGCTGATTTAATATTTTAAACGCATTTGTGCCATAAGCTGTCAAATAAATCTGTCGCTGCGTCTCAAAGACAGTTTTAAACTCCACCTTCAGTAGCTCGTCGGGCAAGACCTCAATAAATCTGTCTGCCCATTCGATTGCCACCGTTCCTTCCTTTATCATCTCATCGAGTCCGAGTTCATCGACTTCAGATTGGTGCGTGAGCCTGTAGAAGTCGACGTGGAAGAAAATAATCCGCCCGCCGTAGCGATTGACTATTACGAAGGTAGGGCTCGTTACGGGCGCATAATCGATTCCGCATCCGCGTGCGATCCCCCGGGCGAACACCGTCTTGCCGCTGCCTAGCTCGCCGATCAAAGCTACCACGAGCCCCGAGTAGGCGTTTTCTCCGACGAGCTTACCCAGACTTTCCGTTTCTCTTTCGGATCCGGATGTAAGCGTTGCGCTACAGCTCTTCATCGCCTTCGTCTGGCTCTATGCCGCAAGCTTCGGCCTCAAGCTCGCGCAAAAGATTTGGGATCTCATTCAATATGTCCCGCGCTAACAACCCGCGTTCACCAAATTTCAGCGCCGCCTCGTCGCCGCACGCGCCGTGTATGTAGACGCCGGCGAGCGATGCCTCGAGTGGTTTCATCCCCTCGGCCAGAAATCCTCCGATCATGCCGGTCAACAGGTCGCCAGTGCCACCTGTTGCCATGCCAGGATTTCCTGTCGGATTTATGTACATTTTTCCCTCTGGCGTAGCGACGATGCTTCTTGCCCCTTTCAAAACCACATAGCAGCCGTATTTTTTAGCGAAACCTCTGGCGACTGTTATTCTATCATCCTTGACTTTTTGCGTGTCGAAGCCGATCAATCTTGCCATCTCGCCGGGGTGTGGCGACAAAATCGTCGGCGCCCGCCTCTTTCGTAAAACTTCGGGCTGTGCGCTGATTGCGTTTAAGCCATCTGCGTCTATTATCATCGGGAGCTGCATCTTTGAGACCACATCGCGCACGAGCATTTGAGTGCTCGGCTCTAGGCCCAGGCCCGGTCCGATTGCAATTGCTGTCTTGCGCTCACAGGCACGTTTAATAATCTCGAAAGCGTCCTTATTAAGCGCGCCGTTTTCGGTCTCGGGCAAGGGAAGAGTCATGACCTCGAGCAGTTTGTTCTCCAATATTGGGTTCAGGCTCTTCGGTATGCCGAGCGTGACAAGCCCCGTGCCGGCCCGTGCCGCCGACTCGCAGGTCATCGTGGCCGCTCCCGTAAATCCGGTCGAGCCGGCGAGGACGAATAGGTGTCCGTAGTCACCCTTGTGCGTGTTCTCGTATCGCGGCGGGAAGAGGTCGATTATTTGCCAGCGCTCGATTAGAAACGTGTCGATGTTTGCCTCATCGTATATTTTTTGAGGCATCCCGATGTCGACCAGTTCGAGCTCGCCCGCATAATCGACGCCCGGGAATATCAAAAGTCCGACCTTTGGGAGCGCAAAGGTTATCGTCAGGTCTGCCTCGATTGCTACGCCGAGCGGCCTGCCAGTGTCGGCGTTCAAACCGCTTGGGACATCGAGCGATACGACGTGCGAGCCTGAATTGTTGATGGCCTCGATCACCTTTTTATGCAAGCCGGCTACCTCTTTCTTTAAGCCGGTGCCAAATAGCGCATCTACAACCAGATGCGCACCGTATAACATGTCGAGAAAATGTGGGAGTTTACCTTCGTCTGTAAATTCGAAGACTTCGATACCCATGCTTTTTGCAATCTTGAAGTTTATCTGCGCGTCGCTCGAAAGCTTCGACGGCGCGGACAATAGGCAGCATCGCACGTTGCAGTTGAAGTTGGCGAGGTGGCGCGCGACGACGAATCCGTCACCGCCGTTGTTCCCGGGCCCGCAGACGACGAGCACATCGTCGCCCACGACGTCGGGATAATACGCTAATATTTTTTCCATCGCGCCTCGACCCGCGTTCTCCATCAATACGACGCCGGGAATCCCGAACTCCTTTATCGCCCTGTTATCCATCTCCCTCATCTTTTCTGAGGTAACGACCATCATCGAATTAACCCTCCGCGATAGCAACAGCGATTGCAAGATTCGATTCGTGCGCGATGCTGACAAAAACATTTTTCCCTTTAATCTCAGCGAGCCTTGATGCTGCGCGCCGCTTTAATCTCACCTCAAGAGGGCCAGCGCCCAGCACCTCGATGTCTATGAGCGGGATGCGATTTTTAGCGTTCAGCGCCTTGATTACCGCCTCTTTCGCAGCGATTCTGGCGGCTAGCGACTCGATCTTACTGAATTTTTCTGACAACATTTTGCGCTCTTTTGAGGTCAAAACTTTTTTCTCCAGCCGCTCACCGAACTTTTTAAATAACCCCGCGACCCTCTCGATTTTTACCAAGTCGATGCCGATGCCTGCTATCATTGGAAACTATTATATCAGAGACTCAGGCATTATTTGCACGTCCATTGACCATCCATTTTTAATTAGCTTGCCTTAGCGTTAGGCATTTACTTGTTTCAAATTGACATCGTGTATTAAAATAACATAAAATATTAACTCAAGAATAAAGGCTCATAAAGCAGGAGGGAAGAGATGAAAAGGGTGGTAGGCGTTTTGGTCTTGAGTTTAGCTATTTTTTGTTTTGGGGCATGGAGCCAGGAGTTGGGGACTTGGGAATTGGTCTATTCAGATGCCATGGCGATGAACTCAGCCTTTTTAAAGGTTTCCGCAGCCGACCCAGATAACCTATATGCGGTCGGACTTGATCAGTTCAGCGCTACGGGTGTTTCATACGCATGGAAGTCGAACGACGGCGGTTACTCGTGGACACCAGTCTATCAGCTTGAGATAAGCGGGACAGACCCGTGCGAAATGCTTAAGATAATGTCGTTCATGCTAGATGGGAAGGCGTTTGATGCGGACCATGCGCTTATAGCGGGCTTTGGCGTGGACGACAACTGCATCGAACAGTACCCGGAGCCGCTGTGCATGTTTATCTGCATGTTTCAGATGATTCCCAAAATTATGTACACCGAGGATGGCGGCGAAAACTGGGAGCAGATATCACTTGGCGACTCTAGCCAGCTCATCTTCAAAACCCCGACCTCAGTATATTTCGTGGATGATAACATAGGCTTTATCGCCGGATACGACCTACTTTATGTCACCTACGACGGCGGTCACACATGGTTCCCGCTGTCGCTCCCAGAGCATGTTAAGCAAGAGGAGGCGGTGAGTGTAAACGCTGTATTTGCGCTCGATGCTACGCACATATATCTGGCAACCGGCGACGCCGATCCGGAGGAACAGGGTAAGGGGGATGACGCGGTTCAAGAGAGAATCAATAAGATAATGTTTTTCAAAGACCCCGTGTATCGTATGACGGTTCAGAACGGAAAAGGGACCAAGGGCATAAACGGAGCGATCTACTACACGAGTGACAGCGGCGAGACGTGGGACATCCTCAAGTCATCGGCTGAAGAAGGTTATGGAGAGGTGTTCTTCCTGGATAAGAATACGGGCTGGACGCTTGCCTACCCGCACTTCGCAACCACAGGCGAGTACCACAGAATTTACTACACAACTGACGGCGGTAAGACATGGAAGAAGTCGGACATACCTGCGACCGTTCCTGGCATTGATGTGTTTGCTATAGACTGGATAGACTTCATCGATAAGGACGTAGGGTTTGCCGTTGCCGGCGGGCAGGGCTTTTTGAGCTACAAGAGCGTGATCCTCGATACCACCGATGGCGGCAAGACGTGGGTCAGCGACCCGTTCACCGGGACTGCTAACTATCCGCTTTTGCACTCAACGTTCATCGGGAAGAGACACGGCTGGGCAGTCGGCATGAACTTGAGCGTCGCAAAATATACAGGCATCAACTCGGCCCCGATTGCTGATGCCGGTAAGGACAAGACGGTTCACGTCGGCGACACGGTGAATCTCGATGGAACGAAGAGCCACGATCCAGATGGAGACCTTATTAAGGCGTATCAATGGGCGCAGCCAGAAGGTCCGCTTTCTCAACTTAATGATGCGACTAGCGCGACCCCGAAATTTAAAGCTACTGAAAAGGGCAAGCTGGTGTTTAAGCTCATAGTTTCCGATGGAGAGCTCTGGAGCGGGCCCGATGAAGTCACCATAACGGTTAAAGGTGAGGGCGGTGGTGGCGGCGGAAATGGAGGTCCAGGCACCATTGGTGGCGGCGGCTGTGGCTGCGATTACTGATAGAACCAATAGATAGGCGGATATGCCCCCTCGCACCCAAATGGGTGTGAGGGGGTTTTTATTTATAGTTGACCGACATGAAGATAGGGATTTTTGGATACCCCCTTTCACATTCGCTCGCGCCGAGATTGTTTGCGAAAATTTCTGAGCTTGCGGGCGTGCAGATAGAGACTGAGCTTTTTCCGACATCCGATGTCAACACCCTATTAGAAACGATCGAGGATAAAAACTTAAGCGCTGCGTCTATTTCGGCCCCGCTTAAGGGCGAGGCAATAAAACACTTAGACTATGTGGATGCCGATGCGCGCAGGTTTGATGTTGCAGACTGGATCAAGCGCGAAGGGTCGATGCTAACAGGCGGGTTGTCGGTAAGGCGCGCGATATCGGGATTTTTTGAGGAGCAGAGCGAAAACGTTGAAAACTTTGACGTGGCGACGATCGCTGGATATGGCGTCGCTAGTGCTGCGACGATGGATGTGCTCGGCGAGTTCGGGATTCGCAGATTCTTGATCATTTCGAGGGAGCCGATGCGAGCGCTTGCAAGCACGCAGTGGCTTTCGGATTGGGGTTTTAATATAGAAATCTGGCCTGAAAAAATAGGTGAGGTTACAGAAGAGCTCAATGGCGACGTGTTCATAAACGCAACCCCGACTGGGCGCTGGCCGAAGGCGGACGAGCTTGTGATTCCGCCGAGGGCGATAAAACAATTCAGATATGTATTGGATTTCAACTATCGCCCTCATCCGACGCGGCTTGTTAAAGAGGCTCAAGCCCTCTCAATACCAGCGGACACAGGGCTTAAAATATTTTTGCGAAAGTCGCTCCTGCAAATGGATTCGTGGCTCGGACTCGACCTGCAGGATAAATTTGACGAGCTACTAAAATTCCTTGTAGAAGAAGCAGCGGGATAACTTGATACTGTGCGCGACGGAACGGCGGTTTGTCAGTTGAAGTGACGAATCCGCTTCAGATTGTCACTGAAGAGCCTTCGTGATATTTTAGATACGTTATGTCTGACTGGCAGGGTGACTTCGT
>Ga0315280_10008606_pt1 | contig 13316 bp, 13 predicted proteins | sample YL17G06_40_MG_FD_203697 | JGI IMG/M metagenome (GOLD analysis project Ga0315280, IMG submission 203697) | Sediment microbial communities from Yellowstone Lake, YNP, Wyoming, USA - YL17G06_40 | ecosystem: Environmental > Aquatic > Freshwater > Lake > Sediment | place: USA: Wyoming | collected...
GTCTCCTTGGAAATAAACCTGATGTTGACTTAAATTCGTTTAAAAAAATTTTCAATGACAGCAGATTTAGGCTAGATATGATAAAGATATATCCCTGTTTAATCCTTGAAGGAACTGAGTACTACAAATTATGGAAATCCAATAAATTCGAGCCTATGACGACTGAGCAGGCAGTTGATCTTATAGTTAAAATAAAAAAGATTATGCCAAGATGGGTTAGAACTATGAGAATAATGAGAGATATTCCTTCAAATCTAATTGCATGTGGAATAAAAGCTAGTAATTTAGGACAGCTTGTTTATGAGAGAATGAAACAACTTAATGTAAGGTGCAATTGCATTCGATGCAGAGAAGTTGGTCATAATCTTGCGATTGGAATAAAGCCAAATATGGATCATATAAAGCTTACGAGAATAGATTATGATGCTAGCAAAGGTAGAGAAATATTCCTCTCATTTGAAGATGTCAGGCAGAATATACTTATTGGATTCTTGAGACTAAGATTTCCATACAAGCCGTTCAGACCAGAGATAGACAAAAAAACTGCCCTGATAAGAGAGTTGCATGTCTATGGTCCTATGGTCGAAATAGGAGAAAAACCAAGATACGAGTGGCAACACAGAGGATATGGTAAAGAGCTTTTGAAAGAGGCTGAAAGAATAGCAAGAAAAGAAAAAATGAAAAAAATTTTAGTTACTAGTGGAATTGGAGTTAGGGATTATTACAGAAAATTCGGTTATAAGAGGGATGGAGTCTATATGGGTAAGTTGTTAAAGTGAAATCTAAAATATACTGTCAATAACCATTCTTATCAATGGCAACATGTTAAGTACAAATACAGTGGCTGTTGCTGCTATTACCAGATAGATGATTTTTCTGATTATGGATTTATCTATTTTTATTACAGATATTATCTCCCTGAACATTCTGCCGCCATCGAATGGAATTATTGGGAGTAGATTCACAAGCGCTATATTTATATTAAAAAATGAAATCCAGGAGAGTGATGTAAATATGAATATTAAATAATATGGATCTAAGTCGAATTTTTCTCTTACGCTATCTTTTAATTTTACATGTTCCTCTAGATAAATCCCAATAAATGCTCTACTTTCATTTTCAGGATCTTTAGTAGTATTTAATTTAAATACTCCCATATTAGTCGTAAGTACTATTTCTTGGTCTGGTTTTACTGCCGACATAACTCTCTCAAAAGACTCTATTGTCTTGGTTGAATTTTCATTTATCTTGTACACTACCATATCCTCTTTAAGTATATCGTATGCGGGGTACCCCTCATTCAGACCTACTACTCTAATACCATCCTGTTCAATAATACCTGAAAATAATGGAACCATGCCAATTAACAATAAACCTGAAATAATACCAACAACTATATTTGCAAAAGATCCTATAGCGAATAACTGCATTCTGTCTAAGCTTTTTTTAGAATTCATCTCCTCTTCATCAGGCTCAACAAAGGCACCTATTGGCAGTATTCCAAAGGTTAGTATACCTACTGACTTTAATCTTATTTTGTTAACTCTTGAAAGTATGCCATGGGAAAATTCATGAGCTACAAGTGTTACGATAATGGCTATTACTGCATATGTCCATGGTATAAAAATTTCATACCCTGGAAAAGATACTCCGATTCTACCTCCTCTAGTTCCTGGCAGTAATGGAGATACTCCCGGCAGGCTAGAAACACCAAGAACTATGTCTATTGCATGGTAAAATAGGCCCAACATTATGAGCGCAGGAATTCCAAAGATGCTTAGAGCCACGGATACATAAAAATTGGTCAAAAAATTTGCTCCAATGAAAAATACAAAAATGGATGCTATAATGAAATTTGCCTTCCAGTCATTCAATTCTAAAATGGCAGAGAATATAGTAAAAACAAAAAAAATACCTATCAAGAACAGATATATATTCAGGTCAATTATCGTTATGGATACTAATCCAACCAACAAAAGTGTAAGATATAAATTTTTCTGCGATTCTCTATACGTAGATAGATACAATGCACCAATTCCACCGAATGATAGAAATATAGCTAGATCAGATAAAAATCTCCAAAAATTTGGGCTTATCTTAGCTATCCTCTCAATGATGTCAATACCCATTTTTGTTCTCACAAGAAAGAAAAAGATATATCTCTCATAGCCAAACTTCATCAATACAAGACCCCCAAGAAGTATCACCAACAGGGTAACTAGCCAAAATTCCATCTTACTTCTTCCTTTTCTTTACCATAACAAGATCCCCAAGAGTTATCTCTTTAGGAAATTCCGCTTTTTTTTGAACTATTGATTCAGCGTCAGGCTTTTTAATAACCTTTATGTTCAACTTAGTTTGAATCTTTTTAACTACATCTAAAGGTGGTTCTATCCTACCCGATTCAATCCTCTGTATAAGGGAAACTGGCTCGTTTATCATCTTCGCCAGATCCTCTTGCTTCATATTCTTTGACTCCCGAGCTTTTTTGATGATTTCAGGATAATCGTCAGCTATTTCCTCCTTAATTTCGACGTCAAAATCTACCTCGAAAGGTCTAGATTCAATTTTATCGTCTTTCTTCTTTTCCTCCTTCCTCTTTATTTCACCAACAACTTTGCCATAACTGGCGCATGATTCGCAAGTTACTATCCTGGAACCTTCAACCAGTACTTTCTTGCCCTCAACCATGTATTTTCCGCAAATTTCGCATAGCATATTTTATATTATGATGCCTATAATATTTATCTGCAAAGGGGCTGTGGGGTAGTCAGGTATCCTAGTGGGCTCCAGAGGAGCCCTTTTCTTTCTTAATAAGAAAGAAAAGTGTTTTCATTCCCAAAAGAAAGAAGGGTTAAAAATCCTTGGAGCGCTGAGCTCTTATAGCGATGACGACAGGCGAGTTAGCTGAGGTCGAAAGACCCGTGAAGGCAAAAAAGTTTTTGGTCAACCTTTTTTCTAAAAAGGTTGGTCGGAGTAACTCACCGATGGGGGTTCAAATCCCCCCGGCCCCAACTTACTATGGGTTAGAATCTCCCCTTGGTTGTCAGTCTTCTGGTCTTCGGAATGGATATTTCTAATGTAATGAAAAAAGGACGGTATGGGCCGCGAACCAACTTATTCTACAAGTGGTTCTCTGTTTTCTGTCGATTTAACTAAATGAATTATGTATTGAGAAATGCCTTATTTTTATGAATTCTTATAATTAATCAAATATGGGGTAAAATGAAAAAGATTTTTGCGTTCCTTATAGTATCTTTTTTATTGACTGGCATAACCTCTGCAGATGACTGGCCGATGTTCCATCACGATTTGAATCACACAGGTTACACGGAAAGTCCAGGACCTTTGAATAATACGTTGTTGTGGAATTACACAACTGGTTTTACTCTGGGAACTCCCCCAGCATCCACCCCTGCAGTTGCGAATGGCATATTATACGTCGGTGTCTATGACCTGTGGGAAGGTGGCAATAATATTTACGCACTGAATGCATCTACTGGAGAATATATATGGAATTACTCGACTGCAATTGGTGATGAAATAAAATCTTCCCCTGCTGTTGCGAATGGAATGGTGTATATCGGTTCAGAGGATAATAATATTTACGCACTAAACGCATCTAATGGGGCACTTGTGTGGAATTATACGACAGGGGATTATGTGGACTCCTCTCCCGCTGTTGCAAACGGGATGGTATATATTGGTTCAGATGATCACAAGATTTACGCACTGAATGCATCTACTGGAGCACGTATATGGTATTACTTGGCAAATAATTTTATAAGCTCATCCCCGGCGGTTGTGAATGATGTGGTATATATTGGTACCTGGGATTTTTATGTCCTGGGTGCAGCTACTGGGGCTGTTTATGCCATAAATGCATCTACCGGAGCGCATATATGGAACTACGGAATTGACAGTCCTGTAGAGTGGTCTTCACCTGCGGTTGCAAACGGGATGGTATATGTCGGTTCATGGGATCACAAGATTTACGCACTGAATGCATCTGACGGGGCACATATATGGAATTACACTACTGGAGGTTCTGTATACTCTTCTCCTGCTGTTGCATATGGTATGATGTATATTGGTTCATGGGACAACAAGATATATGCACTAAACGCATCTACCGGAGCACTTATATGGAATTACACAACAGGTATTACTATATCTACCTCTCCAGCGATTGCTGGTGGAGTGGTATACCTCGGTTCAGATGATAATACTATGCATGCACTAAACGCATCTACCGGAGTGCAAATATGGGATTACTACGCGTACGACGGTGTAGACTCTTCTCCAGCTGTCGCGAACGGGGTGTTGTATTTTGTTTCAGGTGGTCTAGGAAGGGTTTATGCAATTGGAACAACCACATCTTCAACTACTAGTACTACAACTTCAACATCTACAACAACCATAATTCCCAGTATAAACAACATAAACATAACCGGCTTCCAGTTTGTGCCTATAAATATAACGATAAATGTCTCTGATATCGTAAATTGGACCAATCTTGACAGCACACTCCACAGGGTCGTGGATGATAACATGTCATTGTTCGATTCTGGGAATTTGTCACAGGGGCAGTCATATTCATTCCAGTTTAATGTATCTGGCGTAATTGGATACCACTGTTCTTTGCATCCAACTATGAAGGGAACTATTATTGTATCTGGAAGTAGCACTATTTTGTTAAATTTGGGCTGGAATTTGATTTCGATTCCTTTGGTTGTTTAAGAAACGGCAGAAAGTTATTTAATCAGACTGTCATTACTAATTTTTATCAGGTCTTCTTTGCTGAGAACTTGCAGGAGCATCGCTATGTTCGCACGTATGCAAATCTCACTCGTCTTGGTCAGCATACATATTTTGTTCATCATAATATCTATAGAAATACAAGCATAAGAACTGATGTTTTAAGCCATTGTTCCAATAGTTAATGAGGTAGGATAAATGGGGCTGTTTGATGAGCGTTCAAGTAAAAGAAAGATGAAGAAGTTAGAAAGTTGGCCAGAAAGACAAATTATTGGTTCTCAGGAGATAATTTCTGAATATAGTACTAACTCATGCAGAGGTAAAAAAAGAAAAACAAATTGGAGCTTCTAGTCGCAGTCAAGATATTGGGCAAGGATAGACTGGAATTGAGAAAAAAATGGAAAAGGAAAATCAACTTGCTTTATCAGAATTAAAGAAAAAGATTTTCTTATTTTTTGTACTGGGCATTGATAGTTGTAGTATTTGGCTGATTAAAACATTTATATTTAATTGTCGTATCTTTAATCATAGATGACAGATCCTCTTGGAGTTCTTAACAGGGTCAAGTCAAGGAATGGTGTAGCTGGTAAAATAAAAGAGATCTTCTTAAATGGCCATACTACAGAAGAAAATCTGAGATTTAATGATAAAAACATTAGGTTAGAATTCATTCGGGTCTTAAGAAATCTAGGGGAGGAATGGGATGCGACGATGGAAGCAGTTGCTGATGAAGGAAAATTGAATGCTCTTAAGTCAATGAAAAAGTACCTGACAATTTCTAACAGAATTGTAAATATGATTGAGAATTCTCAAAAATCATATATTGGGTTTTTCAATGGAAAAGAAGTCGATATAAGAGAACTTTCAATAGCGCTTTCTTATGATATCGATCTGGCAAAGGATTTTGATGCTTTTACTTATCAGGTGACAGATTTTATTGGCAAGATCGATCGTAACTATTTTATCGATGCAGATAAAGATTCTGCAAATATCGTAAGAAAATTAGAACTTATAGAGCAAAAGTTCAAGGACAGGGAAAAGTTTTTTGCATGAAAGTAGATATAAATCTTAAGATTTATGCTTTCGGTGGGACTCCTAAAAGAGATATTGACGATTTTATTGGTGAGTTGTTACAATTTGGAATTAAATCAAGTTTTTTGGATAAACTTCCTATTCCAGAAAATTCTTATAATCCAAAAAGAGAGCAGTATGATGTGGACCCATTGTCAGATATTTTAGCAGATTACAATAATTATGTTCTTGGTATAACGGATGTAGATCTCTATTCTGAATCATTAAATTTTATCTTTGGAAAGGCATATCCTCACAAAAAAGTTGCCATAGTATCTATAAATAGGTTGCATAGTGGTGATAGAAAACTTTTTATAAATAGGGTTTTAAAGGAAGTGATTCATGAACTTGGTCATGTCTTTGGATTAGACCACTGTAATAACATTAAATGTGTCATGTTCTTTTCCAATACATTGAGCGATACTGATAGAAAGTCAAAGGAGTTCTGTGAGGGGTGCAGATATGTTTTAAATTAAGTCAAAATCTTATCTTCTCTATTGTGCGGAATCTTTATTGCTATAAGTTCAAGAGGTTTTTCACCAGCTCTAACCCAGTGAGCTTCATTTGGTTCTATAACTGCAACATAATCTTTTTTTAATTTGTATTTTTTTCCATTAACGCCCAATGTACCATTGCCCAGAAAATAGAAAATCTCATAAAGAGTTTTATGCATATGTCTTTGAGAAGTTCTTTTTGCAAGAATTTTTACCCATAGAAGTCCAAGGCTTTTTATGTTCTTTCTGAATTTTTGGTCCAACAATATTTTTCTAAAGTAACCTCCCCTATCCTCTTTCTTTATGTTACTTGGCTTTATTAGTTTCATTCTTTCCAAACCGCGGGAAACTACGTTTCCCCAACCTTTTACCAAAAAGGTTGACCACAACCTTTTTGCTTCGCAAAAAGCTTGACTAAAATTATTTTCGCCAGCCTTTTTATAAACGGCTATTTCTGGTTCTTCCTGACTCCTTCCTTTTGTGAAACTTTTTTGTTGTTCCTATAACTAGCACTATCTTTTATCATACCTAAACCTAATTTCATCTCATTCAGGCCATACTTTATAACTCCCAGTAGTGTATCTAAAAGACTCATTTTAAAGATTATGGTCAAATGCCACTATCTCTCTGAATTTTTTGTACCTGTTGACTATGTCCTCAGGATTTAATTTTTTGATTCTATTCGCACTAAAGTCCTCAACTACGTATGAGGCTACTATACTGCCACAGACTATGGATTTTTTAATGCTGGAATCGTCAAAAACTTTATGCTTTGCCAGATGCCCTACAGTTCCGCCTGCAAATGAATCTCCAGCCCCTGTTGGGTCAACAATAGTTTCAAGGGGATAAGCCGGAGCGCTGAAAAATGTATCCTTAGAAAAGAACAAAGCCCCATGTTCACCTTTCTTTATTATGACCTTTTCAACACCTAGCTTTAATAAATCCCTACCAGCTTTTATAAGATTTGGAGTTTCACAAAATTGGCGGGCTTCGCCCTCGTTTATAACAACAGCATTTACTTTTTTGAATATCTTCTCAACGTCTTTTTTCTTATGTATTATCCAGAAGTTCATCGTATCGCAAAGGCTGTATTTTGGTTTTATTTCATTAAGAACTTTTAACTGAATCTCAGGGTCAGTATTTGCCAAAAATAAAAATTCGCAATTTTTGTATTTTTCAGGGATTTTTGGGCTGAAGGTTTCCAACACATTTAATTCAGTCTTTAGCGTATGAGCCTGATTCATGTCATATTCATAGTAACCTTCCCATCTAAATGTTTTGCCATCAACTTCCTCTAGGCCAGAGAGATCTATTTTCTTAGATTTTAAAAATTCGATATATTCTCCTGGAAAGTCCCTTCCTATCACACTTATAACACCGCAATCAGAGAAGAATCTAGCAGCCAGTGAAAAATAAGTAGCGGAACCGCCTAGCACGTTTTCAGCCTTTCCAAATGGTGTTTCAATAGTGTCAAGAGCGATTGTTCCCAAAGTTACGAGATTCATGTCAAATTATTTGATTCTTGGATAAAAATCGTCCAATAGGCAGATAAAAAATTCATAATTAATTATATATACAATATGTTACTATATCAAGAATATTTGGGTTTTAGAGAGGTATTTCCTCGATGTTTTAAGGTAAGGTAAAAAGCAAAATGGACGGTTTTTTGTCCTATTTGTCCACTATTTTTGGGGTCAAAAATGCGTAAGTGCTTGGAAGATAGAAAGTTACTGTTTGTCCACCTTTTGATGATGGACAAACATTAAATTGGTCTTTAGCCGATTATTTTTTCTTATGGCTTGCACAGCGCTTCGATTTGCCAGATGCAAAATTTTTACACCGCTTACCTTTTTTTGTTTTAGCAGTACATTTTACTTTTGCCATGATGGCACCTCCATAATAAGACGTATTATATATCCAACACGCTACTTTATAAATACGGTTCAACTACTATTTTCTATTCGTCACAACTTTATCCTGTCTATCAGATAGTAAGAAACGTCTCCTTCCTCATCAACAATCGCATATACCATATCTTTATTTACATTCTTGCAAAGTCTTAAAGCTCTCGCTATCTCCGGAAAACTGCAACTGTATTCCTCCGGAACAACATGAACTAAATATTTAGAATGGCCACTTCCAATATCAGAACCTCGCTCATAAACCCTGAAGTCAGTTCCGAATTTGAAGCCAGTTCTTACCATTAGACCGCGATTTCTTAAGTCTGAATAGACCAAATATTTGTTATAAAATTCATTTTCCTTTTTACCACCAATCTTCAATAAATCTTCAAAGCCCAGTTTTTTGTCTTTCTCCATTACATCAAGCTTTTCGTTTTCAACCAAATAAAGAGCTTCTATTAACGAAATCTGATGCCTACTTCCAGATGGCTCTCCAAAGCCCTTCTGCTTCAAGAAGGATTTTGTTTCATTATCCCCTACTACTACCTTGGTTCCAGATAAAATTCCTATGCCCATAGTATAAGTTTTAGATTTTTTGTTAAAAAATAGAGAGAAGAAACCTACGGTTCCCCCTCCCCATCCGCTTTTCCTTCCCTTACTTTGTATTATAGTGAAAAATTATTTAGCATATATCATGTAAGAAATTTATCAGTTCTTTAGCGTTTTTCTTTTGGTCTCTCCCGATGATAAATCTGTATGTTTTCGATTTCGACAGTATCTTTAAGCTAGTAAAAAGTCTCGATAAAGCGATTCCGTATTTATCTAATATGTCTTTTATATCATATCTCAAAAAGTATTCGACCATCTGTGGTAGACCTAGACCAAAGACAATATTTTTTACTAGCACTGGCAGGGCTTTTATCTTATTTGTTTTTTCTATTTTCGACTCATTTGAAAATTCTCTTTCACCTATGATGGTGATCCATGGTTCAACAACACTGGAAATCTTTTCTCTGAAGTATTCAATATCTATCAATACTTTATCGCTGTTCTTTCTTCTTCTGAATTCTCTCAGATATTCTGAGGGTATATCAATATAAGAACCCTTTCTGATTCCCATTCTAGATGGAAATGGCAATACTTCGCAGTTTTTTGTTATTAGTGGTGTGTCCTCTGATATCAACATAATATCCTTTTCCTTCAATAGATCCAACGCCAATGTTGTCTTTCCTCCACCTTCTGGCATTAGGCATAGAACTGCTTTGTTCTTATAAGAAAAACCGAGTGCATGAACCCTGTGAATTCCATTCCTATCAAGCAATTCGCCAACTCTGGAGTTTATCATAAGATACGACAATTCGTAAAGCAAGTCAAAATTTTCAGAATATATTTCTCCATTTTCAGATTCATAGTCATAAATCGTTAAAGCATCCCCATGATAATCCACATATCTAACATTTTTGTCATCATAGGCTATAGAATCAACATTATACAGAGATGCACGAATTTTTGGGATTTTATAATATGGTAAGGATTCTCTATAGGATTCTATATTTATGTCATAAATTCTATCAGATGACTCAAAGTACGAAAAGTCTGATTTAATGTTATCAATCAGCTCTATAGAATTTGAGCTAACTCTTAATCTTATACCATAAAAATTGAAATAAGCCTCCATTATGAGATATTATTAAGATGCCAGATTAAATTAATGAATCTCTAAAATGTTAGTTCTTGGAATAGAAGGTACTGCACATACCATGGGTATTGGAATAGTGAATTCAAAAAAAGAGGTATTTGCAGATGTACGAAAGACTTATGTTCCAGTAGAAGGAATCCATCCAAGAGAGGCAGCTCACTTCTTAGGAGAGAACATTAAACCTGCTCTTGATGAAGCTCTCAAACAGTCGAATATTGAATTCAAAGATATTGATATGATATCATTTTCTCAGGGTCCTGGACTTGGTCCTTGTTTAAGGACAGCTGCAACTGCTGCCAGAACTTTGTCATTGTATCACAACAAACCTCTGTTGGGAGTCAATCACTGTGTGGCTCATATCGAAATCGGAAAAGTTCTTGGGAATTTTAAAGATCCTCTAGCTTTATATGTCTCTGGCGCTAATACTCAGATTACAAAATTAAAAGAATCTCGCTATAGGGTTTTCGGAGAAACACTTGACATTGGGATTGGAAATATGCTGGATAAATTCGGCAGGAAGGTTGGACTGAAACATCCTGCTGGTCCTAAAGTGGAAGAACTCGCAAGAAACGGAAAAAAATATATAGAGATGCCTTATGTAGTTAAAGGAACCGATTTGAGTTTCTCTGGAATTCTGACGTCAGCGGTTGAGAAGTATAAAAAGGGAGAATTGCTTGAGGACATATGTTACTCTTTGCAAGAGACATCTTTCAGCATGCTGTGTGAAGTTACGGAAAGGGCATTGGCACATCTTAAAGCAACGGAGGTTATACTTACTGGAGGGGTTGGCTGCAATAAAAGATTGCAGGAAATGCTTTCACTAGTTGCAGAGGAGCACAATGCAAAATTTTTTACTCCTGTCAAATACTGCGGCGACAATGGAGTAATGATAGCCATGCTCGGATTGTTAGAATATGACTCTGGAGTAAGAATGAAATTTGAAGATACGATTGTAATTCCTGACCAGAGGACTGATGATATTGAGGTAATCTGGAATATTTAAGTTTTTTATATAAATTATATTTAGATAAGATTCTTTTGATGAAACTTTTCAGTAAAAGTTTCTATTTAAGTATATCATACATATTAATATCTGTCTGCCCTTTTCTTTCTTTAGAAAAGAAAGAAAAGTGCAGGGTGCCCAAAAGAAAGAAAATTTGGGGGAATCAGGATTAACTTAAAAGAACCTTTTACCAAAAAGGTTCACGAAAAGATTTGATGAAACTTTCTTAAAGTTTCGAAGGGGGCAAAGCCCCCAGCGGGTTAGAATGCCAGACGGTTCAGTGTTTAAAACCAAGGTGAAGGAAAAGGAAATTCCTAAAGAAGTTCAGGAAAAACCCAAGATAGACGCAATGTCAATGAAGTCCTGGTCAGACTTTGAGACTACTGATCAGATTAAAGTTCCTGAAATACTTATAGATCAGGTTATAGGCCAGGAAAAAGCCGTTGATATTATAAAGAAAGCAGCAAAGCAGAGAAGACATGTTCTACTTATTGGAGAGCCAGGAACTGGGAAATCTATGTTAGCAAAGGCGATGGCAGAATTACTCCCCTGTGGAGATCTAGTCGATATTATATCATATCTAAATCCGGATGATGAGAATAATCCAAAAATTATGGTACTTCCAGCTGGCGAGGGAAGAAAAATCATAAAAGCTGAGAGAGATAAAGAAATGTCATCAGGATCAGAATCCAATTTAAGGGCCCCTCTTCTTTTATTTTTATTTTTCATATTGCCAATAGCTTTTTATTTATTTGGAATAATAACAGATGGCATAATAATAGCGGCATGGATGGCTTTTGGTATAATATTCTTTTTGCTGTTCGGTGTAAATCTGAGAGTTATGATGGGCTCGGGTAAGACAAATATTCCAAGGGTTATTGTTGACAATGCTGACCAGAAGGTTGCTCCATTTTACGATGGAACTGGAGCGCATGCTGGCGCCTTGTTGGGAGATGTTAAGCACGATCCATTGCAAACAGGAGGACTTGGAACTCCAGCCCATACAAGGGTCGTTGCAGGTTTGATACATAAAGCTAACAAAGGAGTTCTTTTCATTGACGAATTTGGCACGTTAGGAAAATCACAACAGGATTTGCTTACAGGTATGCAGGAAAAGCAGTTACCAATAACAGGGAGAAGTGAAATGAGTTCTGGAGCGATGGTAATGACAGGTCCAGTGCCATGTGATTTTATACTTGTAGCAGCGGGTAATGTCCATATAATAGAGCAGATGCATCCAGCTCTAAGGTCAAGAATACGTGGTTACGGTTATGAGGTCTATATGAAAGACATGATTCCAGATACTGACGAGAACAGAAAGAAACTGGTTCAATTCATAGCGCAGGAAGTTGTCAGGGACGGAAAGATTCCGCACTTTACAAGAGACGCAGTTGAAGAAATCATAAGAGAATCAAAGAGAAAAGCTGGCATGAAGGATAAAATAACTTTAAAGTTTAGAGAGATTGGCGGTTTGATAAGAGCTGCTGGCGATATTGCTAAAGAAAAAGGACACAAGTATGCTACTTCTGATGATATAATGGAAGCTAAAAAATCCGCTCGTACATTGGAACAGCAGATTGGTGATGTCTATCTTGACAAGAAGAAAGAATACAACATTTTGATAACATCTGGAAACAGAATCGGCCGAGTTAATGGATTGGCTGTAATGGGTGAAGGAGGTACTGTTCTTCCTATTGTATCTGAAGTTGCACCAGCCCATTCAAGGAGGAGTGGCCAGATAATAGCTACCGGTAAACTTGGAGAAATTGCAAAAGAAGCAGTCATAAATGTTTCAGCTTTGATCAAAAAGATATCTGGAAAAGATATTTCAAATCACGACATTCACATTCAGTTCCTGCAGACCTATGAGGGTGTTGAGGGAGATTCAGCTTCAGTCAGTGTGGCTGTAGCCGTTATATCTGCTCTTGAAAGAATTCCAGTAAGACAAGACATAGCGATGACTGGCTCTTTAACAGTAAGAGGTGAAGTATTGCCTGTGGGTGGAGTTACTCAAAAAATTGAAGCAGCAATCGAAGCTGGCTTGAAAAAGGTAATTATTCCGGCGAGCAATGAAAAGGACGTTCTTTTGGAGAAAAAATATGAGAATAAGATTGACATCGCTACCGCTAAGACATTAATAGATGTGCTTGAAAATTCACTTGTTGGCGGAGATGATATAATTGAAAAGCTGAGCAAGCTGATTGATTAATGTCATATCTCTGAACAAATGTTGACACGTTACAGTAGAAGCTGATAAACGCAGAGTTGCGAGATGTCGGTTTATTTTTATGTAATAAGTCTAAAGAAATTATTTGATGAAAAAATATGAAGTTTATGCGACTGATTCCTTTACGAAATTGTTTGCAACACTGTCTAAAAGGAATCAGTCG
>Ga0315280_10008607_pt1 | contig 13313 bp, 6 predicted proteins | sample YL17G06_40_MG_FD_203697 | JGI IMG/M metagenome (GOLD analysis project Ga0315280, IMG submission 203697) | Sediment microbial communities from Yellowstone Lake, YNP, Wyoming, USA - YL17G06_40 | ecosystem: Environmental > Aquatic > Freshwater > Lake > Sediment | place: USA: Wyoming | collected...
TGGCAACCTGCACGACGCGGTCTTGAGCGACGGGACCTTGGACCTCGCCAACGGAAACCTCCTTGCCGCCGCGAGTTACTACTACCGCGTCACCGGATTGGACAGCAGCGCCAGCGACCACGTGAACCTGTGGGGCTCGTCGATCGGCGGCCCAAACCACAAGAAGGTTATCGACCCGCTCGACTACGTCCTGGCCGTGACTGGCCCCTGGACCGACCTGTGATCGTGGAGCGAGGCGTCGGGCATCCGCGGCATGACACGACCGGGCGACATGAAGGGCCTCGCCGAGCGCCTCGTGAACCTGCTCTCACAACCCGGGCTGGAGACCTTTGTTCCCACGCAGAGCGTGGGTACAAAGGATCCTTTTGCCCATTCACCACTCATCGATCTCCCCCTCAGCGTCCCAACTCATCAGCCAGCGCCGTGGCGCCGTAGACCTTCCGCAGCGCCTCGGGGATCGAGCTGGAGTGGACGGCGATCGACCGGCCGACCTTGTCGGTGTAAACGTAGTCCCAGACGAGCGAAGCGAGGTTGCCGTCGAAGATGATCCCCACCAGTTGGCCTTTGCGGTTGACGACCGGGCTGCCGGAATTGCCGCCGATGATGTCCACCGTCGAGACGAAGTTGAAAGGAGTCTGGAGATTCAGGCGGCCTTTGCGCTCCAGCCAGCTCGGCGGCAGATCGAAGGGGGCCTTGTTGTCGTGCTCTTGGGCCCACTGGTAGGCCCCGCCGATCGTGGTCCAGGGCGGCAGCGACTTGCCCTGCTCGGTATAGCCCTTGACGACGCCGAAGGCCAATCGCAGCGTGAAGGTGGCGTCCGGGTAAATGCTGGTGCCGTAAAGCGCGAACCGCGCGTCGGCAATCTTGGCATACGCCTGCCGCAGCGGCTCATCCACCTTCTCTTCGTAGGTCTTGCGGACCTGCCGGGCCGGGCCGTCCACCAAGAGCGCCAGGCGGATCATGGGGTCGTCGGAGGACTCGATCGCCTTCAGGCCCTCCTCGGCCAGCCGCTTGCGGACCGATACCTCGCGGAGCTTCGTGCCGCGGACCAGCTCGGCGGCCCGCTCCTCGGGCGATTTGCCGGCGAGCACCTTCTGGACCAGCGGGTTATCGGCGCCGGCGACCTCCATGAACATGCTCAAGGAGTCGGCCAGCTTCAGCGTCTCCAGGTCGTCGTAGATCGGGGCCTCGGAGAAGAGTTCCTGTTTGAGCGATTCGAGATTCGATTCGCGGTACTCCCGCAGCCGATCGGCGTTGGGCCTGGTCGACTCCTCCGACAGGCGGACCAGCGTGCGGGCGATGCCGAACAACTCGCTGCGGAAGGCGGTGCCTTGCTCCAGGAGTTCCATGTTGATGAGGATCGTGCCCCAGACCTTCAGGGCGGCGGCCACCTCATCCCAGGCGCCGCCGCATTTCTCCTTCAGCCCGGCGCTATTCATCGCCGACTCCCGGAGGACCTTCTCCTGCGCCCGTTTCTGGTTCGTGATCGCCGGGTCCTGAAGGCCCGCCAACATGCCCAGCCGCGCCTTGCGGGAGTTCTGCACGCCAAACAACTCATCCCGGGCCCGTCGGGCGTCCTCCTTGCTCCGCTCGCTGTACGTGCCCAACAGCACTTCCCACCGCCGCAGCCGGTTGAGCGCGCGGGGCATCACTCGATCGCGGATGAACTCCAGGTGGGCAACGGTGTCGAGGCGGTCGGTGCGCCCAGGATTGCCCGAGACGAAGATCAGCTCGTCGTCCTTGGGACCCGCGGGGCTCCACTTCAGATGGTACGGCACCTTGGCCGGCTTGCCGTCCTCGTAGACGCGGAAGAAGCAGATGTCCAGGTCGTAGCGGGGATACTCGAAATTGTCGGGGTCGCCGCCGAAGAAGGCGATGGCCTGCTCGGGGGCGAAGACCAGGCGCACGTCGGTGTACTTCTGGTATCGGTAAAGGTGATACAGTCCGCCGTGGTAGAGCGTGATCACGTCGCTGCGCAGCCCGGTCTTGCCCAGCGACTCTTTTTCGATCGTGCTGGTCACCGCACGGCGGGCCTGGAACGCCTTGGCCGGCTCCATGCCGGGCTCGATCGCCGCATTGACCCGGGCGGTCACGTCCTCGATGCTCATCAGCACGTTGAGCTCCAGGTCCAGGCAGCGGATTTCTTCGTTGCGGGTCTTGGTGTGGAATCCCTGCTTAACCAGGTCGCGCTCTTTGGTGCTGAGCTTTTGCAGGGCGTCGGCCCCGACGTGGTGATTGGTCATCACCAGCCCTTCGGACGAGACGAACGAGCCCGAGCCGCCGCTATTGAAGCGGACACTGGACCGCTGCAAGTGGAGCATCCACTGGGCCGTCGGCTCGAAGCTGTATTTCTCCTGGAGGATCTTCTTGGGCGGGTTGTTGAAGAGCCACATTCCTTCGTCGGCGCGGCTTGAGCCGTGCGAAACCGCAAAGGCGAAGGCCAAGAGGGCCGAAGCGAGGTGCTTGGGTGACGCTTTCATAGATACTCCTTTCGCAAGCACAGGTAGGTCATGCTTCAGCATGACGCTCCGTGGCTGGTGTTCATTGGTTGCGTTATGCTGAAGCATAACCTGCGTTTCTTCCGGGCCGACACGGCCCGGCTCTGTTTACTGCCTACTGCCTACTTTCTCCTTCCGCGTCGCCACCCAAAGAAGGATCGCCGCCAGAGCCACGAAGGCCACGAGCGCCGCGACCTTCGGATAGGGCGAGTCCTTGAGATTCCATGCCTCGCCCAGGCACGGACTGAGGTTCAACGCGTCATTGAAGCCCTTGGGCAGGAACACGAAGAAGGCGACGATCAGGCCCAACAGCGTGCCGCCGGCGATGTAGCCGCTGGACAGGAGCACGCCCGGGCTGGTCTCGGTCTCGGCCTCCGACGCGGACTTGCCCCGCCAGCGGTCTGCCAGCCAGCGTAACATGCCACCGACAAAGATCGGCGTCGAGGAGCTGAGCGGCAGGTACATCCCTACGGCGAACGGGAGCGCGGAGACGCGCATCAACTCCACGGCCACCGCGATCAGCACCCCCGTGATTACCAGGCCCCACTCCAGCTTTCGGCCCAGGACTCCCTCGACAATCAGGGCGAAAAGCTGCGGCTGCGGCGCGGTGAACCTGGTGGGGGCCTTCTCGTCGTTATCCATCAGCTCGGATTCCCGGGCCACGGGGATGTCGGTCTTGTAACGGATCAATCCCTGGTCATCGACGAGGTACCGGCCCGGCTTGACGCCCGGGTACTGGTCTCTGACGACGTGAACCACGCGATACTCGCTCTTGTCGGTCTCGTCGTACGGGCGACCGACCATCTCCCGCGGGGCGTCCGCCGGGATGTCCAGCTTGCGGTTGGGCAGTCCCTTTTTCGTGTAGTGGACGCCGGCCGCGTTCAGCGCCAGCATGGTCACGCCGATCACGAGGGCCGACGTGACGGCCCCGACCACGATGGCCAACTGCTGCTTGCGCGGCGTCGCCCCGACGAGGTAGCCCGTCTTCAGGTCCTGCGACGTCGTGCCGCCGTTGGACGAGGCAATGCACACCACCGCCGCGACCATCAGGGCGGTGAGCATCGCCGTGCGGTCGGTCCTGCCCAGAATCAAGAAGATCAGACACGTCAACAGGAGCGTGGCGATGGTCATCCCGGAGATCGGATTCGACGAAGAGCCCACTTCGCCGGTCAGCCGGGACGACACCGTGACGAACAGAAAGCCGAACAGCAGGATCATCGCCGCCCCAAGCAGGCCCCAAAGGCTCACTCCGAGCCCTAGCGACGGAACGAACATCAGCGCCAGCACCAGGCCCAGACTCCCGAACAGGACCACCTTCATCGACAGGTCGCGCTCCGTGCGGGCCGTGACCTCCGCGGCAGCCGCACGGCTGGCCCGCAGGTCGCGCAGGCCGGACACGATCGAGCCGATGATCAAGGGGAGCGCCCGCAACATGCTGATGATCCCACCCGCGGCCACCGCGCCGGCGCCGATGTAGCGCAGGTAATTGGCCTTGATGGCGTCGGGGTCCATGTTCTCGATCTTGCCCCGGTCCTTTCCCGTCTCCTTGTCGATGTCGCCGAAGACGGCGGGCGGCACCGGTTCGGTTCGCTTCTCGCCAAAGGTGGCGATGAGCGGGCCGAGCACGAAATAGGAGAGCACCGCCCCGGAGAGCATGAGCGAGGCGATTCGCGGGCCGATGAGGAAGCCGACGCCGAGCAGCTCGGGGGCCAGCTCGCCGCTGACCTGGGCCCCCTTCAGACCTTGTTTGACCCCGCCCACCTCGGCGTACAGCTTTTGGGCCGGCTCGTCGGACCAGAGCTGACAGGCCTTGGTGAGGAACTTGTGGACCGCGGCAATGCCGAAGCCGAGGAACACCATCCGCGCAGTCGATCCACCCTTGTCGCCGGCGACCAGCACCTCGGCGCAGGCCGTTCCTTCCGGATAGGGGAGCTTGCCGTGCTGCTTGACGATGAACGCCCGCCGCAAGGGGATCATCATCAGGATCCCGAGCACACCGCCGAGCACGGAGACCACCATGACCCGGGTAATCTCCATCTCAAAGCCCAGGAGCAACAGGGCCGGCATGGTCACGCCGACACCGAAGGCGATCGACTCGCCGGCCGAGCCGGTCGTTTGGACGATGTTGTTCTCCAGGATCGTCGCCGGGCGGAAGCCGAAGGATTTCGAGAAGACCCGAAACAGGGTGATCGAGAGCACCGCGATGGGCACCGAGGCCGACACGGTCATGCCGACCTTCAGGAGGAGATACAGCGACGAGGCCCCGAAAACGATGCCCAAGACGGCGCCGACCACCACGGCCGACCAGGTGAATTCGGGGATCTTGGCACTGTCGGGGACGTAGGGTTGGTGTGCTACCGGTTGGTCTCCAGCGGGCATACGTCCTCCCTGGCCCCGAAAACCGCGATGGTACGCCGGAGAGGGGGAGGCGTCAAGCCCCCGGGGCGGACCTACTGGCGGATGTCATAGCACATCAGGTCGTCTTGGTCGCGGAGGTAGAGCTTGCCGTCGTGGATCACCGGATACGGCCAACTCTTGCCGTTGACCAAGGCCGTCTTGAAGGTCCCCTTGAGCTTGAACTCCTTGGGGTTGGCCTCGACCAGGGCCATGGTGCCGTCTTCGTAGCGGAAGATGAGGTGGCCGTCGGCATAGAGCAGCGCGGCCGAGCCCTTGCCGACGGGCTTCTGCCTCCAGGCGATCTTGCCGGTCTTGAAGTCGAGGCAGACCAGGGCGCCGCTGTTGCGGCCGGAGCCGCCGTAGACATAATCCCCCACCAGCACGATCCCGCCGTGGTGGTTCTCGAAGTCGCGGTACTTGAGGAAATAGACCTCTTTGGCGTCCCATGTGTCGCTGCCGTGTGCGGGCTTCAGCAGGGCGCTGCCGGTCTCGTAACTGGTGGTGACGAAGACGTTCCCGTCGCGGGCAAGCGACGTGGGGATGTTGGCCACATTGTTGGCGATCTTGTTGTAGCCCCAGAGGAACTTGCCCGTCTGGGCGTCGACGCCGATCACGCCGCGGCCGATGGTCTGGACGTACTGTCGCACGCCATCGAGTTCGGCGGCGATCATCGAGGCGTAGCCCGCGCCGTCTTTCCCGCGGTTCCCCAGGGGCGGCACGGCGCACTGCCAGATCAACTGCCCGGTCTTCTTGTCGAGGGCCACCATCATCGCCTGCTTGCCGCCGGGGGTGCAAACGAGCTTCTCCCCGTCCACCAGGGGCGACTCCGAGTATTTCCACATGGACATCATCTTGCCGCCGAAGTCCTTGGCGAAGCTTTTCTTCCACACGATCTTGCCGCTGGCGGCGTCCAGGCAGGCCAGGTCGCCCTCGGTGCCGACCACATACAGCAACTCGCCATCGACGGTCGGCGTGCACCGCGGCCCACCGCCCGACTCCGCGTAAGGCGGGCCAATCCGGGTCGCCCAGAGTTCCTTGCGACTCTGCAGGTCGAAGGCCAAGACGAATTGCCCTTCGTCCTCGCCGGACGGGGTGCGGTCGCCCATGGTGTAGAACTTCCCGCCGACGATGGCGATGTCGGAAAACCCGCGGCCCAGGCCGCTGACTTTCCAGAGGAGCTTCGGCCCCCCTTTCGGCCACTCCTTCAGCAAGCCCGTTTCGGCACACTTTCCGTCCCGGTCCGGCCCGCGAAACTGGGGCCAATCGGGCGCGGCGGCATGGCTCGCGGCCGCGAAGGCGGCGAAAAACGCGGCCCCCAGCACGCCGCTGGTGCAGACGGCCAACCCCTTGGCAGTACGTCGGCGCAGACACATCATGGGGAGGTCTCCTGGCGTGGGTAGGTTCAACGGATGGCGTGTCCCGTGAGGCGGGAACCACATTATGGCCAGCGGTCGCTGCGCGGTCAAGGACGCGTAGGACGGTAGCGCCACCGTCAATCGAACGCGGCGGAAAAGAGGCAACTACATCTTGCCCGTGAAATTGTTGTAGTCCTCGTGGGTGCCAATCCAGTACCACACATTGGTGTCACCGTCCACCACGTAAATCGCACGGTATCGGTACGTCACCGAGACGGAAACGCTTCCTTTCTTGTGCCGCCCTTTGTGCGTATCTTTCAACGTGTGGCTATCGAGAGCCAGATGTGCTGGCTGGTTGCAGAACAGTCTGAAAGCTTCGCGTGCAGCCCTCTGGGCCGACTGCGGAATTCTCTCGAATTGCGCTTTGAAGTCAGAGGTGCGGCGGTTCCGCCTCCTACCCTTCCGTTTCCCAGAGGTCGGTGGTTTCTCCCCTTCGGTGGGCATCGATCGCTTCATCCCGCAGAGACACGAGGGATTCACCAGAGAAGAACTCGTCATCCGGCGTGAACATGCCGCGCAATTCGGAACAAATCCTTCTGAATTCCGCCGCACCCTGAACCGGACCGAACTGGTTTTCAGCCCAGGGAAGCACAGATTCCGCTTGGGCAGATGCCGAGAACAACAGTCGATACGCTTCCCGAGTCTTCGCAAGTGTTTCGGCGGAGTGTTCGCACTTGCCAGAGTATACGTCGGCTCGATAACGCTCATCAACGAGGGTGATTATCTTGAAAGCCTTGATGAGGTCCGTCACCAGATCCTGGAAATCAAAGAACGCCGTCGCCACCTCGTGATCGGCCTTCCACAATTCGGCTTCTTCTTGACACACCCGCGCTTTGTTTTGAACTAGATCTAGGAAATCGCGCATCGCTGGCATCCCACGGGAAGGTGGAGTCTTCTTCCAAGTGTACGGTAGGCGGAAACCAGATGGAAGCAACGCCCCTCTCCGATTCGAAGGAGATGGTACCAAAACCTCACCGGAGGGCCAATGGATATGTTCCGACAAGGCGATCCCGCGCCTGACCCATGTTTTCACTCTCCCCCACACACGGATAGTGTTGCCGTAAGATGGGCTAATTCTAGTTACCATTTGACATTAGTCACGCTAATGCTACTATGAATGGGATAGCTCCGCCGCGTACACTTGTTCGAGAGGGGGCGGTTCCCCCGGAACCCTGGGGCCGTTGGCATGCACACGGACCGGACGAGTGCCACCCCTCGTTCTTACGGGGTGCTCGGGACGGCAACCCGCGCATCAGCATTGGGGTTCATCCCCGCCGCGTACGGATTCCTAGCGTATGGCACATACGGCACCCAAGGCCCATGGCCTCTACGACCCACGGTTCGAGCATGATGCCTGCGGCATCGGGGCCATCGTCAATATCTCCGGCCGCCGCGAGCACGCGATCATCGAGCACGGGAAGCGGGTCCTCTTGAATCTTCAGCATCGCGGGGCGGCCGGGGCCGACGAATCGTCCGGAGACGGGGCCGGCATCCTCTTTCAGATCCCACACGAGCTCTTCGCGGTCGAAGCGTCGCGGCTGGGCTTCACGCTCCCCGAACGCGAGCATTACGCCGTCGCCATGCTCTTCCTCCCCCAAGACGCCCAAGTCCGAACCGGCTGCGAGCAGGTCCTCGCCGAGGCGATCGTCCATGGCGGGCTCAAAGTCCTGCGGTGGCGCGACGTGCCGACCAACAGCGAGTGTCTGGGCGACATCGCCCGGGCCTCGGAGCCGGTCATCCGGCAACTGTTCATCGACGGCCAAGGGCTCGCCGACGAGGACTTGGAGCAGCGCCTGTTCGTGGTGCGGAAGCGCGCGGAGCACGCGGTCCGGACAAAGTACGGCGGACCCAGAGGGTGCCCCGCGGCCGATTTCTACGTCAGCTCGATGTCCTGCCGCACGATCGTCTACAAGGGGATGTTCTTTGCTCCGCAGTTGTTCGACTACTTTCCCGATCTGGCCGACCCGGGGGTGCTCACCGCCCTGGCGATCGTCCATCAGCGGTACAGCACCAACACGTTTCCGAGCTGGAAGCTGGCCCACCCGTTCCGCATGATCGCCCACAACGGCGAGATCAACACGCTCCGCGGCAACGTCAGCCGGCTGCGGGGCTACGAGAAGATGATGTCCTGCCCCGTGCTGGCCGAGGACCTTTCCGACGTGCTGCCGATCGTCGAGCCGGGGGCAAGCGACTCGGCGAGCTTCGACAACGCGATGGAGCTGCTGGTCCGCGCCGGTCGCTCTGCCCCCCACGCCCTGATGATGATGATCCCGGAGGCCTTCGGCACGCAGTATCATATCAGCACCGACAAGCGGGCCTTCTACGAATACCATGCGGCGATCATGGAGCCGTGGGACGGGCCGGCGGCGATCGTGTTCACCGACGGGCGCCTGGTCGGCGGGACCCTGGACCGCAACGGGCTGCGTCCGTGCCGGTACGTCGTGACCACCGACGGGCTGGTCGTGCTGGCCAGCGAGGTCGGCGTGATCGAGTTTCCGCCCGAGAAGATCCGCCAGAAAGGGCGTCTTCAGCCGGGCCGCATGTTCCTGGTGGACACGCACGAAGGCCGGATCGTCGTGGACAACGAGATCAAGGGGAAGATCGCCCGCCAACGGCCCTATCGCCGCTGGCTCGAGGAGAACCGGATCGAGTTGCGGGGGCTCTTCCAGCCGACGCGCCGCCCGGAGAGCCACCCAGAAACGCTGGCCCAGCTCTTGCGGGCGTTCGGCTACACCCGCGAAGACCTGGAGATGATCGTTGCCCCCATGGCCCGCGACGGCCAGGAGCCGGTCGGCTCGATGGGCACCGACACGCCGCTGGCGGTGCTCTCGTCGAAGCCGAAGCTCTTGTTCAACTACTTCAAGCAGCTTTTCGCCCAGGTCACCAATCCGCCGATCGATCCGCTGCGGGAAGGGCTGGTCATGTCGCTGATGGCATTCACCGGCAAGCAGCGGAACCTCCTGGAGGAAACGCCGGCCCACTGCCGCCAGTTGAAGCTTCAGCACCCGATCCTGACCAACGAAGACATTGACCGGCTGCAGACGGCCAAGCGTGAGGATTTCAAGGTCGCGACCCTGCCGGCCCTGTTCGACGCGGAGCCGGGCGACCCCGGCGGATCGCTGCGGCGCGGATTGGAGCTATTGCTCGACGCTGCCGAAAAGGCGATTGCCGAGGGGGCCTCGCTCTTGATTCTCAGCGACCGGGATGTGTCTCCCGGCAAGGCGCCCATCCCCAGCCTGCTGGCGACCGGAGCCTTGCACCACGGTCTCTTGACGCGGCGTCTGCGGAGCGAAGTGGGGATCGTCGTCGAGAGCGGCGAGCCGCGCGAGGTGATGCACTTCTGCCTGCTCTGCGGATACGGCGCCAACGCCGTCAACGCTTACATGGCCTTTGAAGCCATCTACCGGCTTCACAGGGAGAAGACCCTGCCCGAGGGCGTTGAGATCGACGAGCTGTGCGACCACTACATTAGCGCGGTCAAAAAGGGCATCTTGAAGACGATGTCCAAGATGGGCATCTCCACGCTGCGGAGCTACCATGCGGCCCAGCAGTTCGAGGCCGTGGGCCTGAGCCGCGAGGTGGTGGACCGCTACTTCACCGGCACCCCGTCGCGGATTCAAGGGGCCGACCTGGAGGTGATCGCCCGCGAGACGCTGGCCCGTCACCAGGCGTCCTACGGGCCGCGGGAGCCGGGGGCCCTGGACCTGGATTTCGGCGGCGAGTACCACTTCCGTCTCGAAGGCGAGTCCCACCTCTGGAACCCCACCACGATCACCCGGCTCCAGCACGCCGTGATCCACAACGACCCCGAGACCTACGCCCAGTACGCCCGCGCGATCAACGACCAGAGCCGGCAACTCTGCACGCTCCGCGGGCTGTTCGAGTTTGTGGGCGGAGAGTCCGTGCCGTTAGAGGAAGTCGAGCCGGCCAGCGAGATCGTCAAGCGGTTCTACACCGGGGCCATGTCGCACGGGTCGATCAGCAAGGAGGCCCATGAGACGCTGGCCATCGCCATGAACCGGCTGGGCGGAATGTCGAACACGGGTGAGGGCGGGGAGGACCCGGAGCGCTACCGGCCGTTGCCCGACGGCGATTCGGCCAACTGCGGCGTGAAGCAGGTGGCCAGCGCCCGGTTCGGCGTGACAATCGAGTACCTGTCCAACGCCCGGGTGCTGCAAATCAAGATGGCCCAGGGGGCCAAGCCGGGCGAAGGCGGGCAACTGCCTGCCCACAAGGTCACCGAGGAGATTGCCCGGCTGCGGCACTCGACGCCCGGAGTGTCGCTGATCTCCCCGCCGCCGCACCACGACATCTACTCCATCGAAGACCTCGCCCAACTGATCTACGACCTCAAATGCGCCAACCCCCAAGCGATGGTCTCGGTGAAGCTGGTCTCCGAAGTGGGCGTCGGCACCGTGGCGGCGGGAGTGGCCAAGGCGAACGCCGACGAAGTGCTCATCAGCGGCCACGACGGCGGCACCGGCGCCAGCCCGCTCTCTTCGATCAAGCACGCCGGCATCCCCTGGGAACTCGGCCTGGCCGAGACCCAGCAGACGCTGGTGCTCAACGGCCTGCGCGACCGAATCCTCGTCCAGGCGGACGGGCAGATGAAGACCGGGCGCGACGTGGTGATCGGGGCCTTGCTCGGGGCGGAGCGGTTCGGGTTCGGCACCTCGGCCCTCGTGGTCCTCGGCTGCATCCTGATGCGCAAGTGCCATCTCGGGACCTGCCCGGTCGGAATCGCGACGCAGCGGGAGGAGCTTCGCGAGCGGTTTGCCGGCAAGGCGGAGTATGTGGTCCGCTTCCTCACGTTCGTGGCCGAGGAAGTGCGGCAGATCATGGCCCAGCTCGGCTTCCGCCGCTTCGAGGAGATGATCGGCCGCGTGGACCGGCTCGGCTGCCGCAAGGCGGTGGATCACTGGAAGGCCAAGGGGCTCGACTTCTCGGCGGTCTTCGCCCCGCCCAAGGGATTCCCCCGGGAAAAGGTGTCAGGAACCTTTTGCCCCGAGGGCCCGGAGGGTGCTTCGCACAAAAGGTTCCTGACACCTTTTCCTCCCCTGCGCCGCACCAGAGCGCAAACCGATACGCGCAAGGACCACCTCGACTGGCAAATCCTCCCGCAGGTCGATCGGGCCATCGAGCAGCTTGAGCCGGTCCGCCTGGAAATGCCGATCCGCAACGTCCATCGCGCCGTGGGGGCGATGCTCAGCAACCGCATCTACAAGCGCCGCGGCGCCGCCGGACTGCCCGACGGCACGATCGAGATCACCTTCCGCGGGGCGGCGGGCCAGAGCTTCGGCGCGTTTCTGGCCCCGGGCGTGACCCTGCGCCTGATTGGCGAGTCGAACGACTACCTGGGCAAGGGGCTCTCCGGCGGGCGGATCGTCGTCCAGACGCCCCCGGGGTCCCCGTTCGACCCCATGGAGAACGTGATCGCGGGCAACACCCTCCTCTACGGCGCCACCAGCGGCGAGGTCTTCGTCAACGGCCTGGCCGGCGAGCGGTTCGCCGTGCGCAACAGCGGGGCGACGGCCGTGGTCGAGGGCGTAGGCGATCACGGCTGCGAGTATATGACCGGCGGGGTCGTGCTGGTAATCGGCCGCACGGGCCGCAATTTCGCCGCCGGGATGAGCGGCGGCGTGGCCTACGTGCTCGACGAGCACCAACTATTCGACACCCTCTGCAACCTCGACATGGTGGACCTGGAATCGATCTGGCAGCGCGACGACCAACGGCTGCTCCACGATCTCATCTCGCGGCACTACCAGTGGACCGGCAGCCGGCAGGCGGCACGCATCCTCGACAACTGGCCGGAGACCTCGGGCAAGTTCGTCAAGGTGATGCCCATCGACTACCGCAAGGCCCTCGACCGGCTGAGAGAACGCGAGCAGGTCTCCGGCGATCAAACGCCGGCAACGGAGGAAGTATTTCGTGGCTGAAAGGGTTCAGAGTTCGGGGTTCAGGGGTCAGTTCATTTCTCGTGTAAAGCCGTGACCAGTGGTCGCGGCCGTGGTGGAGCCATGAAGAATGCAAAATGTAAAATGCAAAACACAGATTGGAAACTGCAAATTGGAAATTGCAAACTGCAGATCGACGGAAGAAGTCCCCATCCTTCATTTTGCACTCTGCATTTTACATTTCCCTCTTCTCACTGGCCCACATTCCCCAGTCCCGAACCCTGAACCCTGAACCCTGACCCCTCCCGTGGCAAAACCGACAGGCTTCATCGAATTCCCCCGCATCGAAGTGGGCCATCGGCCGGTCGCCGAGCGGATCGGCGATTGGTACGAGATCGACCGCCCGCTGGTCGAGGCGACCCTGAACCAGCAGGCCGCCCGCTGCATGGATTGCGGTATCCCGTTTTGCCACGGGGTGGGCTGTCCGGTGAAGAACCGCATCCCCGAGTTCAACGACCTGGTGTACCGCGGGCGATGGCGCGAGGCCGCCGAAAACCTCCACTCGACGAACAACTTCCCGGAAATCACCGGCCGCGTGTGCCCCGCCCCGTGCGAGGCCGCCTGCACGCTGGCCATCAACGCCGAGCCGGTCACCATCAAGCACATCGAGTACCAGATCGCCGAGCGGGCCTTCCAGGAAGGCTGGGTCCGGCCGCTCCGGCCCGAGGTCCGCAGCGGAAAGCGCGTGGCCGTGATCGGCTCCGGGCCGGCCGGGCTCGCGGCGGCCCAGCAGTTGACCCGGGCCGGCCACGAGGTGGTCGTTTTCGAGAAAGACGACCGCATCGGCGGACTCTTGCGCTACGGCATCCCGGATTTCAAGCTCGAAAAGCGCGTCATCGACCGGCGCCTGGAGCAGATGGCCGCCGAGGGGACGAAGTTCGAGTCCGGGGTCCGCGTCGGCGAGGACATCTCCGCCCGCTATCTGCGGCAGATGTTCGACGCGATCTGCCTTGCGATGGGCGCCGGTCAGGCGCGGCCGCTCAAGGTCCCGGGGAGCGACCTGGAGGGCGTCCACTTCGCAATGGACTTCCTGCCTCAGCAGAACC
>Ga0315280_10008608_pt1 | contig 13313 bp, 11 predicted proteins | sample YL17G06_40_MG_FD_203697 | JGI IMG/M metagenome (GOLD analysis project Ga0315280, IMG submission 203697) | Sediment microbial communities from Yellowstone Lake, YNP, Wyoming, USA - YL17G06_40 | ecosystem: Environmental > Aquatic > Freshwater > Lake > Sediment | place: USA: Wyoming | collected...
CGCCCGCCGAGCCGGGGCCCCCAACCCCGGCGTTTCGGGGTTGGGGTGACACGCGCAGATACAGGCGCTTCACGTTGACGCCCAGCGCATTGACGGCCTTGAGGGAACCGTCGGACTCCCCGTGCAGGTTGATCCGTTCGCGGCGGTCCTCGTTGCGGCGCAGAAGGAAGTTGGCTGGCGCGCGGGCGACGATCCAGCCGCTGTCGAGCTGCTGGCAGTCCGTCCAGTCGACGGTCCTCGCCCTGCCCGCCTGGTCGTAGACGTCGCGGGGAATCGCCGTCACCTCGGTCTGGTAGCCGAACCTCAGCCCTCCCGAAGGCGTGAAGGGGCTATAGAGCGACAGATACCCGATCGTCGCAGCGCGGTGGGAGTTCTCGTCCAGCACGGTCAGCGTCGAGGCCCGCATCCTGCCGGTGAAGCCCTCCGACACGATCGAGTAGGCGAATATGCCCAGGCAGGTCACCACCGAGATGGCCGGTACGTTCCACCATAGCCACATGCGATTGCCGCGCCTGGAGAGCAGGTAGAGGTTCACCGGCCCGATGCCCACCGCGAACACCAGCACGACCACGAACAGGCCCCGCAGCGGCACCCTCAGCTTCTGCGAGATCAGCACATCGTCGCCGCCCCCTCCGGTGGTAAGCAGACTTGCCGCCAACGGTATATCCGCCCACCCGTCCGCGAGCTTCTCCCAGCCGGCGGCTTCGTCATTGGTCCTCGTTACCACTACCACGCCCAGGCCGACCGCATGCTCCTTGCCGCCTGGCGGCTCCCACCCGCCCTCTGTCAGCTCCTTTGGGGCGCTGCCGCCGTAGACAATCACCACCCCGCCGCACTCGACATACCGCCTCAGCGCCAAAAGCACAGGCGCCGGCAGCTCGCCCGCCTCCTGCTCCGTCAGCAGCACGCCGCAGTAGCAGCCATACCCCAGCCAGTTGTCGCTCCAGTTCTGCACCGTAAGCTTGCTGCGGAAGAACCCGTAGACCTCGCTGTGTCGCTTCTCGACCGAGTCGCGGAACGTCTCGGGCACCGCCCTGCTGGCGAGGATCGCGACACACCCACTGCCGGGCGTGGGGCCGTACACATGGCGCCAGGGGCCGTAATACATCTGCCGGGGCGGGGCTGGCGGCATGTTGACTGTCCAGTCGAAGCGCTTGCCGTCCACCTCGACGGCCAGATCGCGTCCGGCTACCTCCAAGGCAGGCTGGAGCAGCGGGATCGTCATCGTCGATCCGCGTGCCAGCCGGACCCGACGTGTGATCCTGGCGATGTGATCATAAGACTCCTGATATTCAGGCGCCGGGTAGATCAAGGCGACATCGTGCTCGTCTGTGGCGGACTGATTCGTCAGGCGGATGCGGAACTCCGTGTAGCCTCGTCCAATCGCTGCAACGTTGCTTGGGATGGGCAGCGGCTCCACCGCGACGATCACGTCTCCGAAGAGCGGTCCCCCGTAGTTCGTCCGGGGCGGGTCAGCCGCCGTAGCCGCTACGGCACCCAGCAGTACTGCCGCCAGCGCCGCGAAGGACAAGTGGCCGAAACGGCTCGTCATTCCTGCCCCCCTTGCGTCTTGGGAACCCGCACGTCGGCGGGCAGGTGCAGCCCGGCCTCATCCAGGCTGGAAAGAAGCGAGTCGATCACCGCGAACGTGCCCACCTGGTCGAATCGCGCCTTGTAGTTCAGGATGATGCGGTGGTTGAGCACCGCCGGCGCGACGGCCTTGACGTCCTCGAAGCCCACGCTGGGCCTGCCGGCAAGCAGGGCGTAGGCTCTGGCCGCCTCGGCCATCGCGATCGCCGCGCGCGGGCTGGCGCCGTAGGTGACGTACTTGCTGACCAGCTCGCTCGCCTCGACGGCGCCGGCGTGCGTGGCCGCGGCCAGCCGCGAGATGTACCTCGCGACTGCGGAGGGAAGGAAGATGCGGTCCATGATCGAGAACAGCTCATCGAGCTGCTGCCTGGCGACCGGCGCCGAGGGCGGCGGCAGCTCGCCGCGACGGCGGGTCGATATGATCCGCTCCAGCACGTCGGCGGCAACGTTCTCGACCACCAGCTTCAGCAGGAAGCGGTCGAGCTGCGCCTCCGGCAGCGGGTAGGTGCCCTCCAGCTCGATGGGGTTCTGGCTGGCAAGCACGAAGAAAGGCTCCGGCAGCGGGCGGGTCTGGCCCAGGAGCGTCACGCACCGCTCCTGCATCGCCTCCAGCAGGGCGGACTGGGTCTTGGGGCTGGCGCGGTTGATCTCGTCGGCCAGCAGGATGTTGGTGAACACCGGCCCGGGCTGAAAGCTCATCTGCCGCTGCCCGTCGCCGGACTGGGTCAGTATGTGCGCCCCCAGTATGTCGCTGGGCATTAGGTCCGGGGTGAACTGCACCCGCTTGAACTCCAGGCCCAATATCTGCCCCAGCGCCTTTATGAGCGCCGTCTTGCCCACGCCCGGCACCCCCTCGAGCAGTATGTGCCCCCGGCTGAGGATGCCCACCATCACCATGCGGTGCAACTCGCCTCGACCCAGCAGCATCATGTCGAGCTGCTCCAGGACGGTCTTGGCGATCGCCAGTGACTGTTCAAGAGCCGCCGGATCGACCAGTTCAGCCGGCCGGTGCGTCTGCTGTTGTTCCATGTGCACACCTCATCCTATCAGAGCTCGCAGAGTCGGATACAGACACCACCTTCAACCCGCTCGGGCGCATGCAGGTCGCAGCCCGCGGTGTCACAGTGCTGGCAGTAATCAGAAAACAGCAGCGGACATCAGTCCGAAGACCGCTCAAAATACCTCTGCACCGCGCGGCGATGCTGGGGCAGGATCGTATGTCGGTGTGCCGAGCCCGGCCCGGCTGCGGAGGTGTCCAGCGCCCCGCCGGTTGACTCACCGCCCGGCGTCGCGCCCTCCGGGCTGGCTGCACTCACGCCGGCAAGGGCGGATTCTTTCAGTGAGTCGATATCCCCGGGGGACAGGGGGGTCTCCTTGAACTCGACGTCATTCGCGCTGGTGCCTTCCGACCACGTCATCGCCGCCTCGCCGCGCCCTCGGTTTACGCCGCCCCGGCCCGGCAGGCCTGAGGAGCAGTCCTCAGCCCGCGCGGCACACAGGCAGGCGGCCAGGGCGTTGGGGTCGCCTTGGCAGGACCCCCGGCAGCGGGACAGCATCGCCGTGTCGATCAGCCGCGCCTGGCACAGCCGCTGGAGCGTTCCCAGGTCGCGGCCGCTGCACTCGCCCAGCAGTTTGGCGAGCTGTCGCATCTGTTCCGGCGTCAGTTGACCGGCCGAACATGCCTGCCCGAGCTCGCCTGGCAGTCGCCCGGCCAGCGCCTTGTTCTCGCTGGCGGCCTTGTCGGTAGGCGCGGCAAGCTCCTTGGCGGCCGCCGCCAGGACCTGCGGGTCCATAAGGTCAAGGAAAAGCTTGCCTTAGGCGACCGGCAAGTGCCTGTGCCTGTGTTGCTGTACGCCGCGGGGCACCTGTCTGTTCAGACCCCCGCAGCGGCCGGCGTATTCAGCTCCAAAGGCCTTCGTGCAAGCATTGCCGCCAGTTCGCGCCAATCAGCCAGCTTGGCTGGTGGGACGGCGGGGCCGGTTGGACGAGCAGAGACGCGCCCAGTCCCAGGTCTGTTTAGCACCGGCGAATCCGGAGCAGGAGGTTACGAGAGTGTGCGGGGGCCGACTAGGCGAGCGACTCCGGTTGGCAGTTTAGGCGGACCAGGTGCCGCCGGCCGGCGGCGTCCACCTCCAGGACGGTGACCGACCCCGGGTCGATGTGCACGCGGACGTTCAGAGGGTTTGGCCACTGGCAGAAGGCCTGGATAAGGACACTCGCCGGGGCCTGGTGCGTCACGACGGCGACATTGGCGGCGGTCTGCGGTGGGAAGCGGCCCAGCAGCGACAGGACAGCACCGCTTAGCCTGCGCCACTGGCCGGGGCGGTCTTCCGCGGCCGCGGCCCAGTGGGTCTCCGGCATGTCGGGCGGTGCGGCGAAGTTGGGCCATTTCTGCGTCAGTTCACTCCGCCGAGGCAGCGGCCAAGGTCCAGGGGGGAAGGGATCGTGGTGGTGCTCGCAGACGGCCGGCCAGAGTTCCGCCGCCGCGCCGGCGGCCTGGCGGATCATCTCGGCGGTCTCCAGGCAGCGGCGATAGGGACTCGAGAGGACGCAGGCGATGCCCAGCTTGGCCAGCGCCGCCGCCACGGCTGAGCTTTGCCGCCTGCCCAGGTCGGTAAGCCCGCAGTCGATCTCATCGCTCAGGCTGGCGTTGGCCTGACTCTGACCGTGACGCAGGATATATATTCGCATTCCTCATCCTCTCCGAAATCCATGTGCATGCAGGCCCGGATCGCACGCGCCCGACTATTCGCGCAGGCCTTCGAGGATGCCGTCCACGTCAACGTGCTTGCCGATCAGGTCCCTGGCCATGGCGATGCGTTGCTCGTCATCGGGGGTGATCTTGAAGACCGTTTCCCGCACCCGCACGGCCAGCGTGTAGGTGTCCTCGCTGCACTGTAGCGTCGGCAGCCCCGACTCGACCAACAGGTTCATCACGTTGCCCATCGGCAGATAGCCGCCGGTCAGCACCAGCCCAGCGATCGGCGGCGGCGGGCCCTTGACCAGCGTGAAGGTGCTCACGATCGCGAGGATGTTGTCATTGCGGTCGCCGGGGGTAATGACGAGGGACCGGTCCCTCAGGTAGGACACCATGTGGTTGGACTCCATCCCGGCTACAAGGACCTTTCCCACGCGGTTGGTCAGCGATCCAGTCCCGCACATGACCCGCGCCCCCAACTGCTGGGCCACCTGCCCGACGGTGGGACAGGACAGGCACTCCTGGAACGGCACGGTGCCGTAGGAGCGAATGCCCAGGTTCGCCAGGCCCTTGGTGGTGGCCTCCTTGATACGGTCGTACTTCTCCGGCCAGACCTTGTTGACCACGACGCCCATCAGGTCCGCGCCGCGTGCGGTCAGGAATGTCGCGCAGAGCGATATGTCGTCTATCGCGCGGCCGATGCCCCCGCCGCTGACCAGAAGCGCTCTTGCGCCGATGATCCTGGCCACGTCGCCGGCGGAGAGCTTGAGCACCGACCCCATCGCCACATGGCCCATGCCCTCGACGACGATCACGTCGTTGTCGGCGGCGAGGCACCGGCAGGCGGTCACGACCTTGTCGGCGAGCCGGGGCGAGTCCAGGTCGAATATCTCATGCTCCACTCGCCCGCGTGTGAGCGGCACGGCCATCGAGGTCGATTCCGGCCGAGTGGTGCTCATGATCCGCGAGACCACCAGGGCGTCGTCATGGATGTTCTGCCCCTCGATGTTGCTGACCCGCTGGCCCATCGGCTTGGTGTAGCCCACCTTCAGGCCCCGCTCCTGGAGGGCGCTTATCAGCCCGATGCAGAATGTGGTCTTGCCCACGTTCCGCTGCGTCCCGACGATATACAGGGGCTTGGTTTTCATCCTCTCACCCACGCCGCTGTCAGAATCGCCCGCCGGCCAAGCGGGAAATGAGTCTCTCGGACAGGACAACCACGTCTTCCAGCCAGAAGAACGATTCGATGTTGCCCGGCAGCAGCAAGGTGGCCGAGGGCCCGAGTTCCTCATCGCCGCCGTACCACGCCAGTCCTAGGCGAACGCGAGGGAAGACCCAGAATTCCATCTCCAGCTCCCCGCCGGATGACGGCGCCCGCCCCGACGCGCCAGCCGCAAACCTACCGAGCACCCGGCAGCCAAGGGCCTGACCCGCCTTGCGGAGTGTCTCCTTATCGCGCCCGACCGTTCGGCAGAGACGTTCGATCACTCGCTGCTGATACACCGACGCATAGCTCCGCCCGCCCGGCAGATCGGCGAATGTGACGCTCGGCGCCTGCTCCTCCGGCCGTCCGGCGATGGACAGGTAATGCAGCAGCAGCACCCGCCACCAAGGCCCCACGACCCGGCCGGTCGAATCGCACACGACGCCGCCGTCCAGCCCCACCGTCAGCACGTCGTCCAGCACCGGCGTCGCCCAGCGGCCGCCGTCGGGTCTGGCGCCAAACCACTGGAGCTGCTCAGCCGGTTGCCGGCGGACGGCCGGCAGGGCCTTGGCCGCCGCTTCCTCGTAGTTCTGCTGCCGCGGAGGCACGATCAGCCGCCCGGCGGGTTGGTCAGGGCTTTTCGGCATCACCCTTTTCCCTCAGCCGCTGGCGGATGTCCTCCAGGGCCCGCTTGGCACGGGGGTCGTTCTTGACCTGGGCGAGCCTCCGCTCCAGCTCCCGCACGTCCACCGCCTCGCCGAGGCATTGGGCGGCGGCCGGGCACCACTCCGCGCACCGCGGCAGGGCCTCCCTCAGCAGCACCTGCCCGCAGCGGCACTGGCGCTTGGGCTCGTCGGTGAAGAACTCCACGATCCGCCCGCAGGACGGACAGGGCACCAGGACGCTGTCCAGATTCCGCCGCATCATCTTGCCCGGGCACTTGGCTATCATGACTGCACCGAAACTTCCTCACTTATGCCTGGCGGCGTCGAGGTATGAATCGCAATAGATCATCTTTCCCAGGAGTAATTCGGCCGTGATGGCGGTGCTCATTAGTGCCGGATCGAGCGGGTCCATGATGGCCGCGTCCAGCCCGTGCGCCATGGCCATCGCCACGTAGGTGCTGTTGATCAGGCTCCGCTCGGCACACCGCTGGGACACGTTTGACAGGCCCAGCAGCAGGTGCGGCGGGGGATCGGCGAACAGCTTCAGTTGGGCGATGGCCTGCATGCAGTGCTCGGGGTTCTTGGGCGCGACGTTGACCGGGAGGATGATGGGGTCGATGAAGAGCTTCTCCAGCGGCAGCCCGCCCTCCATGGCGATGGTGATGATCTGCGCGCCCAGCTCGACGCGCTTCTCGACGTTGCCCGGGACGCCCTCGGCGTCGATGGTCAACCCGATCAGGCCCGCCCCGTGCTGTACGGCGAGACCCACGTACTGGCTGGCGATCTCCGGGTCGGCCTTGCTGGAGTTGAGTATCTTGTCACCGCTCACCTGCGGTACGACGGCCGACATCACGTCCCACCTGGCCGTGTCGATCGACAGCGGGGCGTCGGTCACGGCGCGGATCGACTCCACCAACCAGAGCATCGCACCTTTGGCGTCGCTGGCCGCCGGGCCGACGTTCACGTCCAGCGCCCACGCTCCGGCGGCGAGCTGGCGGCGGGCCAGGTCCTGGATGACCTTGGCGTTCTTGCTGCGGATCGCCTGCTTGACGTTCTCGAACATCCCGTTGATGCGTTCGCCGATGACGTACATGTGTTGGGCTCTTTCCTAGGTCTTTGAGGCCGGCATGAACCGCTCGACGGCCTTCTTAGCCTCGCGAATGGCGTCCGGGTGCCGCATGACCAGCAGTTCCGCCCCGGCCTGGAGAAGGACCATTGCCGTGGCGGCCTCCCAGATCACGCCCCAGCGGCCGCGATTAGCGTCGGTGACGGTTGGGAAGGCGGGTGCCTTGGCCTCCTTCACGCGCCAGGCCTCGAAGCCCACGTCGCAGATCACCGGCTGGGCCATCAACTTGTCGCCGCGCAGGGCGGCCTGCCGCGCACGCTCCTGGATGCTGTAGACGTACTCCACGCCGTAGCCCAGGGCGCTGGTGGTGGGATAGATGACGATGTCGTTGAGAGGGTAGCCGGCGTCGCTGCACAGTATGTTGACCTGCTTGGCGATGTTGATGTCCAGCGGGCTTTCGGCGATGAGCTTGTGCTTGTCGGCCAGGCACACGGCCACCAGAGTGCGGTAGTTCTTCTCGCGGGCCGTGCCGATGAGGGCGTTCTCGTTCCTCGCCGCGGCGGAGGCCGCCGGCAGGATGTCGTTGTCCTTCTCGTCCACGCCGCAGCCCCAGACGATCAGCGGCTCGCCCACGGCCGACAGCACCTCCTTGACCGCCTCGGCGCACTGCTGGGCGGAGCGGTTGCCTGCATCGGGGTGGGCGCCGGCAAGGCGCAGGCAGATCATCTCTGCGCCGAACTCGACTGCCTTCTTGGCCCACTCACCAGGCGAGCTGAGGGCGTCGCCGTAGACCTTGCGAAGCGGCTCGGGCCAGCCCTCTCCCCCGCTGTCCCAGACTTCCACGGCGATGGCTGCACGCCTGCCGACCGATCCCTCGAATCCCAGGAATGGTAGCGCCCCCGCCCCGCCGATCCTGACCGTGCTCGTGCGCGTGCCGCCCTCCTCGGGCGTTGCGCCGATGACCACGGTGTTGATCGCGCCAGTCCACTTCTCCGACGTGTCTGGAATGCTCGACGGCATGCTGGCTCCTTTTAGTCGCGCGTCTGGACGCCTTGGTGTCGCTCGGCCAGGCACAGCCTCGCCAGCGACTCGATTGCCGGCCTGGCCGCCGTGCCCGCCTCGCCGTCCAGCGCGATGCCCTGGGCACAGCGGCGATACAGGTCCTCATCGAACGGCACGCGCACCACGGCGCTCAGGCCCGGGATGTCCGGGGCTTTCGCCGGGGCCTCCGCCAGGCCCGGCTGGCCGACCTTGTTCACCGCCAGAACGCGGCGCTTGACATGGACCGGCAGGGCATCTGCCAGTTGCGCGATGCGGCGGGCACTGGTCAGGGCGACCGACGTGGCCTCGGCCACCAGGACGAGGCTGTCCACGTCATCCACCGTCAGTCGCGAAAGATACTCCATGCCCGCCTCGCAGTCCACCACGACGGCCGCGTAATTGCCGCGAAGCTCCTTGAGGTACCGCCGCAGCAGGCCGTTGACGTAGCAGTAGCACTTGGGGCCTTCCGGGCGGCCCATCGTCAGCAGGTCGAAGCCGGTCTCCTCGCTCAGCACCTCGGCCAGCCACTGGTCCATCAACCGTTCCTTGGGTATCTCCCTGACCTTGGCGGCAGCCTCGCCCATCCGGTCGCGAAGGTCGGCGATGGTCTCCTCGACCGGCACGCCGAGCGTCAGGCCGAGCGTGGCGTTGGGGTCGGCGTCTACGGCCAGGATGGGCTTGACGCCAGATCGCACCAGGTGGCGCAGCACCAGGGCGGCCAGGGTCGTCTTGCCCGACCCGCCCTTGCCGCTGAATGCAATGACCACGCCGCTCATCGTCGAGCCCCCCTCCCGGAGGCCATCTCGGCCATGACGTGCGGGAACAACTCGACGTTCGTGTGCGGGAAGAAGCACGCCGAGACGAACTGGTCCATGAACGTCGGGTCGGTACTGAGTTCGAAGTACGTGGTCCCGGCGGCGATCTGGAACATCTCCTCGTAGCAGCCGCTGCAAATGGCCGCCAGCTTCGCGCCGGCGATCGAGGTGTTGCCCACGAATCGCAGGCGGTCCTGCGGCACATCCGGCAGCAGGCCGATGAACACGGCGTTCGCAAGGTTCATGAAGTTCCCGAACGCCCCGGCCACCATGATCTCCGTTACGTCGTCGAAGGTCATGTTCAGGGCATTCAGCAGGACCGTCGCGGCCGCGTAGATCGCCCCCTTAGCCCGCAAGAGGTTATTGATGTCGCCCTGTGTGATGGTGATTTCGGTGCCGCTGTCCGTCAGGCCGGCGGGCACGACCAGCCATTCCAGCTCGCCGTGCTCGCCGGCGCGAATTCGCTCGGCAGAGGCGTCGCGGTTCAGCCGCCCGGTCCTGTCGATCAGGCCGACGCGCAGCATCTCCGCGACCAGGTCGACGTAGCCGGTGCCGCAGATGCCCACCGGCCGAGCGGACCCGACCGTCGAGTAGTTGAGCACCCTGCTGGCGTCGACCAGACGGATGTGGTCGATCGCGCCGCGGGTGGCTCGCATGCCGCTGCGGCACTCGGCGCCCTCAAAGGCCGGACCCGCCGAGGCGCTGGCGGCCACGAGGAACTCCTTGTTGCCGATCACTATCTCGCCGTTGGTGCCTATGTCGATCAGCATCCGCACCTCCTCGCTCCTGGCCAGGCCGGTGGCATAGACCCCGGCTATCAGGTCCGCCCCCACGAACCCGGCCACGCACGGCAGGCAGTAAAGCAGCCCGCGCGGGTTGATCTTCAGACCCACCTCCGCCGCACGGAAGGGCGGAAGATGATACGCCGCCCCGACGTAGGGCTCCTTGCGGATGTTCTCCGCCGGCAGCCCCAGCATCAGGTGCATCATCGTGGTGTTGCCGGCGGCGGAGATAAGCAAGATGTCGCCGGTGCCCAGACGGTACCTGGTGGTCAGCTCGCGGATCAACTGGTTCACGTCGCCGACGATCGCCTCGCGCAGGACACGTTCGTTGTCGGCGCTCTGGGAGGCATACATGATCCGGCGGACGACGTCGGCCCCGTAGGCGGCCTGGGAGTTGTACTTGGCGGCCCGGCCCAGCGTTTGGCCGTCCCGCAGGTCCACCAGGTGGCAGACCACCGTGGTCGTGCCGATGTCGGCGACGATGCAGAAGTTCCGCCTGCTCGTGTCGCCGGCCTCCACGTCGATGATTTCGGTCAGCGGCCCGCGCGAGCCGGTGACGGCAGTCACCTTCCAGGCGTTCTTGCGCAGTAGCTCGGGCAATACGCGAGTGACCTTCAGGCCCATTTGGAAGCGGTCGCAGCCGATGGCCTTGCCCAGTGTTTGCTCCAGCCGCTGGAGATCGGAGATATTGTTGTCCAGCACTGGGGGGGTAAGCAGCAGGCAGGTCTTTCGGACCAGCGGCGACAGCCTGACGCCCCGGCCGCTGAGCTTGCCCAGCTCGGCCAGGAACGGCACCTCGCCGGCTGCGTACTCCGGCGCGCCGGCCAGGCGAGTTTCAGCCGGCACCTCCACCACGACGTCCGACTCGACGCGCCCCTGGCAGGCCAGGATGTAGCCCTGCTGAATCTCCTCGCGGGTAAAGAACTCGATGGACCCGCCCGAAACGGTCCCCTGCCGGACGATCACGCGGCATCGGCCGCAGACGCCCTCGCCGCCGCACAGGGAGTTGATGAACACCCCCGCCTTTGCCGCGGCGGAGATGATCGTCGCGCCCGCCGGGACCTCCGTCGATGCCCCGTCAGGGGTGAATTGCACTTTGCAGGTCTTCGACATAGTGCTCTATTGTCGCCTGCCGTCCGGCGGAGGCAAGTCGCCGGCCTCAGGCGACCTTCCACTCGCTCTTGAGGAATGGCCCGATCCCCGAGGCCTCTTTCGGGCCCGCCATGACCTCCCAGCCGGACTCCTCGGCAAGCGGTGCGGAAATGACGGCGACCAGCCCCGGGATGATGAGCTGGCGGTGCTTGACCTTGCCCTCGGCGCCGCTGGCCTTCAGTGCGGCGGTGATGGTCTTGGGGTTGAACTTGTCGGCCGCCCAGGAGGTCAGCACGCTGGTGCCCTCAGTGTCCACCGCGAGTATCCGGCAAGGTATGCGCGAGGCCTCAACTTCCGACTCGACGGCGTAGTAGCTCAGCGAGAAATTCGTGGTGACCAGCAGAGGACTGGTCTCGCTAACCTCGCCGATATCGTAGAGTTTCGCCTCGACCTGGACCGGCTTCTGCGGGTCGGTGTAGATGTTCTGCCTGGTGGTGAGGATCGGCAGCAGCAGTTCCGGCTGCCAGGCGTCGGAGACTACCACGGCGGCGTACTTGCAGACGTACGCGCAGGCGTCCAGGGCGGAGGCGACCTTGTCCTCACCGCAGGCGATCGCCAGCACCGGGCAGCCCAGCGGGCGGAACTTCTTGTTCAGCGCCGCCCGGCGTGTCTTGGTCAGGAAGGTAAGTGCATCCGAGGCCCTGACCTCGCCCGGGGAGATCAGCACGTTCTTGACGCCCTTGGCGCCGAGCGCCTCGACGCGTTCGGCGACGGCCTCCATGCTGCCCGCGATGCAGAGGGGCGCGCCGGTCTTGCCGGCCAGTCCGGCGAGGTTGTCAACCGAAGCATCGCCGGGGCAATAAAGCACCGGCCTGGCGCCGGATAGCGCCCCAGTCGCTACGGCGGCCAAGGTGTCGGCCCTGGTGCTCATGAGGACCATCGGCACGCCCAGCTCCTTGGAGACGATCTCGGCCGCGGCGAGCATCTTGTCCCGCGAGGAGGAATCATTGCCCAGTGCGACCATGTCCGGGTGAATGGCCTCGCCGACGCGAATGAACTCCAGGCGCCGGAAATCGGCGCACGCCTGCTTGAGGGCGGCGGCGTCTTGGGCGTCGGACATCGTCAGCGCAATCGCCGTGGGGTGGTGGAACTTCTCGTCGTGGCGGAACAGGACGGTCTCCTGCCCGACCTCGATGGGGCTTGGGTCGGGGCCGATCCTGACCAGCCGCTGCGGCGGGGCGGACGCCTCGCTCAGTTCCGCGCGGGCATCATCCGACAGGCGCGGGCAATCGCTCAGCCCCGCCTGGCCGGCGGCCACCTTCATCGCGAAGGCCAGGCACGTCGGCACGCCGCACTCGCGGCAGTTCGTCTTCGGCAGGCGCTTATAGATGTCCAATCCGGTAAGCGGCATGGCGTTACTCCTGTGTCCGTTCCGCCGCCGAGGACAGCGGCAGTCCAAGAACATCCAAGACAATAAACCACGGAGTTCACAAAGACCGCAAAGGTACTATGGCGAAGCACACACCCTGAAGGAAGACCCGGGGCACCTTTGTGTCCTTTATGCTCTCTGTGGTTCGGCTGCTCATCTTGTTGTGCATTTCTATATCAGCGGCTCCATCTTCAAGGCCGGGTGATCGACGCGCTGGAGGTGCTCCAGAAGCTGCTCCGCCGACGTCGCGACCGTCTCATCGGCGATCTTGTCGACAAAGCCGGAGAGTTTCAACTCGGCGGCCCGCTTTCCCAGCCGCTCACGCATGTACTCCTTCAGTTCCTTCGGCATCCACACCAGTCGCGGCAGTCCGCCCTCGGCCCGGATGAACTTGCGGCTGGCGAGGTACAGCCTGCCCACGCCGAGGAATCCCGGCGTCTGGGCACCGCCGCCGACGCTGCCTGCCAGGGTCGAGAACGGCATGCCGATGGGCGTGTCGCCTGTGTACTCGCGGTTAACCACCATCACCCCATTGGCGTCCGGCACGATGGCCAGGATGCACTCGAAGCATCCGCAGGAGGTCATCGGCGACTGCATGAGGCTGTACGCGCTGAACTGCTGCACGGAGCCGTTTGAGTGGCTGTACACGAACTTGTTGACGCCCTCCCACTCGCCGTTCAGCTCGTTGATGCACCTGCTCTTGGCCACCGGCTGGTTGCAGCCGGTGGGGTTGATCTCGTAAGAGGCCTGCCCGTCGAGCCAGTTGTACGCCCCGCACAGGCCAAGCCGCTCGGGCGTGATTATGCACACGTGGTTGGGGGCGAACGACTGGCACAGCGTGCAGGAGTAGAACGTGTCCACGGACTCATCGGTCATGCCGGCCACCCGCTCGTCGCGGGCGTCGCAGATCGGCTTGGCGCGCTTGATGAGG
>Ga0315280_10008610_pt1 | contig 13312 bp, 9 predicted proteins | sample YL17G06_40_MG_FD_203697 | JGI IMG/M metagenome (GOLD analysis project Ga0315280, IMG submission 203697) | Sediment microbial communities from Yellowstone Lake, YNP, Wyoming, USA - YL17G06_40 | ecosystem: Environmental > Aquatic > Freshwater > Lake > Sediment | place: USA: Wyoming | collected...
AGGAACGGCCAGCAACCGCGCTTTCGGTTGACTCAGGGCGCATTGGGCGCGATTCCCTGGTGGCGCTGCGCAAGTCCGGCGGGGGGCGGCCGTAGCCGCCTGGCGCCTTCCCGGGGTTGCCGCCGGCCCTGCGGGGGCGTTATAATTCCTTCGCGGAGCCGGTAAGGGAAGAGCTACGGCGGCGCAGGAAACTCCGTTACCCATCCGCTCCTCGGCAAGGGCGAGGAGCTAAGCGGGCAGGCGGATGGAAAGGCGTAGCGGGATTTCCCGTTCAGCCGGGCGTGCGCGCGGCAGGCGACCCGCGTCTTCTTCGGCGCCTGCACGGGGGCCGGGCGTCGACTCCCGAAGGCCAAGCGGCGTGGTGCGGGAGCCGTGCCTGTGCCGTCGGGTGTTGGCTGAAACGCCTACGTGGGACGACGGATGGGCAAGCGATGGCAAAGTTCCTGCGCGCGCTCCTGATCCAGGATTCCGCCAATGCGCGCTTGATCGAGCGGGCCCTGCGGGATGGGGGGTACGAGTTGAGTATCCGCAGAGTTGAAGACCCGCAAGCCCTGAACGCCGCGCTGGAACAGCAGGGCTGGGACGTGGTGCTGGCCGATTACGCGCTGCCCCGGCTGCGCGGTCCGGGAGCCATGCAAATCGTGGAGCGCAAGCAGCCCAACGTGCCGCTGATCCTGGTTGGCGGCAGCATCAGCGAGCAGGAGGCGGTGGCCGCCCTGCGCGGCGGAGCGCGGGACTTCCTGACCAGGGGCAACCTGGCGCGCCTGGCCCCGGCTATCGAGCGGGAGCTGGAGGAGGCCCGGGTGCGCGAGGAGCGGCGCAAGGCCGAGAAGCGCATCCGCTTCCAGGCCGAGATCCTGTCCCTGATGCAAGAGGCGGTCCTGGTCGCCGACGCGGACGGGGCGGTGACCTACTGGAACCACGCGGCCGAGAGCCTGTATGGCCTTTCGGCCAGCGAAGCTTTCGGCCAACCGCTGGAGCGGCTCGTGACCTGCCGGATGGACTCCGGGCAGCGCCGGGCGCGAGACGAGGCTCTGCGCGCCCAGGGGTACTGGCGGGGGGAATACCAGCAGACCACGCCCTCCGGCAAGCAGATATACGTCGACGCGGCCTTGAGCCGGCTGCCCGAAGAGCAGGGCCGGGGCCGGGCTACCCTGTACGTGGTCCGGGACATCACCAAACGCCATCAGGGCGAGCAGGCCCTGCGCGCCCTGAGCCTCTGGCTGGGAATGAGGAGGGACATCGGCTCCCTGCTGCTCAGCGCGCGCAGCGAGCAGGAACTTCTGGAAAAAAGCTGCCAGGTCCTGCGCCGGCTGGACTTCGTGGATTTCATCTGGATCGGCCTGGTGGATCCCAAGGACGGCTGGGTGCATCCCATCGCCGTGGAAGGCGAAGCCGCGGTTTTGGAGGAAAAGCTGGCGCGGGAATACGCCTCCAGGCTCGAGCTCACGCTGGCCCTGGAAGGGGAGCAATACGGCCAGCTCCACTTGTATTCCGCCTCCGCGGGAGCGTTCGGCGAGCAGGAGCGGGCCTACCTCCAGGAAATCGCCGCTGACCTGTCCGTGGGCCTGCGCTCCCTGCGCCTGGAGAAGCGGCTGGCCTCCGGCGTGCTGGAAACCCAGCGGATGCTCGCCCAGACCATCGACGTGATCACCTCGATCAGCGAGTCCAAGGACCCCTACACCACGGGGCACCAGAAGCGGGTGGCCGAGCTCTCCTACCTGATCGCGCGGGAACTGGGCTTTTCGGGGGAGCGGGCGGAGCAGGTCCGGGTCACGGCGCTGGTGCATGACATCGGCAAGATCGGCATCCCCACGGAGCTGCTGGTCAAGCCGGGCAGGATCACGGAAGCCGAGTTCCAGGTGATCAAGACGCACAGCGACGTCGGGTTTGAGATCATGAAAAGCGTCGAGTTCAGTTGGCCCCTGGCGCGGATCATCCGCCAGCACCATGAGCGGCTGGACGGCTCAGGCTACCCCTTGGGCCTGAAGGGCCAGGACATCCTGCAGGAGGCGCGGATCATCGCGGTGGCCGACGTGGTCGAAGCCATGGCTACCCACCGTCCCTACCGCCCGGCGCTGGGGGTCGAGGCGGCGCTGGCGGAAATCGAGGGCCGGAAGGGCATCCGCTACGATCCGGCCTGCGTCGAGGCCTGCGTGCGGCTGTTCCGCGAGCAGGGCTACCGCTTCGAATGAACGCCGACGCCGCGTTCGGGCACGACTCGGAAAGCAGCCTGCGGGAGGTGTTGGAGGCATGAAACGGGCGCTTCGCCTGCGGGTCTGGCTGCGCGGCCTGCCCTGGGACATCATCCTGGTCTACCTGGCGTTCAACGCCCTGGTCTGGTTGTTCGGGCAGCAAGCCCTGGGCCGCGTCGGTGGGAACATGAGGAACCGCAGCTTCGACGACCTGAACTCCATCGTGACGCTGAAAAGCCGGCAGCTCGGCGACTGGCTGCAGGACCTGCTGCGCGACGCCTCCGGATACCGCCAGGAGATCGCTCGCGATGGGGTTGCCGCGAACCTGATCGCCAATCCCCTCGATACCGATGCGCTGTCGGCTTTCCTGGCCTTCGCCGATAAGAGCAACCCCAGCCACCGGTTCGCCTCCGTGGCTCTGGCGGACCCGAGCGGCGGAGTGCGGGTGTGCATCCCGGAAACGCTGCCCGTGCACCCCGCGGCCCTGCGGAGCGAGGTCCAGCCTCTGCTCGATGCGCCCTGGCCGCGGGTCTCCGACTTGTTCCGGGGTCCTGAAGACCGGGTGTTCCTGGTCGTGACGGCCCCCCTGGCGGGGCAGGGCGCGCTGGTTCTGCTGGTCGACGCCAAGCGGGAGCTTTTCCCGCTGCTGCGCGAGTGGCCCATCCGGAGCCGGACCGCGGAGACGCTGTTGGTGCGCAGGGAAGGCGACCGGGTGGTGTACCTCAACGACCTGCGCTTCCATGAGGGCGCCGCGCTGAACCTGTCCTCCTCGGTGGCCGAGCCGCTGTCACCCGCGGCCGAGGCCATGCGCAAACCGAACGGCGTCATGGAGGGCGTGGACTACCGGGGCGCGCGCGTGCTGGCCGCCTGGAGGTCCGTGCCCGGTTCCGCCTGGTCCATCGTGGCCAAGGTGGACGCGGCGGAAGTGGAACAACCGGTGCGGATGCTGGCCCTGACTTCCCTGTTATTGGCCATCGCCCTGGGCGCGGCCTCGACCCTTTTCCTGGTGCTGCGCCTGCGGCAGCTCGCCGGCCATCAACGCGCCGAGCGCCAAGCCCTGGTCAGCCACTACGGGTACCTGGCGCGCTACGCCAATGACATCATTCTGCTGTTGGACGCCAAAGGCAGGATCCTGGAGGCCAACGAAAAAGCAGCCGAGACGTACGGCTTCAGTCACAACGAGTTGCTGGCTTTGCGCTACGACGAGCTGGACAGCTCCACCCCGCCTGCTTCGGTTTTCCCGGAGGCGGTCGATGGAATGCTCGTTGAAAGCGAGCACCGCCGCAAGGACGGCAGCCGATTTCCGGTGGAGGCCAGCATCCGCTCGATTCAGGTCGGCCGGCGGCGCTACATCCAGTGCATCCTGCGCGATATCAGCGAGCGCAGGAAGTCCGAAGCGGAGAAACGCCGTTTTGAAGAGCAGATCGCCCGCCTGCGCAAGCAGGAGGCCATCGCCCAGTTGGCCGGCGGGATCGCCCACGAGCTGAACAATGCGCTGACCGCCATTATGGGCTACGCCGAGTACCTGAAAGCGAAGTTGCCCCCGGGAGGCATCGAGCGGCACTCCACGCAAGGAATCTTGGACGCCGTGAGCCGCGCCTCTTCCATCACCCACGGCCTGCTCGTATTCAGCGAACAGCAGAGCTTAGTCTGTCAACCCCTGGACCTCGGGGACTTGCTGCGGGCGAGCGAAAAGGTTCTGCGGCAGCGCCTGGGGGAGCGGGTGCAGCTGCATCTCGAGCTGGAACCGCGACCCCTTCCCATCCGGGGCGACGCCGAGCTGCTGCGGCTGGCGCTGTCGCACCTGGCCGACAATGCGCGCCAGGCCATGCCTCAGGGCGGCCGCTTCACCGTGGCCGCAGGGCCTGTCGCCGGCCCCGCGCCTGAACAGGCGCGCACCACCTGCCTTAGTGTCCGCGACACGGGTCAAGGCATGAGCGAGGAGGTACGCTCCCGTCTGTTCGAGCCGTTTTTCACCACCCGGGGCTTCGGTCAGGGTACCGGGCTGGGACTGCCGGTGGTTTTCGGGATCGTGCGCCGGCACGGCGGCAGGATCGAGGTGGCCAGCGAACCCGGACGGGGAACGGAGTTCCGCATCTTTCTGCCGCTGGCGCAGGCGTGCGCCGAAGGGTAAAATCGACCGCAGTCTGGAAGGAGGTTGAGTTGGGCAAAAGAATCCTGGTAATCGACGACGAGGTGATGATCCTGGACGCCATCAAGATCATCTTCGAGGACATGGGGCACACGGTGGAGGTCCGGGCCAACTCCCAGGCGGGCCTGGAGGAGGCGCTGCGCGCGGAGTACGATCTGGTGCTGGTGGATCTCCGCATGCCGGGCAAGAACGGGGCGGAGATTACCGAGGAGCTATTGAAGGCCAAGCCGCACACGCGCGTGTTGCTGATCACCGCTTACCCGAACGACCCCCTGGTTTCGCGGGCGCTAGGCGCCGGAGCCCACGCCCTGCTGAAGAAGCCCTTCGAGATCGCCAAGGTGCTGGATTTCCTCGAGGAGTAGCCATGCCCAGCGGAAAGGATTTCCAGCTGGAGGATACCATCCGCCGTTCCATGGAGATCCTGCAAGAGGTCGAGGGCTTTGATCCGAGCTCCTCCGTGAGCCCCGTGGGGCAAGGCACCGGCGGCGAGGTCGACGGCGAGCTGAACGCCCTTCAGCAGGAACCTGCCTCCGGCCAGGCCCATGTTGAGGTGACCGTATCCCGGGACCTGATGAGCGCCACGGCCAGCTTCATGCCGCCGGGCGCGCTGGAGCCGCCGCTCGACGAGGAGGATGTGCGGCGCGCGTTACAGGCCAAGGGGGTCAGTTTCGGTATCGACCGAAAAGCCATCCTCGAAGCGCTGCGGGACGTCAACGCTCAACTCGTGGCCTTGAGCGGGGTGATCGTGGCGCGCGGCCGGCCGCCCAGCAACGAGACCGCAGCTTTCCTGCAGGTCGTCCCCGAGCTGCTCGCCGACCCGGTCCCGACGGACTTATCCGAAGCGAGCGTGGACTTCAAATCCTGGAGCCCCTTCCGCCTGGTCCGCGCGGGACAAGTGCTGGCCCGGTTGGTGCCGAAACAGGAAGGCGAGCTGGGTTTCAATGTGCGCGGGGAAGCCATCCCCTTCGGCCAGAGCGAGGTCGTGGAGCTCAAGCCCGGGCCCAATACGGGATTCGCCGATGATGCGCTGGTGGCGCTGCGGGACGGGCATTTCGAGCTGCGCGGCGATATCCTCACGGTGCATGAGGTGCTGGAGGTGGCGGGCGACGTGGACTACCGCACCGGGCACCTGGATTTTCCCGGCGACGTAGTCATCCACGGCGAGGTGAAGCAGGGCTTCCAGGTCAAGGCGGGGGGTTCGGTGTTTTGCGCGCGGGTCATCGACGCCACGGAGTTTTCCTGCCGGGGCGACCTGGTCACGCAGCAGGGCATCCTGGGCCGGGGCAGCGGCAACGTGCGCGTAGGCGGCAGCGTCACCGCCCGTTTCATCGAGAATTGCCTGGTGGAGGCGCAGGGGGCCATCCGGGTGCGCACGGGCTGCCTGAACTCGGTGCTGCGCAGCCTGGACCGGGTGCTGACCGGTCCCAAGGGCATGCTTGTGGGCGGCAAGATCTACGCTCAGGAGGGCATCCAGGCCGGCCAGATCGGCTCCCCGACCAGCCCGCGCACCGAGCTGATCTGCGGCATCAACGCCTTCGTCCAGCAGAAGCTGCTGTGGATCCGGGACAAGAACCTGGCGCTGGCCACGCGCCTGAAGCAGGTTCAGGCCCGCATGGCGGCGGAACCGGCCAGCAGGGTGAGGCTGCAGGACGTGCACGACCGGCTGCGTGCCGCCATTCACAAGCTCAACGAGTCGGCCCAGGAGCTGATGAAGGAGCTGGACAAGAACGACAAGGCCTTCGTTCTGGTCACGGGCAAGATCTACCCCGGCGCCTACATCGAGATCTGCCACGTTCCGTTCGCGGTCACCGAGACCCTTTCGGGGATCCGTTTCAGCCTGGACAAGCGCAAAGGGAAGATCGTTTTGGATCCCCTGTTCTGACGGATAACACGCATTAACGAGGCCGGCGCCTGGAGGGCCTTCCCGTGGCTGCCACCCTTCGGGATGATCGGATCGGTGTAGGCTATTGGGCTCGATGAATTCGAAGTGCCCGGGCCGCACGCCAACATGGGTGCTTCTGTCGGCTTCCCCGGCAATGAGCGCTCTTAGCTGGCTCCGAGCGAATGCCTCTTGCCCCAGCCGGGGCTGGCGGCATAAAATTGCCCGTTCGCGGAGGCGCAATGAAGACCGTTTCCTACACCGTGCGGCCCAGGATCCCCGAGAAGCTCAAGCCCCTCGAGGAGCTGGCCAACAACCTGTGGTTGAGCTGGAACTTCGACGCCGTCAACCTGTTCATGCGCCTGGACGACGAGGCCTGGTCCCAGTCCCGGCAGAACCCGGTCCGCGCCCTGGGCCTGGTATCGCAGCGCAAGCTGGAGGAGACCGCCCAGGACGACTCCTTCCTGGCCGCCCTCAGCCTGGTGTACGAGCGGTTCCGCAAGTACCTCGGCTCGGAGCGCTGGTACAAGGACGGGGGCAAGGACATCATCGGCTACTTCTCCATGGAATATGGCCTGGACGTGAGCCTGCCGATCTACTCCGGCGGGCTGGGCATCCTCTCCGGCGACCATCTGAAGTCCGCCTCGGACCTGGGGCTGCCCCTGGTGGGGGTGGGCTTGCTGTACCGCCAGGGCTACTTCCAGCAGTACCTGAACCCCGACGGCTTCCAGCAGGAGGTCTATCCGGAGAACGACTGGTACACCATGCCCGTTCGCCCTTACCGCGACGGCGAGGGCCGGCCGGTCAAGGTGACCGTGGAGATGGGCGGCGCCCGGGTGGCCGCCCAGCTCTGGGAGGTGCGGGTCGGGCAGGCCTCGCTGTGCCTGCTGGACACCAACATCGAGGAAAACCCGCCCGAGCAGCGGCAGATCACTACGGGGCTGTACGGGGGGGACCGGGACATGCGCATCCGCCAGGAGATACTCCTGGGGGTGGGCGGCATCCGGGCCTTGAAGGCCCTGGGCTTGAATCCCGCGGTGACCCACATGAACGAGGGCCACTCCGCCTTCCTGGCCCTGGAGCGCATCCGCAATCTGATGAGCGAGCATTCCCTGAGCTTCTGGGAGGCCCAGGCGGCGGTTTGGCCGGCCAGCGTCTTCACCACCCATACCCCGGTGCCGGCCGGCAACGAGCGCTTCCCCGCGGACCTGATGGCCCGCTACTTCCGGCGCTACGCCGAGGAGCTGGGCCTCTCCTGGAAGGAGTTCATGGGCCTCGGGCGCGAGAACCCGGACAACGACCAGGAGGGCTTCTGCATGACCGTGCTGGCCCTGCGCCTTTCGGCCTGCGCCAACGGGGTGAGCCAGCTGCACGGCCGCACCTCCCGGCGCCTGTGGCAGGGGCTGTGGCCCGGGCTGCCGGTCCAGGAGGTCCCGATCCGGGCCATCACTAATGGAGTGCATCCGCGGACCTGGATCTCCCACGACATGATCGACCTGTTGGACCGCTACTTCGGCCCCCGCTTCCAGGAGGAGCCCACGGACCTGGACGTATGGGACCGGATCGAGAAGATCTCCGACGAGGAGCTGTTCCGCACCCACGAGCGGCGCCGGGAACGGATGGTGGCCTTCGTGCGCAACCGGCTGCGGCTGCAGCTCAAGCGCCGGGGCATCACCGAGGCGGAGCTGGCCGTGGCCGAGGACGCGCTCTCGCCGTACGCCCTGACCATCTGTTTCGCCCGGCGCTTCGCCACCTACAAGCGGGCCAACCTGCTGCTCAGCGACCGCGAGCGGATCACACGCCTCTTGACCGACCCGCAGCGCCCGATCCAACTGGTCTTCGCCGGCAAGGCCCATCCGCACGACCTGGAGGGCAAGGAGATCATCCGCGAGATCATGCATTTCGCCCAGGACCCGAAGGTGCGCAGCCAGATCGTATTCCTCGAGGACTACGACCTGACCATAGCCCGCTACCTGCTGTCCGGCTGCGACGTGTGGCTGAACAACCCCCGCCGCCCGCTGGAGGCCAGCGGCACCTCCGGCATGAAGGCGGCCCTCAACGGGGCGCTGAACCTCTCCACCCTGGACGGCTGGTGGGACGAGGGCTACGACCCCGAGTGCGGCTGGGCCATCGGCCACGGCGAGGAGTACAGCGACCCGAAGCTGCAGGACGAGGTGGAGAGCAAGGCCCTGTACGACCTGCTGGAGCGGGAGATCGTGCCCCTGTTCTACACCCGCGGCCGGGACGGGCTGCCGCGGGACTGGATCAGGCGCATGAAGGCTTCCATGGCCTGGGTGGGCCGGAGGTTCACCAGCCATCGCATGCTGGTCGAATACGCCGAGCGCTTCTACCTGCCCGCCCTGAAGCGGGCCAAGGAGCTCACCGGCGACGGCTGCCGGCGCTGCCGCGAGCTGGCCGCCTACCTCCAGAAGCTGAAGGGGGCCTGGGGCGAGCTGCGCGTGGACAGCGTGAGCGCCCCCCAGGCCAGCGTCTACACCGTGGGCGACCGGCTCACCGCCTCGGCCCGGCTGAAGCTGGGCTCTCTGAGCCCCGAGGAGGTGCGGGTGGAGCTGTACTACGGGCCGATCTCCTCGACCGGCGAGATCGAGGAGGCCCGCACCGTGGAGATGGCGGCCGGCGCGGCGGACAAGGGAAGCGTGGAGTACCGTGTCGAGCTGGAGTGCACGGTAACCGGGCGGCAGGGCTACACGGTCCGGGTTCTGCCCAAGCACCCGGCCCTGGCCCACCCTTACCTGCCCGGGCTCGTGCGTTGGGCCTGAGCGCCGGCGCTGGACAGGAAAGGAGCGAGCAATGCGGCAAAAGAGTTACCACATGAGCCCGGAGGAGTTCCGCAAGTGGGGCAGGGCCGTCGTGGACTGGATCGCCGGCTACCAGGAGCGCGTCGAGAGCTTCCCGGTCCTGTCCAGGGCCGCGCCGGGCGAGGTCCGGGCCTCGCTGCCGCCCCGCCCGCCGGAAAAGCCGGAGAGCTTCGAGCGGATCCTGATGGACGTGGAGGAAAAGATCCTTCCCGGCGTCACCCATTGGCAGTCGCCGAACTTTTTCGGCTTCTTCCCGGCCAACTCCAGCGGGCCGGCGATCCTGGGCGAGCTTTTGTGCGCCGGCCTGGGGGTGCAGGGCATGCTCTGGGCCACCAGCCCGGCCTGCACCGAGCTGGAAACCCACGTGCTGGACTGGATGGCGGAGCTGACCGGCCTGCCGCCGGCCTTCCGCTCCGCCGGCAGCGGCGGCGGGGTGATCCAGGACTCCGCCTCCAGCGCCACCCTCTGCGCCATACTGGCCGCCCGGGAGCGGGCCACCGGCGGAGCCTCCAACCGCCTGGGCTGCGACGGCCGGCTCACCGCCTACGCCTCCACCCAGGCCCACTCCTCGGTGGAGAAGGGCATCCGCATCGCCGGCATCGGCTCGGAGTCGCTGCGCCTGATCGATGTGGACGGCCGGTACGCCCTGCGCCCCGACGAGCTCCGGCGCAGGATCGAGGAGGACCGCCGCTCGGGCAGGCTGCCGTTCTTCGTCTGCGCCACGGTGGGCACCACCTCCTCGGGGGCGGTGGACCCGCTGCCCGAGATCGGAGCGCTGTGCCGCGAGCAGGGGCTGTGGCTGCACGTGGACGCAGCCATGGCCGGAACCGCCGCGCTGTGCCCGGAGTTCCGCCCCATGCTGCGGGGCCTGGAGCTGGCCGACAGCTACTGCTTCAACCCGCACAAGTGGATGTTCACCAACTTCGACTGCGACTGCTTCTACGTGGCCCGGCGCAGGGAGCTGATCGACGCCTTGAGCATCCTGCCCGAATACCTGCGCAACCGGGCCAGCGAATCCGGGGCCGTGCTCGACTATCGGGACTGGCAGGTGCCGCTGGGCCGGCGCTTCAGAGCCCTCAAGCTCTGGTTCGTCATCCGCTGCTATGGTCTGGAGGGCCTGCAGTACCACGTGCGGGAGCACGTGGCCCTGGCCCAGGAGTTCGCCCGCTGGGTGGGCGAGAGCCGGGAGTTCGAGCTGGCCGCCCCGGTCCCGCTGAACCTGGTCTGCTTCAGGCACCGCGGCGGGGAAGACGCCAATCAGACGATCCTGGATCGCCTGAACGCGAGCGGTGAGCTGTACCTGACCCATGCCAAGCTGGACGGCAAGCTGACCCTGCGCATGAGCATCGGCCAGACGCGGACCGAAGCCCGGCACGTGCGGGCCGCCTGGGAGAAGATCCGCGCCGCGGCCCAGAAGCTTTGAGGCCGCCCGTGCACATCCAGCCCGTGCGCATCCAGCCTTCGCGCATCCTGCCCGCCCCGCTTGCCCTGCTGCTGCTCCTGGCCGCCTCCTCGGCCCCGGCGCAGACCGTGGAGGGCGAGGAGCTGCCGGAGCTGGTCGGCCTGACCCTGGCCGAGTCCCTGGAGCGCCTCGGCGCCCCCGCGGAGGTGTTCGCGCTCCGCGGCGAGGAGGCCTGGCAGGACGACGTGGTGTTCTTCTATCCCCAGCACCTGTACCTGTTCTGGTATCAGAACAGGGTCTGGCAGGTGCGGCTGGACGCCGGCTACGAAGGCAGGTTCCTCGGTCTGGGCATGGGCTCGAGGCGCGCCGAGGTGCTGGCGGCCCTGGGTTCCCCGATGAAGGAGCTCCCGGACTCTCTGATCTACCAGTTGGAGGACCGGGGTTACCCCGTGCGGCTGCGCCTGTACTTCGAGGAAGAGCGCCTGGTCGACGCCTACTGCTTCCGGGCGGACCTGTAGCTTTGGTATGGCCGGAACGCCCGCCCGACTCTGCCTCTGCCTGACCGCCTCCACGTTGGGACGGGATCTGGAGCTGGCCGCCCGCTACCGGCTTGAGGTGGACCTGCTGGAGCTGCGCGCGGACTTCCTGCAGCCCGCCGAGTGGGCCTCGCTGGCCCGCTTCCCCGAGCGCGCCGGACTGCCGGTGATCCTCACGCTGCGCCGGCCCGCCGACGGCGGGCGCTGGCCCGGAAGCGAGGGGGAGCGGCGCCGCCTGCTCGAGCGGGCCTTGGCCGAGGCCGGGACCCCTTACGCCTTCGCGGACCTGGAAGAGGACCTGCGCGATGCGGCGCTGGAGCAGGCGGCGCGGGAGCATGGCACGCGGGTGATCCGCTCCGTTCACGTGCTTTCGGGGTTGCCCCGCGACCTGGCGGGCAGGCTTCGCCGCCTGGCCCGCTCCCCCGGCGAGCTGCCCAAGGCGGCGGTGCTGGTGCGCGGCTCCCGCGACCTGCTGCGCCTGGTCCGGGCCTTCCGGGACCTCGAGGGGCTGGAGAAGATCCTGCTCGGCATGGGGGAGCACGGGCTCCCCAGCCGGGTGCTGGCCGGCAGGCTGGGCTCCTGGCTCACCTACTGCTCGCCGGCCGGGGGGGCCGGAGACCCGCCCGCCGCGGCGCCGGGGCATCTGGCGCCCGAGACGCTGCTGGAGCTGTACCGCTTCCGGCGGATCGACCGGGAGACCGCCCTGTTCGGGGTGATCGGCAACCCGATCGCCCACAGCCGCTCCCCGGAGCTGCACAACAGGGGCTATGCCGAGCTGGGGCTGAACGCAGTGTACCTGCCCTTCCGGGTCGACCGCCTGGGCCCGTTCCTGAGGGCGGCGGAGCTGCTCGGCGTGCAGGGCCTCTCGGTCACCGTGCCGTTCAAGCGGGAGGTCCTCCGCCGCCTGGCCGGCGCCGGCGAGGAGGTGCGCGCCATCGGGGCCTGCAACACCCTTTTGCGCCGCGGAGGCGGCTTTTGGGGGGCGAATACCGACGCCGCCGGCTTCCTCCAGCCGCTGGAGCGCCAGGCCCCCGAGCTGCTGCGCCCCGGGGCCGGGGCCACGGTGCTCGGCGCCGGAGGGGCGGCCAGGGCCGTGGTCTACGCGCTCGCTTCCCGCGGCCTGCGGGTGCTGGTCCTGAACCGCACCCCGCTCAGGGCCCGGGCCCTGGCGCGCCGCTTCGGCTGCGCCTGGGGCGGCCTGGAGGCGCGCGGGTTCGAGAGGATGAGGGATTTCGCGCAGCTCATCGTCCAGAGCACCAGCGTGGGTATGGCGGCCGCTGAGGGGGCCCCGCCCGCCCCGCGCGCGGGGCAGGCCGATCCTCTCGCGGGGTACCGCTTTCGGGGAACCGAGCTGGTGTATGACCTGGTTTACAGCCCCGAGCTCACGCCCCTGCTGGCCCGGGCGCGGGAGGCCGGGTGCCGAACGGTCGGCGGGTTGAGTATGCTGGAGGCCCAGGGCCGGGCGCAGTTCCGCCTGTTCACCGGGCGGGACTACCCGGAGGCGGCGGCCGGCTAGCTAATCCTCCAGCCCCAGCTCCTTCTGCGGGTTTTCGCCCCTGCTCCTGCCCAGCAGGTCCTGGATCACGGCCCGGTTGTCCAGGAGCGAGCTCAGGGAGCGGTTGGCGTGCAGGCGGTACAGGCTGCGGGCGAACAGGGCGGTCACGTCCGCCGACAGGTACCACTCGCGGTCGAGCAGGTCCTTGTCGTGGTACACGGCGTTGGTGCCGATGATCCTCCAGAACAGGCCCTGCCGGTAGGCCTCCTCGAAGACCTCGATGGCGTTGCCGCTGAACAGGGGCAGGCTGACGGCGCAGATGATCCGGGCCGCCCCCCGCTCCTTGAGGATGCGCATGGCCCGGATCAGGGTCCCGCCGGTGCCGAGCAAGTCGTCGGCCATGAACACGGTCTTTCCTTCCACCGAGCCCAGCAGGTGCACGCTGGTGATGTTGTCCTGCTTGGCGCTGGTGGAGACGCGGGAGTAGTCGCGCTCCTTGTAGATCATGCCCAGCGCCGTGTCCAGGGTGGTGGCGTAGAACTTGTTGCGGTCGATCGAGCCGGTGTCCGCCGAGACGCTGGTCAGATCCGGACTGTTCAGATCGATGATCGAGGACAGCACCTTCAGGATCTGGTAGGAGGCGTGCAGGTCCTCGACCCGCAGCAGGTTGAAGCTGTTCTCGATTTCCTTGGAGTGCAGGTCCAGGGTGATGATGCGCTTGACCCCGATGTATTCTAGAAATTGGCCGAAGCGGGCCGCGGAAAGCCCCTCCCGGCCCTTCTTCTTGTGCTGCCGGGCGTAGGGGTAGGTGGGCAGCACGACGGTGACCTGCCT
>Ga0315280_10008611_pt1 | contig 13311 bp, 13 predicted proteins | sample YL17G06_40_MG_FD_203697 | JGI IMG/M metagenome (GOLD analysis project Ga0315280, IMG submission 203697) | Sediment microbial communities from Yellowstone Lake, YNP, Wyoming, USA - YL17G06_40 | ecosystem: Environmental > Aquatic > Freshwater > Lake > Sediment | place: USA: Wyoming | collected...
CGTAGTTCTCAGATCGGGCAAAGTGGCCAGTCTTCGTAGGAAGTTGAAGACGGACGAATCTGCCTCAAACGATAAAATCACCCTTCTTTCTTTCTGCTCTTAGCCGGTTATACTGAAAATAAATCCTGTCTGCCAAAATTGCACCTTAAAAAATAAATATAGGAGGGAATTCTATGGAGAAAAACACAAGAAGCTTTTTTCAGAAGGCAAGATTAATCAAGGAAGGCCCAGGCTACATAATTGCCGTTATGAGCCAGAAGAGTTTAGATCCCACCTGCTGGTTGGTTCAGTTCTGGGGTGTGGATTACTGCAAGAGCTGTGAGCTTTTAGGAACTGAAGAATGCGGGGGAAGTAAAGAAGTTAAAGAATATTTAAGGAGGAAACTATGTACAGTCCGAAGATAAAATTGGAATTGATTCCTAAGATTTACAGATTAGCCAAAGCCAGAGGTATTAGAATGACCACCTGGGTCAATGAGATCCTAAGGAAGGCTTTAGATGAAGGGGAAGGAGGAAAAGATGGAAAGGAAGAAAGAAGAGACTCTATTAGATAAACTGGCAAAAATTAAGGCCGAAATTCAGATGTTCCAGCTCTGGATCGATAATGCTCCTACCAACCGCATTGCCAGAATCCGTTATGAGAAGACCAAAGAGATAATGAAAAGTCTAATAGTGGCTCATAAAAGCCTCTTTCAGAGACTTAAGAGATTAAAGCGATGGGAGTGAATCAAAAATTGGAGGACAAACTAAGAAAGGAGGTAAAAAATGAAATTACAGTCTTTAATTGAAGAATTGGAAAGGCAAAAACCCTTAAAATGGGACAAGAGAGTTAGCTCTTTAGGGCTTAAGATGATCCCATTAGAAACCCAAGTGAAACTTCAAATCGGCTCTGACAGTTCGTTCTCTATTACCCAACCTTGCCAGATTCAGATAGCCGAGAAACTTGAGATCCCGCTCAAGTACTACCGCAAAATGGAAGAGGAAGCCCCTGAGCTTCTAGTTGAGAACGTGAACACCTGGCTCCAGAAAACAAAAAGGGACTTCTTTATCCGGGGTATTCAAGATTCAATCAGGGCTGTCCTCAGCGAGAGATACAGGGTGATTGACCATCTGGACGTTCTCTATTGCTTCTTGAACGAGCTCCAGGCGCATGAGGCAGAAGTAGAAGACTGTTATCTTTCAGAGACAGAAATGAATATCAAGGTGCGGAGCCAAAAACTGAGGGATTTCGTGAGGCACAAAGACGATTTGATCATGGGCGGGCTTTTCCTTGCCAATTCTGAAACGGGTCACAAAGCTTTAAGGGTCGAACCAAGGCTTTTCCGGGTTAAATGCTCAAATGGGATGATCATCGAAGAGCTGGTCACCAGGGAGATCCACATCGGAAACGGCGATGAGGCGTTCGACGAGATTATCTACTTGTCCTTGCGGCGTTCAATCCGGGAGCTGTTCAGCAAATTCGGGGAGATAATCCAGGTTCTTCGCGAAAGCTCGGAGATCAAGATCAAGAATCCCCAGAAGATGATCAGCAACGTCGTGGAGCACTACCGCCTAAGCGAAGCCCAGAGGGATAATATCCTTATGGCCTTCGGCGCGGAGCCGGAATACGACCAGTACGGGATCGCCAATGCCGTGACCCTGGCCGCTCAAAAGGAAGAAGCCTGGGAGAAAAGCGTTGAACTGGAAAAGCTGGGCGGCAAATTAGTCGCTCTTCCCATGGAAGAGTTTAAGGCCCTGGACGAGCCATAGATCGGTTCTTTAATTCTTTATAAGCCCGTGTTTATATAAATGGCAGAGAGGAAAAAGGAGATGCTGAAGCATCTCCTTTTTGTTCGGTAAAAATTGGTTTTTATATTAGATTTTAAAAAACTTGTTTTTTTTGCCAACTAACTTCTTCTCTTCAATTATTACCTTTCTTTCTTGATCCTCTATGGAATATCCTATTTTAAAACAATCAATATTAAATTTTTTACAAACATCAAAAACCTTACCTACTTCGCTACTAGGGACGACGATACAGAAGCCAATTCCCATATTAAATACTCTAAACATCTCTTCATCGCTAATCTTTCCTATTTTTTGAATTAATCTAAATATAGGTTGAGGTTCAGGTAGTTTTTCAATAACGTATCCACATTCAGCTTTTACCCTAGTTAGATTCAAAAATCCGTCACTAGTTATATGAATAAGGGCTTTTATATTTATATCCGATTTAAGCATCTCTATGATCTCAGAAACATAGATATGAGTAGGTTCTAATAGCTCTTCACCTAAACTTCTGCCTAACTCGTCTATATAGTCGCTTATTTTATATTTGCCCTCTTTAAAAAAGACTCTTCTAGCTAATGTTAACCCATTACTATGGATACCGCTGCTCCTTAATCCAATTAAAATATCCCCTTCTGATATATCTTGTCCAATTATTATTTTGTCTAAAGATACTAATCCTACGGCTGCTCCTGCTAAATCAAATCCATATCCCTCTTTTTCACTTTTTATCATTTCTTTTATCTGAGCGATCTCTCCACCCGGAATTGATATTTGAGCTATTTTTGCTCCTTCATATAATCCTTTGCCTATTTCTTCCAATAAATGTGGATCTGGACACTGAACTGCAATATAATCAACCATAGAGATTGGTGTCGCTCCAACGCATAATATGTCATTTACATTCATTGCTATACAATCAATTCCGACAGTATCATATTTCTCCATCATTTGGGCTACTATTATTTTTGTACCGACCCCATCGGTAGAGATTGCTAAACCAATTTCATTTCCGATGTCTAAAACATTGGCAAAATAGCCAAAATCAAGCTTAACTTGATTCTCGTTGAACGAGGTCGTCTTTTTCACCCAAGATATTAGTCTTTTAGATCCCCTCTCCTCTTTGTCTGTATCAACACCCACATTAGAATAATTTAATATTTTTAATTTTGTATTCATATGCATAATCAAATCTCCTTATTAATTATTTATAATTTTTATATCAAACCCAGCAACTTGAAAAAGATCTCCTGCTCTAGCATTTACCTCAGTCCATAAATAGCTATAAGAAGTTTTGATTGCTTTTAAAACCCAAGTTACTTGTTCAGAAAAAGAGCCACTCCATAAAATCCTTGATTCATCGCCTTCTACTAAATCAAAATGCTTAATATCATATTTTATAATAACGATACAAGTATCTAAATCTTCTCCTATTATATTTGCTTGAATATAAATGAGATCATTTAAAGCCATTCTTTTCTCAAGAAAGTCGGGTTTCAAAAGGCTAAGCTTAAGTGATTTCGGCATTTTTGGTAGATATCATACTTTTTTCTTGATTTTTGGACGAGATATAGTTTCAGTTGTTTCTTCCAATGAAAGTTGAATACTTTGCTTTCTTTCTTCCTCTGGCAAGTATTTGCGGACTATGTTGCTTATAATTCTAGACATAGGAATCCCGGTTTGACTTGAAAAGTTTTTCAATCGCTCCTTTAAGTCAATTTCAATAGAAAGCTGTAAAATTGTTTTCATCAGCGTTTATGTAAATCTCCTTTTAAAATAGCAATAAATATAATTATTTATATCTCATTAGCTATGTCTATATAAGATTATATATTTTTTAAATTTATTGTCAAGTGTCAAGAGGAAAATTTTTCTCCTTTTGCTTTGGGAACTTTTGAATTAATAGTGCTCCATTCAGCCATAAAGTGATGAATTGTTATTCGATATAGAATTCAAAATAATGATTTGCTAGCAACAATATAAAAATATTTTTCTTCTTATAGCTTGATGAGAATTATAACTTTTTTAATCGTCTATATCAACGAGGCGATAAATCGCGCAAGCGTCCTACTTATTTTCGGGAAGCCTGGGCCCTTCCAGGGTCCGGCTTCCGCCCGTCATTATTTATTTATCCTCATTTAAAACGAAAAAGCCAACTTAATTATTTTTCCTTCTCCCGTTCACATTTAGAACAGTTTGAACCTTTAGGATACCTTATTCTATGTTTAGGACAGAAATCAAAATCCAATTCTTTTTTTCGATACTTTTCTTCTTCTTCTTTCTTATTGCTTTTCATTCTTATTTAACTCCTTTTTATTAAATTTTAAAAATTTCCACCATATTCTAAGCCTAATTACATGGTCAATAAGCCAAATTGAAATAGCTATAATAGTTAGAGTATAAGCAAAACTTTTAACGAAATTCTGAGAATACAAGATGCTTAAAACTGAAAGAATTAAACAAAGCGATGCAGAGTCCATAAAAGCAGTAGCAAGTTGGTCTTGCCATCGAAGAGCTTTATACCCCTGAAGATTCAAAGAAACTATGTAACTCAAAAAACTTATTAAAAGATAATATACCGCAAAATGAAAGTCTTGGGGTAAAGATACATCTAAAACAACCATTGCTAATAACCCAGAAAAACTAAAGCCCGCCATTGCTAGTATATATGTTCTATGAGATTCTTTGTCTAGCTCTTGGTTCCTTAAAGAAATTGTCATTTTAGTACGAAATCGATAACAGAGGATGCCCCTAGTTAAAAAGGGGAGAAATGGCAAGAAGTATAAAATAAATTTCGGGAACATTATTCGTTCTCCTTTATTGCTTTTCTATTTTTTCCTCTGTGTTCATTTACCCCCATGCTGATTAGGTTAGCAGACTTATATTACTCAAAACGGGATGCGGGTCAAGGCATAAATTAGCCGTTAATTCGCCCTTAGTAAGAAAATGCGCCATGGCTAAGCGTTAATTATAATGAGGCGCATATCTCGCTTCAGCGGTCATATTCAATTCGGGAGGCCGGAGAATTTCTGGCCTCCACCCGCCTCAAAAATAGAGAATTTATTTTCTCAGGACTTAATTACTTTCAAATTACAGATTTTTTATTTGCCTTAAAGCTTCTTCAATATTATCAAACCAATATTCTCTATATCCCTCGCCGACCTTTGCTATGTCATCTGTGTATAAAAGTAACTTGGTCTTAATTCTTTGTTTATCGTATAAATAATTTCTGTTTTCAAAAATCTTTTTATATCCATCTACCTTATGCTGATAAGTTGAAAAACTAGTTCCTTTGGGGTCAACAAACAAGATTACATATTTATTCCCTTTTTGCATCCAAAATATAAAATCTGGTTTAAAATTTGCAATATCATTTTCTTTCGGGTTGTAGTAAGGAATATATACTTCGTCTAAAGTTTGATCGAGCTTGCTAAACATCCACCAGTCAAATTGGGAAAAAATGTTACCCGGTTTGGTAATATATTCTTCGAGCTGCTCTATAAATCTTACTTCGCTATCTACATTGATAATGTGATTCAGATAATCAACTTTTTCGCTTTCAGAAATCACCAACGGAATATAGTAATGGTTTTGAATATATTTTATTTTTAGTCTTTCAAAACTTACCTCTTTTTGATATTCGCTGTCAATTCTTTCTTTCTCCTTATCGTATTTCTCAATATCCTTATGTTTTTCAAAATCAAAGCGCAACTGTTTAATTCTCTCCTCTTTTTGTTCATAATTTTTAACCTGCTGTATCTTTTTTAAAATCTGGCCAAATCTTTCACCATCGCTGAATCTAATCTTTTTAAAATGAACTATCTCGTCCTCGAGTTTTTTGAATTTATCAAATTCTTTACTTTTTACGCCAAGGTAATCAAAAACTCTGTCAAGGATTAATTCGGGTTCAAAAAGGGACCTTTCTTCGCTAAAATCATAGTATTTCTCTGCCTCCTCCAAACTTTCCTTTGCTTTAATTAAAACTTTTACTTCGCACTTGTATTTGGCTAAAGAGACTTTATCGCCTAAAAACTCATAAAACTGTTTTGTTAAGCTCAAATCTTCCTTGCTGATAGGATATTTCTGCGGTTCTTTTTCTTCGGCAAAAATCTTTTCAGAATCTCTGTAAACAGGCACCAAAAGAAGATGCTTTTCCGCTTCCTTGTTAATGATAAACTCTCCGCCCAAGTCTTTATCCTGCTTTTCTTCTTTTAGGGTTTTAATTATTTCTTTCAAATTCTCAGCATTTGTACCAAAAATAAACAAGCTCTCAATCGGCAAAATTAGTTTTTGAATTTTGTTAAATAATCGCTCTTTTATTTCGTTTGCATTAAATAAGTTTTGGAGTCTCCTTCTTTTGTTTTTTTGCGGTTCTATTCTTACGCCCCTCCCTACTGACTGCAAAACGAATTTTTTGGCGTCGATTCCCACTCCAATATTTACAAACAAAATAAGATTTGGCCTGTTAGAATCCCACCCTTCGTAAAAAGCGCGTGATCCCATCAAAACATTTATATCAGAATCGTCATGATTTATCTTTTTGAAATAACTTTCATTTTCAAAACTTTCATTTATTTCGTACCCTTCAAGTTTTTCCTTGAGCCATCCGGAAATGTCACCGATTTTTATTAGTGCAAACGGTTTTTCACTGGTTCGAAGTTTAAAAATCAGCTCGTTTCTATTACCGGGGATTTTCAAAACCTCAATATTGCCCGAGGCTTTGGCATTAAAAATCTGCTTTAGGATGTCCTCATACTCCAGTTTTGAAATTAACTCGGTATTTACAACACAACCTAAATCTTCAAATTCAAATCTTGGATGATTACTAAATTCCTCAACAAGTTCTTCCCTTGCTTTTTTAAGCAAGTCTGCTTTTATCTCTTTTTTCGCCACTTTTTCAAGTTCGGCAAAAAAGAGTTTTAGATCAGAGTCTTTTATATCTACAGAATTAACCAGCGTCAAGAGAAGCGGGCGATGATACAACGATTTATCTTCCTTTTTAACCTTTTCAAAATACTTATTTATGTAGGTTAAAAGCATCAACGTTTTTAAAACGACTTTCTGCTTTTCGATCGGAGAAAAATCGGTTTTGCTCCGAAAGGCGCTGATCTCCGATTGAGACACATAGATATGCTTACCGTATCCTTCTTCAATAAACCTTGAAAGGTTAAAGTTAAATGCGCAGGTGGCATAATCCCTTGGATCAGTAAAAGTGGCTGAGAAATTAAATAAAAATCCGTTTCTTGATAATATTGAATAGAGAATCTGCCTTTTGCTGTCTTCCTTATCTCCTTTATGCGCTTCGTCCAAAAGAATATACCACTTACCGTTGCTATCGTAGTTCCTAAAATTGACAATTTTTTCTTTATGCTCATCGGAAATTAAATCTGATCGGTAACAAAAAACTGTTATTTCATTTTTGGCAAAGGGCAAGGCGTTTTCCCGCTTTACACTTTCATAATCTCTCAAATTTCTAAGATTTATTTTCGCATCAAAGTTAAAACTATTAAATTCTTCCACATGATTTTTAAACTGGTCTAATAAGTCGTCGCGATGCGCCAAAAAGAGAATATCGTTTGCCGGTATTTCTTTTTCATAAATCAGCTTTCCTAAAATTTCAATCAGTTTGACAATCAAAAGCGTTTTCCCCGAGCCAGTCGCCATCCAAAAACTCATCCGATTGATAAAATATTCAAAAGAAATTTTGCTGTCTAAGACAGGGTAAGATTTGTCGTATTCTAAAAGAAATTTTGCGGTTTTCCCTTCTCCCTTTTTCTTTAAATCATAATCAAGTTTTTCTTCAAAACCGTTGGCTTTATAATGGTTGTATAAGCTCTCTTTCTGCCCCTTTTTATCTTTGTAATAGAACCATAAAGCTTTTAGTGTATTTTCTAATCCGTTTTTTTGAAAATCAAAAAGTGTCTTATTTTTTGAAAAGCGCACAAAATCAAATCCCTGCCATTTTGCTGGCAGGCTGTCAAAAGAAATATCATCTACTATGTTTTGAAAAATCAGTTTGGACATAAAATTTCTCTTGCTTTTTAGTTATTTTATCCTGCTGTGTAGGTATGATATTTAAAAATCATTTCTTCAAAGATTTTAAGACAATATTTTTTACTAAAGGTAATATTCTATACAATACAAAAGATGCAATTACCCCTAACGTAATGAGTGCATCATAAATCAAATGATAATATGGTGCTTCAATTTTGTTCCATTCGAAATAAATTATTAATCCAGCAGAAAGCATTACAATGATTGGAAATAATATTATGTAAAAAATCCAAACTAGTTCTGAAAAAAGAGGGTATTTATCAAGGTATGCTTTGCCTTCACGACAATAGATATCTTTATCTTCGAAAAAGGTTGAAATTTTGTTCTCTAATCTGTGTAAATAGCTATATTGTCTTTCTATATTAATTGACAATTGGCAATACTTTAACACAACAATAAACAAGTATGTCCATGTTACGCTTAGGAATACGGAAATGGGCATTACGCTAAGGTTTAATTTAACAAACTCTAATTTAACGTTTCCTAAAATAGTCGAGAAGACGCTTGAATATTGTATTTCAAGGAATAAAACGCCGATAAGTGCGATTACGAACAAAAATAAACGATCGCGTTGCTTTTCCCGTTCGCGAATGTACAAAAAACTTTCCTTATAGTGGTTGTGCAAAATATCAAGTTTTGTGTTATCAATTGTTGCCATAACTAAGCTCTATCAATTGCGTTTACAATAGAATCTACCGTAAAACTATTCGCCCAATTTGCTCCCTTACCGTATAAAGGCTCTGGTGGTTCATTAGATGATTCAATCTTAACGGCAATTAAACCTTTTCCTTCCTCAAGGCTCTTGTTAATTTCCCACCATTGCCAGTTTCGATCGCCAATCTCATCTCGATTAGGATGATAACTATTCGCATATTTGCCAATAATTACTAGGGTGTGCGTGGCTTCCTTGATCTTTTTTGTTAACACCGCTTTTATTCGACCGACATCATAACTTTGAATCTCTTCGGGAGTTACATCGTCAAATTCAATATCAGATCTAGGATTTTTAGCTAATGCCGTCAATAAATAACGATAGTTTTTATCGTGTTCGTAATCAAAACTAATAAATATACGCTTTTTCATAAGTTTCTCCTTTATAGTCAATTTTAATTTAATTTTTCCTCGACCTTTTTATGATATTTAAACTACTCATACTTACCACCAAATTAGAGATTTAATAAATTTGTAGTCCAAATCTTTGGTATTTATTTTTGTGCCGTCGATAAACTCCACTTCGCCATCGGCAATTTTCTTTATCCATTTGCCGGTTAAGTTTGAAAGTGTTTCGGCAATGTCAATGTCAGGATAAAGTTTTGATAAATCCACTTTGACTTTGTTATTTTTATAATCTATCTCAAGAGCTTTCAGCATCTTTTCGTCTTTCATAAAGACATATTCTTGATATGGAGATGCGTTTGGCCTTGTGAACAAATCGCCATCTCCGTATTTGCAGTTTCGCAAAGCGTTTTCATACTGCTCAAGTTCGTAGTACTTGAAAAACCCGCCACCTTGCCAATTAACATCTTTTGATAAGTGGGGTTTTCTTTCTAAATCTGGGAGAGACATGTTTTTGTCTCCATACAAAACCCATTTCATTCTCCCTTTAACACCTAACTTTTTGCCATCCTTGGTCTCGTACATTTCATTAAAATGACCCCCCATTTCAATACCAATCCATTTACGGTTTAATTTATGAGCTACTGCGGTTGTAGTACCAATTCCTAAAAAGCAATCTAAGACTATACTTCTTTCCTCGGAAGATGATTGTATTATGCGTCTTAGCAGATTTTCCGGTTTTTGAGAAGATGTAAAACTAAAACTCTCACTAACTCTCATTTCAGACTGAGTGAAAGAAAATATATCATTCCAAATATCACCAACTGGGAATATTTTTTCTTTCACTTCAATGTCGCATAAGCCAAAGGCTTTATTAGTCCACTTCTCAATCTTAAATTTAAAATCAGTTATTTTTTTAGGAGATGTGATTCTCGGAAAAGCTATTAAATCAAGCCATCCAATATTAAGTCCAGTAGTATTCCTATTTGGTTTCCATAATTTTCTAAATAAATATTCGTCATTACGGCAATAAAACAATGTTTGATGTTTTAATTGGAAATTATCACCAAAACTTTTATACCCAAATAAATCAGCTTCTATATCTTTTGTGGCGTTTGTGTTAAAAACAATCTCACCAATCTGAGAAAACTTGTCCTTTATAAGCTCTTTACCAAAAACATTTGCATTATCATCCAAATGAAGCCAGAAACTACCATTTTTCTTTAGAAATTTTATTCCAGAATTTATTCTGTCTTTCATTAAACTCAACCAACTTGAGTCTTGAAATCTATCTACATATGGGAAATCTTTTCCAGTATTAAACGGCGGATCAATGTAGATTGTCTGCACTTTTTCTTTGAATTTAGGTAGGATTGTATTTAACGCCTGATAGTTTTCGCTTTTAATCAGCCAGCCATCTAATTGATTATCCAGATTATCAAACAAAGATAAAATTTCAAGTTCCAAATCCTTAAAGTATTTGGTATCAATAGGCAAATGTTCGTATTTCTTATCTTCAAGAGCATCTTTTGTTTTGAAGTTTTTATCAACAATCCCCAACTCTTGCCATTCTTTGACCTGCTCTTTTATTCCCTCTGCTTTGAATATTTTTTCAATCAGCTTTTTATCTTTTATCCTATCCAACGTAATCACATAATTGCTGTTTTTGACGAATTTCGGCTTGTTCCAAATTTTGACGAGCTCATCTTCAAATTGCGAGATAAAATCAATGATTTTGAAAGCAATGTCTTTCAAGATTTGCAGTTGATTGACTCTTTCTGCGCCCCAGTCTTTGGCTCCGTCCCAGAAATACTGGTAGCTCCAAAGCTTAAACTGCTCCTGCAAAAACGCTTTGGCATTTTTATTGATAAAGAAATCCACTTCGCTTTGTTTTTCAAATACCCTAAAGGCTCGTTCTAACTGTTCTTCAGTAATAGCAACACCTTTTCTTTTTAAAGATTTCAGGATTTCATCTTGCTTTGTTTTCGCGCCCCTCTCGGAATAAGATACGCCAAAAATAATTGTGTCGTCTTCGCGAACTTTATTTAGCTCAAAAATCAGCGAGCGTTTTTCATTAGCTTTTTTGTTTTCAATTTTTGAGGCGTCAAAATAAAACTTGAATCCGTCAAACTCAACCGGCAAGCTCCTGAAAATCCGGTCGGTTTTAACATAATAAAGCATTTGCGTTTTCCAAAAGAGAATGACATCCTTTTCGTCCGTGTAAACTTTTTCATAGATATTGTTATGAAACGGAGTAGAATTGAAATAAATTGACCCGTTTTCGGTAAAATAGCGGCTGAAAAATGAATAGAGCTTATCAAATAATTCGTCTTTAAATTTAGGATGGCTTTTTAGGGCTTCTTCAATATCTTTTTTGAGAATTTCTTCAATCTTTCGGTAGTAATTAGACTTTATCCGCATCAAATTGACAAAACCGCCTTCGCCTTCAATCTTGGCGCCAATGAAAACATCCTGTATTGTTTTGAAAAACTTTTGTTCTTTGGTCATAGTTTTATTCCAACATTTTTTATCGCATAGTTCTTTAAAAATCGTTTTGCCATAATTAAATCAATTTATGTTCTTTAAAGCTGAAAACTTTATTTTTGGTAATTATTTGGTCTAAAAGGTCGATCCTCATAATTTTCCGGGCTTCGATTATTCTTTTAGTGATTTCGAGGTTAACTTCGGATTGCCTTGCATGCTTTCATTTGAATTATATAGCAGTTATCTATCATTGGCAATATAATCTAACTCATTCTATATATTGAAAATGAGTTTAATCATTTGAAATACTCTATAGATTTGCTTTAAAATCATTATCAGAAAGGCCTAAATATGACATCTTCAAAAGCTGTCGGCATCTGGATTCGGGTCTCAACCGAAGACCAGACCAAAGGCGAAAGCCCTGAACACCATGAAAAAAGAGCCCGTTATTATGCAGAATCCAAGGGCTGGGAGGTCAAAGAGGTCTATCATCTTGAAGCAATAAGCGGGAAATCGGTAATGGGCTTGCCAGAAACCCAGAAAATGCTTGAGCATATCAAAACGGGCCATATCACTGGCCTTATTTTTTCTAAGCTTGCCCGTCTAGCAAGAAATACCAGGGAACTTCTCGATTTCGCCGATATCTTCCGGGAGCACAACGTCGATCTCATCTCCCTCCAGGAATCTATCGACACCTCCTCCCCTGCCGGAAGGCTCTTCTATACCATGATTGCGGCCATGGCTCAATGGGAAAGAGAGGAAATCTCTGAACGGGTAGCGGCCTCGGTACCCATAAGGGCCAAGCTAGGAAAGCCTACAGGCGGACAGGCTTCCTTCGGGTATCAGTGGAAGGATAAACGGCTAATACCTAATCCAAAGGAAGCACCTATCCGAAAATTGATCTACGAACTCTTCCTAGAACAAAAAAGAAAAAAGAGCGTAGCCAGGCTTCTAAACGAAGCAGGACACCGGACGCGAAATAGCTCAAAGTTCTCTGATACTACGGTCGGAAGACTTATTAGGGACACAACAGCCAAAGGTCTCCATCGGGCTAATTGGACAAAAGGCCCTCCAGAAAAGAACCAGAAAAGAGTTATCAAACCTAAAGAAGAATGGGTGTTCTCCAAGGTAGAGCCCATAATATCGGAAGAACTCTGGGAGCAATGTAACGCCATTCTAGACAAACAGGAAAAAAGCAATAAAAAACCGCCCAGAAAGGCGGTTCATTTGTTCTCCGGGCATGTCTTCTGCCAGTGCAACTACAAGATGTATGTGCCCTCGAATTCTCCCAAGTACATCTGTTACAAGTGCCGGAATAAGATCGGAGAAGCGGATCTAGAGGAAATCTTCCATGAGCAGCTTAAAACCTTTTTCTTCTCGCCTACAGAAATCACTCAATACCTGAACCAGGCTGACCAGGTAATCAAGGAAAAGGAAGAATTACTCAAGGCATTAAATGAAGAAAGACGCAAAACCGAAATAGAGATGGAAAAGATATATCGGGCCTATATCAATGAAGAAATCACGATGGAAGGATTTGGCCGACATTATCGGCCTCTAGAAGAAAGACTAAAGCAAATAGACAACCAAATCCCCGAAGTCCAGGGAGAGATTGATTTCCTCAAGATTCAATATATATCCTCTGACCAGATCTTCAACGAAGCCAAAGACCTCTATTCCCGGTGGCCTGAGCTTACGCCTGAAGAAAAGCGCAAAATCATTGAAAACATTACTGAAAAAATAACTATTGGGAACGAAGACGTCACTATCAACCTCACCTATCTTCCCTCTTCCTCCAAAATGATGGCATCTGGGCAACGCAACCACAGGGGTTCATAGCCGCAACCAGCATAAAGGAGGAAGGAAAGCTCAGGCTCATCGAGGCCCGGGAAACAACCACTTTCCCATCTTCGACAGGTTGTCTCAAATCTTCCAGGACCCGCCTGCGGAA
>Ga0315280_10008612_pt1 | contig 13311 bp, 11 predicted proteins | sample YL17G06_40_MG_FD_203697 | JGI IMG/M metagenome (GOLD analysis project Ga0315280, IMG submission 203697) | Sediment microbial communities from Yellowstone Lake, YNP, Wyoming, USA - YL17G06_40 | ecosystem: Environmental > Aquatic > Freshwater > Lake > Sediment | place: USA: Wyoming | collected...
CGCCCGTTGACGAAGCGCCTTTGCAGCTAAAAGACTTGCCGATTCCGCAGCCCGGCCCCAAACAGGTTCTGGTGAAAGTCTCAGCCTGTGGGATATGTCACACCGAGCTGGATGAAATCGAGGGCAGGCTGCCGGCAAAACTACCCATAGTTTTGGGCCACCAGCTCATCGGCAGCGTAGATAGTTTAGGTGCTAAGGCTGCCAAGTTCAAATTAAGCGACAGGGTGGGAATCGCCTGGATAAACTCTGCCTGCCGCAAATGTCTGTTTTGCCAGAGCGGAAATGAGAATCTATGCCCGGAGTTTAAGGCTACCGGCTGCGATGTAAATGGCGGCTACGCCCAGTACACTGTGGTCGGCGAAGATTTTGCCTATCCGATTCCGGAAAGGTTCAGCGACTGCCAGGCGGCGCCGCTTTTGTGTGCCGGAGCAATAGGTTACAGAGCGCTAAGGCTGACCAATCTCCAGGACGGGCAGATTCTCGGCCTGTTCGGCTTCGGTGCTTCTGCTCACATTGTGATCCAAATAGCTAAGCATAAATTTCCGGGATGCAAGGTTTTTGTTTTTACCAGAGCCGGCCAGAAAGACCATCAGGATTGGGCCACAAACTTGGGCGCGGACTGGGTCGGAGAAACCGGGGATACGCCGCCAGCGAAACTTAATTGCGCGATTGACTTTACGCCTGCCTGGAAGCCCGTCGTCGAGGCGCTGCGAGTGCTGGAAAAAGGTGGGCGAGTCGTTATAAATGCAATAAGAAAAGAAGAGAAAGACAAGGATTCGCTCCTGGAGCTTAGCTACCCAAGCCATCTTTGGCTTGAAAAAGAGCTCAAAACGGTAGCTAATATTACCAGGTGCGATGCCGAGGAATTTCTGCCCTTGGCGGCTGAAATTCCAATCGTGCCGCAGGTTCAGGAATTTGACCTGGAACAAGCCAACGAGGCGCTGCTGAGACTCTCGCACGGAAAAATCCAGGGCGCAGCAGTCTTAACAATGGCTGAGGGATGAAAAATGGCAATCATATTCTATAAAGAGCCGAAACTTAAAAATCCAGTTATGTTCTGCGGCTGGCCGGGGATCGGAAATATCGGCTTGACCGCAATCGATACTCTAAGAGTGGTGCTCAAGGCTGAGGAATTCGGCCAGATCGAACCCTGGGACTTCTTTGACCCCCAGCAGGTCAGGATTACCAACGGCTTGCTGAAGGACCTTGAGTTTCCGAGCAATAAATTCTACTTTCAGCGGCTCGAAACCTGCCCTGAGCCGTGTCGAAGGGATCGGGACTCGATATTTTTTATCGGACAGCAACAGCCGGGCGAAGGCCCAGCAAGATACGCGCAAGGCCAAAAGGCTTATGAAATGGCCAATTTAGTCCTGGATGTGGCCGAGAAATTTGGCTGCCAAAGAGTCTACACTTCGGGGGCCGCGGTGACTGCGATTCACCACACCGCAAGACCACGGGTCTGGGCTGTGCCCAATAAACAGAACTTGATCGCTGAGATCAAAGAATATGACAATACCATCCTGATGTCGCAAATTGAAGGAAGAAGCAACCAGGGTGCAATAACCGGCCTGAACGGGCTTTTGCTGGGCGTGGCTAAAAAGCGGGGCTTAGAAGCGATCTGTCTAATGGGCGAGATACCTTATTACCTTCAGGGAGCTCCCTGGCCTTATCCTAAAGGGTCGGAGTCTGTTCTGCGGGTCCTGCTCAAAATACTTGATGTCACGGTTGACCCCTCGGCAAGCTCAGGGCAGGCCCTGAGCAGATTGGACAAATTAGCCGAAAAAGTAGAGGAAAACATTGAAGGATTCCTGGAAAGCCTTTACGCGGCAGAAGCGGTGCCTCCGGAAGTAAGAGATGAAATTGAAAAACTGAGACACGTCAGCCACGAGCCCGGACCGATAACCGAAGAAGAGCAGAAAAGGATAATGGAGCATATTGATGAGCTATTCGACCAGAGACCCTGGAAAGATGAAAAAGGACCCTCGACAGGCGGGGGAACCCAGTAACATCTTTAGATTTTCTGGGCCGGCGGGGGCTTGGAGGTTTGAGAACCCGACGCTAATTATCGCGTGGGACGAGGATGCGGGTAAGCTCGGTCCAAAGGTGGTCGAATACATAAATCGCCAGTTGGACGCGAAAAGTCTCTGTGAAGTCGAGCTGGCGGGCTTTTTCTCCTTAGAAGGTGTGGCGGTCGAGAACGACATAGCTCAGTTTCCCCAGGGCAAATTTTATTACTGTGGAAGAAACGACCTGGTAGTATTCAAAAGTAATGAGCCACGCCTTGAACGGCATAAATTCTTGGATGGCCTCTGCGATTTCGCTCAGCGTTACTGCAAAATAAGCCAGCTTTATACTCTTGGCGGGACTGTTTCATCGGTTGCCCATACCGACTCGCGAAGGATATTGGCGGTCTTTAATCAAGAGCAGATTCAGCAGGAACTTTCAGGCTTCGGCCTGGAAAACATGAATTGGCAGGGGCCGCCGGCAGTCAGCAGCTTCCTTCTATGGGTGGCCCAAAGAAAAGGAATTCCCGGCGTAAGCCTTTGGACAGAAATACCATTTTACCTGGCTGCGGGCGAGGACTTCCAGGCGATAAAGGCAACCCTTACTTTTTTGGATAAGAGATTTGATCTATCTCTGGACTTAGCGGAACTGGATGAACAAATCAGGCACCAAAATGCGAAAATAGACCGGCTGAGACAAGATGACGCCCAGATCGACGGATACATCCGCACGCTGGAAAGTAAGCTCTCTCTCAGTGCCGACGAGCAGGTGGAATTGAGTAAAAAGGTAGCCGAGGCGCTCTAATTGTCGATTTACATTGCTTAGCATGCATCAAAATGGTGGTTCGCAGTAGCTTGCTGGCAAAAATTGCAGTAGCTTGGTGGGCTCGAACCCGGCAGGGTTCTTTGCAATGCCGGACCGATTGAAGACTAAATCAGTGTTCCCATCCAAATTCATGGCTGTCTGGCCATAATTTACCACCGAGCCGTTAATGGTACCGCCGGCGTTTCCAAAGAACTCGATGCTGCTGGCAGCGATGACGCCGTTGATAGCTTGGAAATTGCCGCCAAAACAGACCCCGAATCCGGGCGCCAATATGAATGTTCCGGCCTCTTTTTTCAGTCCGCTGAACCCTTCATCAGGCAGCGCCGCCACCCCATAGCTGTTTACCGTCCCGAGAAACTCAATTCGGTTTTCTGCGGTGGGGTAATCAAGGTCGCCATTGCCAATAATGATGCCCGTGATCTGAGCATTGCCGCTGAATCTCACTATGTTAGGAGCCTCGATAAATGCCAGACCTCGTATCACAACATTTCCTGAGAAGCTGGGATTGACCCCTGCAGGGATTCTGATATTTTCCAGTGTAATGTTAGCGGCAGTATCGGTTGCCGGGTCGAAGGTGCTCACGATGTATTGTTCGAAATTGGCTGGATAGGGCGTTGGAAAGTCGCAGGCCGGCACGCGTTTGACGTGTTGTAAAGCTGCTTCTCCCGTTTCTCCGAAGATGGAACTGGCATTGCTGATATCCACGCTGGCAATAGGATTGACAATACTTACTTCGCCGGCAATGCTGGACTTGCCTATCATTTCAAGGGCCAGGTTAGAGTTTGCACTTTCAACGTAGACACTGGCTTCGATAGCCTCGTTGAATCCTGCAACCTCTACGCTCCCGTGCATGTGGACGGGGCCTTTGCTTGCGATCCCGAAATCAAACACGGTATTGGCAATGGTGGCAAAATTGAATCTGGTCCTGATTTTTCGGGCGACCTGTCGACTGGTGCCGGTTATATCCATCGTCAGGCTGTCATAGTCGTCCCCGTACGCGATGACAGCGTTGAACACCTGGCCTGATTCGGAACTCAACAGTACACTCGGGACAGTTACTGTCTTGGCGGAGACATCATAGCTTGCAACAATGTAAGAGCCGGCGGCGCTGCTGAGCTTGCTCTGCAATTGCGCCGCGATAGACTGGAGTCTATTGGCAGGTGCGACAGTGCCTGAGACTTTGATTCCAGAAAGATAATATCGCATGACCTCAAGGCCGGATTGGGCGCTTACCAATGCCCGATTGGCCTGGCGTTGATTGTCGGAAACCTGGATATTTGTTGCGGAGAATGTTGCTATCGAGGCAGCCAGAGCCGAGAATATAAGCACAAACATCATTGATAGGATAAGTGCCGCGCCTTTGCGGCTTCTGATACGAGCCATTTTATCCCCCCAGCAATGGGATACCGAGAATTGGCCTGCACTTATACTTCTATGAGTCCCGGCGAAGCGGGCCCCTCCTTCAATCTCTAATTAAATCATAGGAGATTCTGGCGCAAATGCAAAATAAATCGTTCATTGTTCGTGGTTCATAGTTCGTCGAACAACAACGAACAATGAACTACGACGGTAGTTGGACTGCTTACTGTGCCAGGCGTTTGGCCAACTCGCTGAGTGCTTTGAGTTCCTGAGGGTTTAATCCGGGGGTTTCCTGATCTGGTTGTTTTGCATCTATAATATCTTCCAGTAGCTCAATCTCTTTTTGATTTAAGTCGCTGACCTTATCCTGCAAGTGTTGAACCCTCTCTATTAGTCCGGCAAGTTCCTGATTGAGGCAGTGCTCTTGCTCGGCGACTTGCCGCTGCAACTGTTCGTTGGCTGCCTTCATCTGTGCCAGTTTGTCGGTCGGCTCATCATGAAGGTGCTTGAGCTGTTTTTCATTTTCTATCAACTGCCCGCTTATGTCTCTGATACGCTGCTCAAGCCGGTCTAAGTGAATCGTGATCTGATCTTCGCCCAGCTTGCGGTCGGCAATTTCTCGCTGAAGCCGTTGAATAACCGCCGCCAGAGCATCCACCGAGAGGCCGCCTGCGGCGGATTCGGCCCGCCTCTGCGTGCCGGGGCTAGCCTGTAAGCGCTCAGCACTCACGGGCAGGTTTTGCCATATTCTTTTTTTTCCAAACATACCCGCAACCTTCGTGATCCGGTATACCGCCAATAATATCGGCAGAAATGTGCCGCTGCTTTGCTTTACAAAGGCGGTTTCATAACATCACAAAAAAAAGATTGCCACTTGACAGATCTTCTTAGGTCCTATATTATGCAGACGTTGCGAGTGCAGACATAGGCTAAAGCCAAGCGCTTGAAATAAAAGGCACATCGCAACAGGGAGGCAGGGTGAGGACGGAATCGAAGGAATCCCGCCTGTGTCTCCTTTTTGTTTCTGCACGGGCACAACCCTAAATCTGCCGGTGGCCGGGGCAGATAAACCGCGGATAAGCCCGACCAACTTTCAATCGTCAATTTCTGCTCCTTTTCTGCGATACTACACACCTTATCGCCTGTTGATTTGCGACCTGCGATATCCGAATTGTGCCCATTTTTGACTACACGGCCAATTTTGCCATTTTCAAGAAAAATTATCAGACCATCATTTTTGAGCAAAAAATCGTGTTTAAACCCTCAAAATTACGTAGTTACCACAATAGATTTGTTCCCAGGCATTTTGGTAGACTAGAGCATTATCGGGATCGGAGAACATTGGAGGTTACTCCACCACTAACTACCGGGCTGAGGGCAGGCCCGGCATTCCCGCGCTTGAGGATTTTGGCGAGCAGATGACCAAATGTCACTACATGCGCCAGGAGAAGGGCAGTGCGTTTCAGGAAGAGGGCTATATCGGTCAATATAGTAACGTTGCTTCTAACAGCGACCTGCGCCTATGGCGCACACTCAGCCACGGTGCGCGACAATGCTGCTCTGGTTGGCGCTACCTGTGGGGGTGATTGTACTATTACGCCGATTATTTCTGTCGGCGAAATTTCTCCAGCCGCCGAGGCACACAATTGGAATCTGGCGAGTATTGCCGCCGAGCTTCTAAAGCCGCCCGCGGACTTTTCAGTTGCATCGACATCGCCGGGGCAGGTAACGGCGCTACCGGCTGTACCGAGCGCAGTTTTTATGGTCTTGACCGGCTTTATTTGCGTGTCAGTCGTTAAGGACCGAAAGCTTTGGATAGCGGCGCTAGCCGGCCTACTATGGGCAGGCCAGGCGGGATTCTCTGCCTTGCCGCAACTGGCCTGGCATCTTGCCGCCAGAAAGCAAACTCAAGTAACGTTTTCTCCAGGCGTCACCTATATCCCGGAACTTGATCAGTCAGATCGGCTGCGAAGTGACATCGAAGGAACAGCATATATAGGTTTGCTGCGCTATCTGGCCGGAATACCTGATACAGTGAACAGCGTACAGCGTGGAGGCTGCAAGGTCCAGGGTATAGGGTACAGCGTACAGCACTTGCATTTCCTGAACGCTAAACGCTACACGCTAAACGCTTCACGATATACGACATACAACATACGACATACGACTAAATCGCCTCAATTTGCGCTCACAGAGGTTTTAGCCTATATTCTACCCGCAACCAAGCGCTTGGCTTACATAGCCGAGTGGCATTTCTATTTTTCACCGGCATTTACTTTTGAGAACTTGCCTCGCGGCCCGCCCAAATCGGCCTCGTGAAGTGTGTAACCTTCCTTCACGTGGGGGGCCATCGCACGAGGCCCTTCGACGGGGGGTAAGGTAATAATTAAGTTATCGAAAGAACCAAGAGTTGTTTAATCATAAAAATATATCGGAGGAACAAAAATGAAACGTGTATTACTTACCTTAGCAATTTGTGCGTTATTAGCCAGTCCGGCACTTGCAGGCCCTACAGTGCAGGTATGGCAGCAAGCGGGGTATTCCTCTGGCGGCGGGGGCGAGTTCACTGCAAAGCCTTTGGGTTGGAGTTGGAATCCTCTAGTGTACTATGATGACAGCACAAGCAACATCGGCAACTATGACCCTTCGTTCCAGACATTCTGCATAGAAACAGCAGAGTTCTTCTCCCCTGGTGCCACCTATAATGTGACGTTCGGCAACAATGCGATGTATGGTAGGAATCCGCCCAACGGTGATCCGATTAGTGTCGGGACGGCTTGGCTCTACCATCAGTTTCAAAATCAGACACTCGACGGGTATGACTGGGATCCAGCGGCTAATCGTAGCGCCGATGCAGGAATCCTTCAGGACACAATCTGGTACCTTGAAGGAGAAGGCGGCGTACCCGCCAACCTAAAGTTCTTTAATCAAATACCTTTCGGAAACCAATTTGCTGACAACAATGGGCAAATCCCGGTAATGGTCATGAGTCTGTGGGATTCGAACTGGAACGCCGCTCAAGATATGCTGGTTTGCGTTCCTGCACCGGGGGCTATTCTGCTCGGCGGGATTGGTGTCGGCCTTGTCGGCTGGATGAAAAGACGTAGGACGTTATAGAAACTTTGGATAGCGGGGCCAGGGCGCGCCGTTGGCGCGACCCGCCACGCAATCCAAAAAGACAAATCGGAGGATATTATGAAGAAGTTAGTAAGGATTTGTGCGATAGTAACAATGATTTTGGGAGTGAGTGGTCCTGTTCAGGCCGGTTTCACCGTGGACTGGGCCACGGGTGGGGCGCGACTGATAAAGCTAGGGAACACTGGGTACCCCAATGATTGGGACATAGTCACGTTGAGCGCAGCCAGCGGCTCCCTGACCTTGGAATACGGGGCGCCGCAAGTTGTAGTGGTTAACCCCTTGACCTTCGAAGTAGGTATTAACGCTGATTATGGTTGGACGGACACGGACGTCTTGACAAGAGACATCACGGTCAACGGGGTCACGAAGTTGCTCTCGCTGTCCAATCCCATGGATGTTGTTATTTCGTACTCGGATACCCTCCATGTTTACGAGGGTTCTCCGGTTACATTCGGAAACATCATCGTAACGCCGTTGGGGTGGGCTACTGGGCTTGTGAATAGCGGCACTTCTTCTGTTTCCGCAAGGTTTGAGGCTGTTCCTGCTCCTGGCGCTATCCTGCTTGGCAGTATTGGTGTCGGCCTTGTCGGCTGGTTGAGAAGAAGAAGAACACTGTAGCGTTTTAGTTAATTGAAGTCTAATGAAAGGACAAGTCTAATGAAAAAGGTAGTTTTTGTGTTGTTTGTCGGTTTTCTTTTAGCCGGGTCTGCTTTGGCAAACCCTCACTACAAGATAGTTGTTACAGACAGCTATGGAAACACCAATGGCGGCGAGTTTCTTGCACAACCCTGGGATACGGCCAGCTATCCGTGGCCCTGGGTGCCTGCCAGTCTGGGTGAGTCGCCCGGCAAATTTGAGACGTTTTGCGTTGAAAAGAATGAGTATTTCAATCCGGGTCAGGTCTACTGGGTTGACTTTGACACTTATGCAATTGGTGGTGGTTTTGGCGGCCAGGATTTGGACCTCGACGGCGATCATATCAACGATGCCGATAGTCTCGATCCGAAGACAGCGTACCTGTACCACCAGTTTATAAATAAGGCCCTTGTCGGCTACACCTATGATACCAGTGGAGGTGCGGCACAGCGAATTGTCTCCGCCGATGCACTACAGCATGTGATCTGGTACATTGAGGCCGAGGAAGTCAAGAGCTGGACAGACGGTGATCACTCGCTGGAGGACACGTTCTATACGGATGCCAAGAACAATGGCGGCGTGACGATCGGCCGTGTCCGCGTCATGAACCTCTTCGAGTGCAGTGCTCGAACCGAAAAGCAGAGTATGCTCGTGGAGATCGTTCCTGCTCCGGGCGCTATTTTGCTCGGCGGTATCGGTGTCGGCCTTGTCGGCTGGCTGCGAAGACGCAGGACACTGTAAATGAGTACATGCGTAGATGCGTAATGCGTCGCGCGTGAAGCGTGATGCGTCGTGCGTAAAGCATAATTTTACGCAATACCCAGTACGACATACGCAAGACGAAATTGCCTTGTCGGCTGGTTGAGAAGACGAAGGACCCTGTAACACTGAGGGACCAAAAATACCAAGGGCTGCAAGCGCGAAGCTTGCAGCCCTTTGATTAGAAACCTCCGCAGCCATCCAATCACAGGCCGCGCCGCAGGAGCGGATGAACCTAAGTTAATCCATGTAGGTATACTCGAAGCGACAGATTGTCTATCGCCTAATCAGTGAACCGCAAATTCGGCCTGCGTGGTGTGGACAATATACGCTAACACATCAGACCTACTGACAATACCGACCACTTTGCCATCTCTTGAGATTACCGGAACCCTCCTGAAACTGCTAGCCAGCATAGAATCAATAATCGACCTCAAGCTGTCGGTCTCCCTGTAGCACACCGGCGGCTGGGTCATAAAAGGCTCGACTGTGCTATCTTTCTGGTCCTCGTCGGCGTAAAATAGCCTCAACAGGTCTTTTTCGCCGACGACCCCGATCAGCGTCATGTCATCTTCGACCACCGGCAGGCATGTCGTATCGCTTTCTACAAGGAGCTCCGCAGCCTTACACGCCGGCGTCTGCCTTTTTATGCACATCACGTCTCGCCTCATAATATCTTTTGCCTTGAGCATCTGGGCCTCGCTCTTCTCCGGCCTACCAAAAGCTGCGATAAAGCACTATTCCAGGCTACAAACGTTATAATCGGAGCAATTTCAAAAAGGTTGAGAGAGAAAGTCAAAAAAACGGATTCTTGCCCCAAAATTACGTAGTTACCACAATAGGTGCGCTCAAAATATGTGGCCCGGCAGACTTGAATATCGCCTGCCGGGCCCTCCCTCTTCAGGAGGAAGAAGGTGTGAGTCGCCTGCTTCTTGTGCCCGGTAACCAAGGCTCAAACTCCCTCCGTACACACTAGAATACAAAAAACGCATAGGCCTTGACAATTGTGGTAACTACGTAATTTTGCAAAAAAAATTTTGACGGGCTGCGGGCGGATCTGACCACATAAATGGTGCTCTGCCGGCTGTAAAACCGCTCTGGGCTACGGATCATTTGCCAAGTGGTTCAGTCAGTCGGAGGTCGGCAGCCCGTCTGACCAGAGCGACTATGTTATCAACGCCCAGCTTACGCATAAGGTGATTTCGGTGCGCTTCAATAGTCCTGATCGACCGGTGGAGCGAGTAGGCTATTTCCCGGTTGCTTTTGCCTTCAAGGACCAAACGCAGCGTGGCCATCTCCATCCTTGTAATTGCTCTACCCAGCAGCCGATCGGGCGGACTATTTCTTTGCAGCGCAGCCTCCACAGCCGAAAGAAATCGTTTGCGGTTCAGAGGCTTTTCGATAAAATCCGTAGCGCCCGCCTTTAAGGCTCGCACCGCCATAGGCACATCGGCGTAGCCGGTTATCACCAGCACAGGCAACCACGGAGCGACGCGCTTTGCCTCAGTTAAGAGTTTTATGCCGTCCATACCGGGCATTTTCACGTCGGTTATAAGTAAATCGCACCTCTTAGAACGCAAGCGCTCCAGGCAGTCAGACGCACCAGCAAAACAACTGACTTTCGAACCCAGCCGTTCGAGAGTCTTTGTCATTGCCTTGCGTACGCCGGCCTCATCGTCAACAAAGAAAATACGCGGTCCGGTATAGGCTCCAACCGCTGCCATATACTGGATAATACAAAAAATGCCCAGGGCGTGACTATTGTGGTAACTACGTAATTTTGAAAAAAATATTTTTGGCAGGTAGCGGCAAGATTGGACTGCATAAATGAGGTTTTGCCCGTTGTGGAACAGCCTTGTTGCTGCTATTTACTCCTGCGCGATTCAGTCAGTCCGAGGTCGGCAGCCCGTCTGACCAGAGCGACTACATTATCAACGCCCAGCTTACGCATAAGGCGATTTCGGTGCGATTCAATAGTCCTGATGGAGCGGTGGAGCAGCCCTGCTATTTCCCGGTTGCTTTTGCCTTCGAGGACCAGGCGCAGCGTGCCCGTCTCCATCCTGGTGAGTGCTCTACCCCGCAGGTGCTCTGGCAGGGCATCTCTTTGCAGCGCAGCCTCCACAGCCGAGAGGAATTTCTTGCGTCCCAGAGGTTTCTCGATGAAATCCAGAGCGCCCCCCTTTAGGGCTCGCACCGCCATGGGCACATCGCCGTAGCCGGTTATCACCAGCACCGGCAACCAGGGGGCGACGCGCCTTGCCTCGGCTAAGAGCTCTATGCCGCTCATGCCTGGCATCTTCACATCGGTTATAAGTAAATCGCACCTCTTGGAACGTAACTGCGCCAGACAGTCAGCCGCACGCGCAAAACAACTGACCTTCGAACCCAGCCGCCCCAGAGTCTTCGCTACTACGCGGCGTACGCCGGCCTCATCGTCAACAAAAAATATACGTCGTTCAGCGTAATAGTTCGTTGCCACCATATTAGCTGCCCATATCTTTGCCGATAGGCAAGTTGACCAAGAAGGTTGCACCTTTGCCCGGGTAGTTTTGGACCCAGACTTTACCGCCGACTCTCGATACGATATGCCGGACGATGGGAAGTCCCAGGCCGGTTCCTTCGCCGGCGGGCCTAGTGGTAAAGAACGGCTCAAAAATCTTGTCCACATTTTCGGGCGCAATACCGCCGCAGTTGTCGGCGAACCGCAATTCTATGTGCTCACCCTTTACGACGCCGCTTATAGTAAGCTGGCGTTTCTCCTTGCCGCTAGCGGCGTGGATGGCATTGTCGACAATCGCAAAAAACAACTGTTCCATATCCTTCTCGTTGGCGTATATCGGCGGCAGTCTCTCAAGGTCCTTCAGTTGCAGCGAAATATCAGCCTGCTGAGCATTTTTGTCCAGCAGCCGAACAATCCTTTCAGCCACTTCTTTAAGCTCTACCTCGGTGATAGCCTCGTCTGAGGATTGCCGGGCGAAGTGGCGGAACCTGTCGATGATGGAAACCGCGTATTCGACCCCCTCAATGCCGTCCTTGAGTTCCTCCAGGGCGTCAGGCGGGCAGGAAGTTCCCTCCAGGTCCACCAGCGAATTCTCAATTGACAGGCGAATGGTGGTCAGAGGCTGGGTCAATTCGTGGGCTACGGAAGCACTTAAAGTGCCCAGCGAGGCCATTCGCTCGGCCTGGGTCATCTTCTCGCGGTATAGATTAAGCTCTCTTTCTCGCCGCTTGGAATCAGTGATATCCCAGAAAATACCCAGCATTCCAATAACATTGCCCTGTTCATCTGCGACCGGCGTTTTGACCGTATGGACAATGAATTCTCGCCCCTCCAGAATGTATTTCTCCTCGATGTCTATTGTCTGGCCTGATTCAACGACTCGTCTGTCGTCTGCCTTGTATTTCTCAGCCAGTTCCTTGGGGTAGAAATCGTAATCTGTCTTTCCAACGATCTGGTCTGCTTTTATTCTCAAATCCCGGGCGTAGTTCTCGTTGCAGGATATGTAGACTGAGTTTTTGTCTTTAAGGAACACCCTCTGAGGGAGATTCTCAAGAAGCGTCCTGTATTTATTCTCGCTTTGCCGAAGGGCATCCTCCGCTTGCTTACGTTCGGTTACGTCTGTGGCAATTAACATGACGGCGACAACCTGCCCGTCCTGCTTGATGGGTCCCACCCAGCTCTGGTACCATGAACTGCGCGTGCCAGGCCCGGCACCCGCAAGCTCGTAACTGTAGGGCTGGCCGGTTTGCACGACATGCTCGAAGGCACCTCGCAATACGTCCCGATACTCAGGGAGCACGTAGTCATAAACACTGGTGCCGATTGCCTCCTCCGGAGTGTAAGGGGGCACGGTGCGATTCACAAACATAATGGTCCCGTCAGGGTCGGCAGTCAAAATTACATCCGGTGCGTTTTCCGCCAGACATCGCCACTTTTCTTCGGCTTCTCTCAAGGCCTCTTCTGTTTTTTTGCGTTCGGTGATATCCACTTGTGCGGCCAACATGGTGTTCTCGCTGCCGAAGGGAAATGGGATTACGCTTAAACTTGCCCAGTACGCCGTGCCGTCTTTTCGTTTTAAGCGCACCTCAAAATCACGCACCAAACCATTCGTTGCCAGCTCTTTTAGGAGCCTTGCACGCGCCTGAGGATTCACGTAAGTATCTTTGAGATTCACCTGCCCAATCTCGGCAATTGAATATCCGATCATCCCAAGCATGGTGCTATTGCAATCCAGGATCTTACCATCCGTGGTCGATAGACCAAGCCCCACCGGGCTGCCCTCGAAAAGGCTCCGGTAGCGAAGTTCAGATTCTCGCAGCGCCTCCTGCATCTCCACCATGTGAGTGACGTCCAAGCCGAAGACTGCTATTCTTACTACCTTCCCGGTGGAGTCCTTGACAGGGTTGACCGAGTTCAGTATATGTCTTTCGCCTTGCATATCCTCAAAGATGACAGGCTCACCGGTGCGGACAGCCTTTTCGGCTTGGCCCCTTCTTTGCTCAGAAACGTCCGCCGAAAGAAAATCGTAGACACATTTACCAGTCAGCCCATCAATAGTTGTGCCTAATCTTTCCGCGACCGCCCTATTT
>Ga0315280_10008613_pt1 | contig 13310 bp, 9 predicted proteins | sample YL17G06_40_MG_FD_203697 | JGI IMG/M metagenome (GOLD analysis project Ga0315280, IMG submission 203697) | Sediment microbial communities from Yellowstone Lake, YNP, Wyoming, USA - YL17G06_40 | ecosystem: Environmental > Aquatic > Freshwater > Lake > Sediment | place: USA: Wyoming | collected...
CAATTAAAAATCTTAATGGCAAAATTTCTGCTATTTATTTTCCGGATAGAGAAAATGAGGGATACGGAATAACCAAAAAAGGTCTGGATTACTTAAAAAATTTTTCTCCAGCTCTCTTTGTTACTTTAGACCTTGGGATAGGGAATTTTAAAGAAGTAAAAATAGCCAAAAAATTTGGTTTTGAGGTAATTATTATCGATCACCATGAAATTTTAGATAAACTTCCCCAGGTCTCAATTCTGGTTGATCCAAAACAAAAAGGGGATAAATATCCTTTTAAAGGGCTTGCTACAGCTGGAATTTCTTTTAAACTTTCTCGGATTCTCCTTGAAGAAAAATTAACAAAGAAATTAAGAGAAAATTTTCTTGAATTGGTTGCCCTAGCCACTATCGCCGATATGATGCCAAAACTTGAAGAGAATCAACTTTTTATTGAAGAAGGTTTTGAATCTTTAAGAAATACTTGGAGGCCGGGCCTAAAGGCCTTTTTTTCAATTGAGGATTTTCGAAACCAGTTAAATTTAAAAGAAATTAGCCAAAAAATTATTTCTTCTTTAAATGCTAGTGATAAAATTGACCACCTAAATGAAATCTATTTGCTTTTGACTGAAAAAGACGAAAAAGCAGCAGAGGACTTGGCTAAAAAACTTTTAGAGAAAGGTCATCAAAGACAAATAAGAATTAGAGAAATAGTTAATGAAATAGAAGAAAAATTATTAACCCCGCACCAGAACAAGTTCGGTACGGGGCAAGAAAAAATGAAAGAAAAAGTAATTTTTGAGGGCAGGGATATTTGGTCTTTAACTTTGTTAGGTGGGGTTGCTTCCAGAATTTGCAAAGAATATCAGACACCGACTTTTTTATTCAAAATTGGCAAAATTGAAAGCCAAGGAGCGGTGAGGGTACCGGCTAAGTTAGATAGCGTGAAGTTGATGCAAAAATGTTCAAAATTTTTAGAAACTTATGGCGGCCATCCTCAAGCTTCGGGCTTCAGAATCAAAAATAAAAACTTGGAAAAATTTAAAGATTGCCTAATAGAAAACTTATGAAAAAAATAATTATTTATACCGATGGTGGATCAAGGGGAAATCCGGGGCCAACAGCAATCGGGATGGTTTTTTGTAATGAAAGAGGAGAGATTTTTAAAAAATATTCTCAATATCTAGGAGATAGTCTGACTAATAACGAAGCAGAATATCAGGCAGTAATTTTCGCTTTAAATAAATTTAAAAGTCTTTTTGGTAAAAAACTTGCCCAAAATAGCGAGATTAAAATAAGGTCCGATTCCGAACTCCTTATAAATCAATTAAATGGAAAATATAAAATTTTAGAACCAAAAATTCAATCCCTCTTCCTTACAATTTGGAATTTAAAATTAGATTTTAAAAATGTTAAATTCAGATTTATTTCTCGTGAGAAAAATAAAGAGGCAGATCGTTTAGTCAATGAAGTTTTAAATAATCTCGAGAGAACTCAAAAATTAATTTAAAAGTCCTAGTAAGTCTGTAAGCCGAATTTTGTCTAGGGTAATCATCTGTCTGGGCTTTGACTTTCGTCAAAGCTCATGCGAACCACTTTTCACGAAGGTTTTACATGTCCTGCAAAACCTTCGCTTTGTTCTTGCACCCGATAAGGATTTAGCCGTTTCACCCCTAAGATTGCTCTTAGGACTGCCCCCTCCTCTGGAGGAGGGGGATGCTCGACCTTTCGGTCTCGCACGTCTCTGTTCGCACCTCTAGCATCGCTGCCGACGGCTGTTAGCCGCTATCTATTTTGATCCCCTCCTCTCAGAGGAGGGGAAAAGAGTGTTCGGACTTTCCTCCCCCATACCAGAATTTGGTGTGGGGGCGATTACCCGACTTACTAGGACAATTCTATATTAGCAATTTTGAAAACTTTGTCAAGGTTTTATAGTTTGTAAAGTGAAGGCAAAAATATTAAGATAAAAATATGCCCCGTAGTGAAACTTCGACTGCTGCGGGGCAGCAAAAAAATAATGATTTGTCGAAGTTCTACTACGGGGTATGCTGAATAAAATTTTTAATTCCCAAACGAAAACTCTTACCAGAGGAGCTTTAATTATCGGTGCATCTTATTTTTTTTCGGCTATTTTAGGTCTCATTAGTGATAGACTTTTAGCTGGTCGTTTTGGAGCCGGTTTAGAATTAGATGTTTATTTTGCTGCTTTTCGAATCCCTGATTTTATTTATAATATTCTCATTTTAGGTGGATTAATTGTCGCCTTTTTGCCTTTGTTTGCTGAATATTTTTCCAAAAACAAGGAAGAAAGCTGGGAAATGGTAAATTATGTTTTAAATTTCTTTTTAATTTTTCTTATTTTTGCTTCCTTAATTTTCTTCATTCTCACTCCTTGGCTAGTCAAATGGCTTTTTCCCGGATTTGGCCCTGAGCATTATAAGCTCGCCATTCCTTTAATTAGATTATTGTTTTTAAGCCAAATCTTCTTTGGTGCTTCTAATCTTTTTTCTGGAATTTTACAATATTTTAACCGATTTCTTATTTATAGTTTAACTCCAATTTTATATAATCTTGGCATAATTTTTGGAATTCTCTTTTTAACTCCCCATTTTGGTATTTTTGGAGTTGGAATGGGAGTGGTTTTTGGCGCCTTTTTACATATGGCAATCCAAATTCCTACGGCAATAAATTGTGGATTTTCCTATAAATTTCTTTTCGATTTTAAATATCCGGCGATAAAAAGGATTTTTAAGTTAATGATTCCACGAGTTTTTGGAGTGGCTGCCCAGCAAATCAACTTGATTGTTATTACTGCCATTGCTTCAACCATAACTGCGGGTTCTATTGCCATTTTTAATTTCTCTAATAACATTCAGAGTTTACCAATAGTAATAGTCGGTGTTTCTTTTGCCGTAGCTATTTTTCCAGCCCTTTCCCGGTTTTTTGCTCAAAATCAAAAAAAAGAATTTTTAGAAAACTTTTCATCGATTTTTCGCCAGATTCTATTCTTTGTCATCCCAATTTCGATTTTAATTTTTCTATTAAGAAATCAAATTGTCGGAATATTATATCTGACCGGAAAATTTGGTTTGGATGATGTTCAACTAACTTCGGCCTGTTTGGGCGCCTTCGCCTTTTCAATTTTCGCCCAATCTTTAATTCCTCTCTTGGCCCGGGCTTTTTTTTCTCTTCAAGATACCAAAACACCAACTTTAATTACGATATCTGCTGTTTTCTTAAATATTATTTTAAGTTTTTCTTTTGTCCGGCTTTTGAAATCTCCCAATATCTTTAGTAATTTTTTAATTGAATTTTTTTCTCTCCCCCCACCGCCAGCGGTGGGGGGTGAAAATACTCTTCTCTTGGGACTGCCATTAGCTTTTTCTATTTCAGCCATTTTCCAATTTGTTTTATTGATTCTTTTTCTCAAGAAAAAATTGACAGCGGAATAGAAAAAGATTAATCTAAAAAAGAGGAATTATTAAAAAGATAAGCATACTTAGAATTACTAAAAAAATTACAATTCCCCAGATTACCTTTAAAAATTTTCTCGCCTTAATTTTTTTCATATACCGAGCTTTTGCGTAGCAAAAGCGAAGGTCGAAAAGAAGCGAAGCTTCTTTGAGCAACGAGCCCGCGAAGCGGGCGAAGGTGAAGAAGAGATTTATCTCTTCGCCTATCCAACATCTAATATCCATTTTAGCAATGATAGAAAAAAGAAAAAAGAGGGATTCTAGAGAAGAGAGAATTTTCCAAATTTTATTTCCGATTTTTACCCTAACTTTAATTGGATTATTATTAATTTCAAATTTGAAAATAAACCAAAAAAGAGCAAAGTTAACGGAAGAAATTGAATCCCTGAAAAAAGAGATAGAAATTTTAGAAGAAAAAAAGCTAAAATTAGAAGCCGGACTTTCTCAGACTGAAAAAGAAAGTTATTGGGAAGAAAAAATTAGGCAAGAGGGGTATATGAGAGAAGGAGAAAACCCGGTGGTGATTTTACCTCCAAAAGAAACCCCAGAAGAAAAGGTAGTTAAAGAGATGAATCTCTTTTCCCCCCTTCATATAATTCGGGTAGTTGAAAATCAAAAATTACCAGAAAAATTTTTAGAAAAAACTAAAGATTTTTTTGCGGGATTAGTTGAGTGGTTCAACACTACCTTCCCAAGGTAGAAACACGGGTTCAAATCCCGTATCCCGCTTACTGAATCTGCCGACTTAGCTCAGTGGTAGAGCAGCTGTTCCGTAAACAGCAGGTCGTCGGTTCAATCCCGACAGTCGGCTTGCTTAAAGGGCGGGGTAGTTCGAGGGGCAGTAAACAAGAAGGTTGCTTAAGGCAGCCGTCTTTACCCCGTTAGAAATTTTAAAGACCCAGTTATCAGAAAATACTTTGTTATCAAAAATTTCTAACGGGGTTTACTTTTGGAAAATTTTGTGTTAAATTTAACCTAGGGTATGAAAACCATTCAGGGAAAACCGAAGGTTTAGAAAAAATAAAACTATGAACGATTTAAATATCCAAATCAAAGGCATTCAAGCTAGACTCCATCGCCTGATGGACTGTCTTTGACATTGCCAGAAAACGAGAAAGAATTAAAATATTCGAGAAAGAACTTCAAAATCCTCAACTCTGGCAAGATCGAGAGAAGGCGATAAAGATTTCCCAAGAATTTAATCAATTAAAAAAGGAAATAAATGATTTCAATAGCTTAGAAAAGGAATTAGAGTTTTTAGATAGTGAGGAAAAAATTGCTAAATTTGAAAAGAAACTAAGAGAAAAAGAAATTCAAACTTTTCTTTCAGGAAAATACGATAAAACTGGAGCAATTTTATCTATCTATGCCGGAGCTGGCGGTCAAGATAGCCAAGATTGGACGACCCTTTTATTGAGGATGTATGAAAGGTATTGTCAGAGAAAGGGATTTCGAACTCAGATATTAAGTCAGTCATTTGGGGAGGGTGGGGGGCCAGAAGGAAGAATAGGAACAAAGCAAGTTTCCTTAGAAATAATAGGACCATTTACTTACGGTTTTTTAAAAAAAGAAAACGGGGTTCATAGGTTAGTTAGAATTTCACCTTTTTCACCAAAAAAGTTGAGACATACCTCCTTTGCCTTAGTGGAAGTAATACCAAAAATTCCAAACCCGGAAATTGAAATAAAAATTAGACCCGAAGATTTGAAATTCGAGTTTTATCGTGCCTCTGGACCTGGTGGTCAATATGTCAATAAAAAAGAAACATCAGTGAGAGTTACCCATTTACCAACCAGAATTCAGTCAGCTTCACAATCAGAAAGATTCCAAGCCCAAAACAAAGAAAAAGCAATGGAACTACTTTACTCAAAACTTTATAAATTCTACGAAGAAAAAAGGGAGAGAGAACTCTCAAAAATCAAGGCTGCCCAATGGCGGGGTGAGAAAGTAACAGCTAGTTTCGGAAATCAAATCAGAAGTTATGTTTTACAACCCTACAAATTAGTAAAAGACCTTAGAACCGGGGTCCAAACGAGCAAAGTAGATGAAGTATTGGATGGCGAACTCGAACAGTTTATCGAAGCCGAAATTAAATTGTAATATGGTCAAAGAAGATAAATCTTCTTTTCTATCTTCGTTTTAATAAATTAAAACTCGATGGTTAAATTTCAGAATGTGACAAAAATTTATCCGGCCAGTTTTTCTGGATTAAAAGACACTGTTGCTTTGGAAAATGTCTCCTTTGAAATTAAAGAAGGAGAATTTATTTCAATTGTTGGGAGATCTGGAGCTGGAAAAACAACTCTCTTGAAACTCATTTTAGTAGAAGAAAAACCAACAAAAGGCAGAATTTTTTTGGAAGAGGAAGAACTTTCGAAGATAAAACCAGAAAAATTACCCCAACTTCGAAGAAAAATCGGGGCCGTTTTCCAAGATTATAAACTTTTGGCTTCCAAAACAACTTGTGAAAATGTTGCTTATGTGCTCCAAGTTATTGGCGCCTCGGATTTAGAAATCGCCCGGGATGTCCCAAAAGTTTTAGAGATTGTTGGATTGCAAGACAGAGCCAACAATTTTCCAGCCGAGTTATCGGCCGGGGAGAGGCAAAGAGTCTCTATTGCCAGGGCTTTAATTCACCGACCAAAGGTGATTTTGGCCGACGAACCAACCGGAAACCTCGATCCCTACAATACCCTAGATATCATCAAACTTTTATTAAAGATTCATGAGATGGGTACAACCTTGATCCTATCTACTCATAATAAAGAAATAGTGAATAGTTTAGGAAAGAGAGTAATTACTTTGGAAAAAGGTAAAATTATAAGAGACGAGGAAAGAGGCCGTTTCATTCTTTAATCTATGGGAACTACATTAAAAAGAATAATTATCGCTGGTTGGCAAAACTTTTCGCGAGATGGGGGAATAGCCGTTGCTACTATTTTCATTTTGGTGATGGTCATTTTTTTAGTGAGTACTATTTTTCTATCAAAAGACGTCAGCCAATTTTTAACTAATGTACTTCAAGAAAAAGTTGATATTTCCGTTTATTTTAAAGAAAATGCCGGAGAAAAAGATATTTTAAATATTAAAGAAGAAATTTCGCAAATTGATGAGGTAAAAGAAGTTGAATACGTTTCAAAAGAAATGGCTCTGGGTGAATTTGTAAAAAAACATAAAGATGAATCCCTGTTAATGGAATCCTTGGCGGAGGTGGGGCAAAACCCCTTTTTGGCTTCTTTAAATATTAAAGCTTGGGATGCTAGTCAGTATGGAGTAATTTCTACTCTTTTGGAAAAACCCGAACTTAAAAACCTAATTGAGAAAGTCGATTATTACCAACGAAAACCGGCAATTGAGAGGATTTTTTCCTTAACTGACTTTTTCAACAAAACTCTTCTTTTCCTTTCAGTGATTTTAATCATTACCGCCATTTTGGTTACTTTCAATACGATTAGATTAGCAATCTTAAATTCAATTGAAGAAATTAAAATTCAAAGGTTGGTTGGTGCTTCAAATTGGTTCATCAGAGGACCATTTTTAGTCCAGGGAGCAATTTCTGGAACAATTGCTACCTTAATTTCTCTTTCAATTTTAAGTCTAATTTGTTGGTTCTTGAGTCCAAAAATTGAATTTTTCTTTGCCGGTCTTAATCTTTTTAACTTATTTATTAAAAATATTTGGGTTCTGTTTTTAATTCAGTTCAGTACGGGAACTTTACTAGCCATAATATCCAGCACCATCGCTATTAGAAAATATTTGAAGGTTTAAAACTTATGATGAGTTTATCGAATCATTGCGGGGTCGTCTAATGGGTAGGACAGATGCCCCTGGAGCATCTAATCCTGGTTCGAGCCCAGGCCCCGCAGCACCTGTACAACGCTTTAAGCAAGCCAAAAATCGCCAATCAGGCGGTTTTTTGATAGAATAAAAAAATGAAAAGAAAAGTCTTAATTGGTTTAGTAATTTTAATACTGGCTCTAGTTGGGACAATTTTTATCATTAATAGACTTAAATATAAAGAAAAAGGTCCGGGAACAGGAGAAACCGGTGTAGTGGAGCCTTCACCGGTATCTCTGTGGGCTGAGTCTGAGGTTGGTCCGGTATACGCGCAGGAAACCCATTACGTCAAGCCCTCGCCGGACGGAAGGTATCTGTACGTCTTCAACATGGACTCGCGTAACATCCTCGTGCTGGATCTTGAAACCCGAAGGATTGTGCAGGAAATAAAGATGCCGGGGTTTTGGAGCCAAGCCTCGAACATGGTTTTTTCCTCTGACGGCCGGTGGATGTACACCCTTAGCGCCGGTCCGGTTGGAGCTCGTGATTTGGTTGTAATCGACACCAAGACCAAGAAGATTGACCGCCTGATTCCCCTCCCGGAAGAATGTGTAACGGTTTTTACCTCAAACGGACCGTTTATTGCTATATCCTTGGACGGGCAGTTTCTATACATTCCCAGCATGCATGGAATTTACAGAGTGGACATCGAAAGCGGGCATTTTGCTAAAATGTCGGATATTGGGCGTATAGCTTTCTTGGTTTTCACACCAAAAGGAGAGCATCTTCTAGGCGCGAACACGGAAACAAACTCTTTGGACATAATTGACCCGGATACCGGCGACCTAATTGACTCGATTTCTGTAGGAAACTCTCCTCAATATGTCCTTATCTCTCCGGATGGCCAACGAGTGTACGTATCTAACTGGGAGTCTAATGATGTGTCAGTCGTTGATCTTGGTGCAAGAAAAGTAATTGCCACCGTTTCAATCGGCGTCAATCCCTTGGGAATGACCATTACGCCTGACGGTAGCAAACTCTATGTGGCTATCACAGCCCAAGCGCTTGAGCATGCGGTAAGCAAGCGCCCATTCAAAGTGGTAGTGGTTAACACCACAACCAATAAAGTTATCAAAGAGATAATGCCTGGATGGTCCCCCCGTTTCGTAAATATCTCCCCAGACGGAACCAGGATATACGTGGGTGACAGTATGAACAGGATTTACATCATAGATACGGCCAGCGACGAGCTCACGGATTCCGTGTTACTGTCCCGTCCAACAACATACATCCCTGGCGATATCGCTGTCACGCCAGACGGCTCCATGGTCCTCGTGTCTGCTAACGGCATCCATCAGGTTCTGGTAATAGACACCGCCACCCATGCAGTATTGGCCCGCTTCGACGCGTCTTCAAACGCCATTGCCATCAGCCGTGACGGAAAGCGAGCGTACGTTCCGGGAGTCCGCTTCACGATTATAGACATCCCAAGCCTTACGGCCAGGTACATTGATATGCCGGACATTGAGGGAGGGAGTTTAAAGATTGACTTATCCAAGGATGAACGCATCGCTTACATCGCGGATTCCCAGAGAGATATTCTGCAGGTCGTCGACTTAGAAAATTGGCGATTGATAACGAATATACCTGTAGGCAATATGGGGGGTCCGGAATTTGATCTGACAGTCACCCCTGACGGGAACAAAGTCTTCGTGTGTAATGGCTACTCGAAGGACATCTCCGTGGTGAGTACAGCCGAAAACAAAGTCATCGATACCATCAAAATGGAATCCACACCCGTCGGCATAGATATCAGCCCTGATGGCAGAGTAGCGTATGTTATCGAGCTGCAGTCGGATGTTCGGGGATTCACACATGTGGTAGCCATCGATATTACCACGCACAAGGTTATTCAGCGGTGGGCTCATGAGCCGGTCGGCTTTGGCAACCCCTGGGAGGTCGCCGTTTCCCCGGATGGAAAGCGTGCGTATTTTGGCGGCGTTGATGGTGAGATCGTCGTAATTCTGGATATAGCGGATGGCGCCACACGTTATATTGAGGTCGGTCTTGACCCGTTCAACATAGCCCTCGCCAAAGATGGTCAACTGCTTTACGTTAGTAATACAAACAGTGATGACATCACCATAATCGACACCAAAACCGAGATGGTCGTGGACAGAATTCCCATTCAGATTGAAGGGACGGGCTTTATCTATGCTACGTTAACTGATAGCCACGGCAAGTTAGTCTCTATTGAAGCACCAATAGGATTCGTGCCATATGACCAAGGGGTTCAGGGCAATTTTAAGTCAGCTGAATCTGCTTCACAGCACCCTAGGATGGATGGATACTGGATTCCGGTATCTGAGGGCGATTATATGCTCTGGGTTAACACTAATCGCGAGAGTATACGTTTTGTCAGTCAGATCTACGATGGCATCAGCGATTTCGAGAAACTGGCTGAAGCCCCACGTGTCCGAGTTAGAAAAGGACAGATAACATCTGTGAACTTCCTTTTAGAAGAGGGCCATCAAGTGTCTGGAGTCCTTGTAGATCAAGACGGTAATCCAGTTTCAATAGGAGGCACTATGGTCAACACCCAAACGCAGGCAAGTATTAGTGGTTGCATCGGATTCGGTTCTAATAAAGATGGTAGGTTTTTGGTCAATGTCCCAAATGGAGTGTACGACCTCTCCTTTGGGGGTATTGGAGTTATTGCCAGTGGGGTTTCCGTCTATGCAGATGTAGACTTAGGCAATGTGACATTCCGCTAAAAGGGATTCGCAAAAACAGGTATCTTAAAACACTCTTTTGTATACATAAAATAGGTTTTAATAGCGTTCAGGCCCCGCAGCATTTTAAGAATTTAAATTTTTCACAGGTGAAGGCTTGACAAGCTTTCTTGGAGGAGAGATAATAAAAAAAGAATTCAAAAAATTCTTCTAAGTGAGAGGACTTTTAGTCTAATCATAAGGATAAAAATATGGACAATTTAAAAATAACAAAAAGTATCCCGCCTTCTTTTTAGCTCGAAGATAATTAAGGGCGGTTTTTTATTCGCAATTTTAATTCAGTTCAAATTTCTGAGTGAGAGGACTTAAGTCTGATCACAAAGACAAAATAATGAAAAATTTAAATAGTTTCCGGTTAATTGAAAGTATCCCCGCTTCTTTTTCGCTAAGGCGACAAATAAGAGCGGGTTTTTATTTTTTTTGTAGCGGTATCTTGTTTTTGATTGTCTCGATTTTTGTTTTATACCAAAACATTTGCTTTTCTACTTCCGCCCCCACGGTCAGCAGTGTTTCTCTAAATGGTGGAAGTAATATTACTTTAGTAGAGAATACCACTACTTTAGTCTCAGCTACCGGCACGGTTACTGATACTGATGGTTATTCAGATATCAGCTCGGTAACAGGCAAGATATATCGTTCAGGAGTAGGAAATGACTGCTCAGCTGACAACAATAATTGCTATGAGGATTCTGCCTGCGCTACCAGTTCTTGTGATGGAAACAGTTGTACGGCTACCTGTGATTTCAATGTCTATTTTTATGCTGAGCCAACTGATGATGGAATCTATGCTACTGCTCAGGGTTGGAATACTCAAGAATGGATAGCCTGGATTAAGACTATTGATTCTCAAAGTGCCTCAAGTTCAGCCACTAACACCACTCAAGCTGTTGATGTAAATACCCTAGCTGCTCTTATTATTGATTCATCTATTACTTATGATGCTTTGGATCCTGGCCAGAATATGGCCAGCACTACTAAACAAATCTATGCCACCACTACTGGAAATGTGCCTATTGATGTTCAGATAAAAGGAGATGCTATGACTTATGGGGCTACTGGCACCATTGCCGTAACTAACCAAAGGTATTCCACCACTATCAATGATGCTTGGGCTTCAGCAAATACTGCTAGTTCCAGTTATCAGACTTTAGAAATGGATTTGCCAAAACCAACCGCTCATCCTTCAACTTCAACCGACATAATCTACTGGGGTTGGCAAGTGCCAAGCGGAACGCCAGACGGAACTTATACTGGAACAAATTATTTTAACGCTGTGGAGGATTAATGAATTTTTTTAATTTTCCGCAGTTAAAGGTCGAACTATTATCAAGATAAATTAATAATTAAAAAATTGTGGCAAAAAAGATAAAAAAATCTCTTTCTTGGTTAGTGATTTTGGCTTTAGTTTGTTTGAGCACGGCTGGAGTTAATTTTTTCAGTTCTGAAGTTAAGGCTGGTACCGCACAGCAATCTATCCCTTCAGGAAGTGTTAATAATATTGCTCCTACTGTCAGTGCTGTAAATATAACTGATGCAACTGTAACTCTTACTGAAAACGGCACCACCAGTGTTACTATCACAGCTACTATAACTGATACTAATGGTGGAGATGATATTTCTTCTGCTACGGGACTTTTTTATTTAGTAAGCGAAGGGACTAGTTGTAATGATGATGATAACGATTGTTACACCAATATTAGCTGTACTCTGGGAGCAACGGACGGAAACAACAAAAATGCTACCTGTACGGCAAGTGATATTTACTTCCATGCTATTCCCGGAAGCTGGGGAGCATATGTACTTGCTGCAGATAACGATGCTGCCACTGGCTCTGCTACCGATACTACGCCATCTACAGTAGCTACTTTGAATGCTTTGATTGTTACTGGCACCATCAGTTATGACGCTTTGAATCCAGGCGCGAATATGGCTAGCACTACTAAAGCAGTTAATGCTACCACTACTGGAAATGCGGCCATTGATGTTGCGATAAAAGGAGATGCTATGACTTTTGGATCAACCGGCACTATTGCTGTAACTAACCAAAGGTATTCCACTACTACCAATGATGCTTGGGCTTCAGCAAATACTGCTAGTTCTAGTTATGTAAGCTTAGAGGTTGATATGGCAAAACCGACCACTCATCCTTCAGACGCAGGTGACATAATCTACTGGGCCTGGGCAGTGCCAAGTGGAACACCTGACGGAACCTATTCAGGAACAAACTACTTTAACGCTGTGAGCGACTAACAGAGATTCTGAAATTGGAGGGACTTCAGAAAATACTGCCAGCGGCACCGATCGGGTGCTGCTGGCAGTAAACGACTAACGAGAATTCAGAAATTGGAATTTATCCTTTTAGTTAATATGAGGAATAAAACATTAACCTTAATTTTGGTTACGGTTTCGATAGCTTTGGTTTACCCCAATTTTATTCTAGGTTTTGGTATCTCCCCTCCCTGGGTGAAATGTGAGCACTTACTTAGGGGCTCTCATTTTGAGCAGACTATTTACTTAGTTCAGTCAGAACCAAAAGAAGAATATCGGGCAGAAGTTGAATTTAGTTCAGAAGCATTAAAGATAAAAGATTGGATTAAAATTGATAGAGGAATGAATTTTACCATTCCGGCCGGAGTTCAAAAATTTCCCTTAAAAATTACCGTAGATGTTTCCCAGAATGCTGAATTGGGAGAATATAAAGGATATATTTGGATTAGCGGAAAACCGAAAAAAGAAGAAGGAGTTCATGTTACTACGGTGACGGGAGCCACTATTGAATTAGCTCTTAAGGTAACTGATAAAGAATTTTCTGACTGGAAATTAAAGGATTGGGGAATTATGGGTTTAGGAAAAGATGAAAAAACCATAAAGGTTTATTTAGAGGTTGAAAATTTAGGAAATGTAAAAACCAGGCCCTCTCGGGTTCATTTAGATGTTTACGACGACTATCATCGAGAAATTTTAGGAACAGGAGATAATACAGATTTAGAATATATTTCACCTTTTCAGACGAAAAAGATTATTGCTGAATTTCCTATCAATTTAGAAGTAAAAAAACAATATTGGGGAGAGATAGAAATCTATAAAGAAGACAAACTTTTTTTAGCGGACAAAAGACGATTTAATGTTGGAGAAATAGGAAAGATTGAAGAAGCTGTCCAAGGCACTACTGAGTTGTCAGAAAAATTAAAAGCAGGTTTAAATCCCGACTTTTTGAGAAGTAAAACCCTTCTCTTTACTTTATTAGGGCTGGTTTTATTGGCTGGGCTGGGTTTTGCAATTAAACAAA
>Ga0315280_10008614_pt1 | contig 13309 bp, 7 predicted proteins | sample YL17G06_40_MG_FD_203697 | JGI IMG/M metagenome (GOLD analysis project Ga0315280, IMG submission 203697) | Sediment microbial communities from Yellowstone Lake, YNP, Wyoming, USA - YL17G06_40 | ecosystem: Environmental > Aquatic > Freshwater > Lake > Sediment | place: USA: Wyoming | collected...
GGCGATTTGGTGGACTACTACCGGGCCCGCAACAAGCGAGCTACGGATTCGCACCGGAAAACCTGGCTCGCGAGACATCCAAACGTCGTTCCCAAAAAGTGATGCTGTAGAACTAGGGGGACGCGATGGCAGTCCTCGTTCTAGTAGAAATGACGAAGTAGCCGCCACCCGTCATTGTTTGTAAACTCTAGGCTACGGTTTGCCGCGGGGGTTTCACCCCTTTTGAGCAGCAAACCGGGAGCTTCGGTTGGCAGGGCGAGCGTGTTTCGCCGAGGAGGGGTGGCCGGCAGGATTGCCGACCCAGGGTAACGTTTCTCGGCTGGTAGGGTCTTCTTCGCTCGCCCCCTACGAGAGATGGCAGGAACGGACGGCGAACCGGGAGTACAATTACCCTAAGTTCGCGCTATTCCCAGATTCATGCGGCGAGCCTGACGGTTGGACGGGTTGTGCGGCCCAACGGTCAGCCCAAACCACCGCGGCCCCCGGACGGCGGAATTGACTGCGGTTGACGCCCGCAGAGGGCTGGGTGTGTTGGAAGGGGCAAGAGACCGCTCGGGGCGTTTTCCAAGTGGGGGCGCCGAGAAGCTTCCGAGAAGTCTCGAATGCCGTTTCTTACCACTTCGCTGATGAGAAGCCGTTGTCGACGGGCCGGTACAACCCATCGCCGGCTTGGTACTTGACGGGCATCCAAGACAGTCCGCTCGTCGCCACGGCGTCGGAGAGTATCCAGTGAAAGCCAGTCCCCGCCCTTCCCACCTGGGATTCCGTCACATGGTTTCTTTGGTGCCCGTGGCGGTCACGCTTGTCACCACGGTTGCCGATTCCGTGACCGTGGCCGCGAGCAGGTCGGGCTACGGCGGGAAGGCGCTTATACATGGTCCCGCGGAACGGGGCGACACGACAAGGCAAGACGCGGCCCTCGGCGTTCCTTGTGTAGTGTTGTGGGAGACGAGGCGTCTGATCCGCCCTCCGGTCCTTGTCTCATTGGACCGCTTTTCCGACCAGCAGCAGGATCGCCTGTTTCACGGCGGCCGGCAGGTTTTGCCACGCGATGACAACCTGTGCCAATTCGGGATCATTTGGAGGAGGTGCCAATTTTGGTGCCAACGGCTCGGAAACCCCTGTTTTCTCGGGCGTTTTTGAGTCTTCCTGAAGACTCGAAATCAGGTGCGGCGCAAGCCGTTGTGGGTTCGACTCCCATGCCCTCCGCTCAGCATTGTCTCGCACGTTTTCGCACAAGCCCGCAACTCGTAAAGGGTTAGGGCTTGTGCCGTTTCTTGGTGGCGGGTCTTCTTCGTCGCACCCCGCCGCATCGTCCGGCACCAAATCGCGCCCTGACTGCTGCGCATGCGCTGCGCTTTTCTGGGCCGACCCAAGATCGGAACCCCCATTTTGTTGGAGCTCTCGGAGTGTCGCCGCTCCGTCGGTCCCGGTGGCCCGGAGGGCTTTCGGCTCGCTGCCCAGCATATTCGGCAACCGGGCCACCGTGGCGGCGTCCTGGCCTGGGAAGAGGTGCCCGTAGGTATCCATCGTCAGCGTGATCGTCGAGTGCCGCATTACCGATTGCACCGCCTTGGGGTGGGCGCCGGCCATCGCCAGCCAGGCCCCGCAGGTGTGCCGGAGACTGTGGAAGTCGAGGAACTCCCCCTCGTGATTCTTCTCTCCGAGGGAATCGCTCTCGACCCGCCGCAGGTATTCCTCGCTGTCCTGCTTGGCGGCCGTCAGCCAAGCTTGCCGGGCGTCGGCCACGTCCGCCCGGAACATCTCGGCGACGTTGGGCCGCGGCGGCATGCTGAACACGGGCGCCTGGGGCGCCTTCGTGGCGATGTGTTCGCGGAGCAATGTGGCCAAGGCCGGCTGGATGTACTGCCGGGCGTCCTGGCGGTTCTTCGTCGAGCCGGCCTTGCAGGTAATGAAAGGCTCGTCGCCGTCCAGGAACAGCCGCCCCCGCGTGAGGCTCCGCAATTCAGATGATCGCAGTCCAGTCTGGATGGCGACGGCGTAAAGCAGCTTCGTGAACCCCTTGATCGCGGCCAAATACGCCTGGATGGTCCGGGTGGACCGCCCTTGGTCCTTCAACGACCCTGCGTACTGATGGACGCCGTCCGACGTGATGTCGGACACCTTCTCAAACTTCCGGTCCTTGGAGATGGCGCGGATGTAGGCGACCGTCGTACTGATGTGCTGCGAAGCCCGGTTGGCCGCTCCCATCTTGGCCTCGTAGTCTTTCACATGCGATTCCACGGACCGACGGGACTGCTCGCAGATCGCATCGAGTTCCGGATCAACCACTCCGTCTCGCCGCAGCGCCGCGTCGGCTTCGAGCTTGGCGGCAATCCGCTCGGCCGTCGACCTGTCGGTGGTCCGGGCACTGCGCGTCTGCCGTTTGCCGCGGTGGTCGAAGTAGGAGATGTAGTAGCGGCCGCCCCGCTTTCCCTTTCCACCCCGCTTGAAGATCGTTGCCATAATCATCTACCTTTCCTATTGTAGCGGAACCGCTCCTCTCAGTTACGATCAATCGCCTAGAATGTCAACGGCATCCGCGAAGAAAACTTCTCCTCTTCCCGCCCTGGCGTAGCCGTTTGGCCAATTCCCGCAGTTCTCCCGCTTTTCCGGGCGGATACGCTGGCTTCTCGCACATCATGCAGTGCTCTCTCCCGAGCACGTCCCACCAGAACATCAAGCTGCCACACCTGGGACAAGGATCGGGTGGTTCGATGCACTCTTCCCAAGGCGTTACATCTCTTTGCAGTATGTCGAGGAGACTGGACTTGTGCTGACGAAGCGCATCCAGGAGACCGGGCGTAAGCGCCCCTTTGGGCGCATCCACAGCCAGTTTCTCGCCGGCAACGCTCAACGCGATCCCGCGATCATGGCAGGTTGCGAGGATTGCCTGGATTGTTGCCGCATCGCTCATAACTCGACCTTCACCCGCCCGTTGGTGGTGCCGCCGTTGCCAGTCAGCACATCGCCGAGAGCGCTCTGTATATTCTGTAAATTGCTTGTGTGGGGCCCCGAACCGGCATTTCCAGGATTCTCAGGACGAAGTTCAGCAGGTCCGTTCGGGTAAAATGCTGGGTTCACGTCGTAGATGGGTGAGCCAGGGCGTCCCGGGGCGCGTTTCGCAGTTGGCCGTAGCCGGATGTAATTGTGACGGACCAGCACGGCGAGGGGGGGCATCGATGTCGTTGGCCTGCTTGAACCGGCGTTTACCGTGCTGCTGGCCCTCGGACTTAGCGAACTCCGTCTTCCCGTGCCGTTCGATCCACCGCAGGATGTACTGGGCGTCGCTGAGCCCCTTGTCCGCCCGCATGGCCTCGAACGCCGCCAGGGCGTGGGTGGTGGCGTAGCGGCCGATCTCGATGGCCGACGCCATCGTGGTGGCGGCCAACGGATACAGCCACGGCTCGCCGTAGGCGTGGATCACGCAGTGCATCACCCCGGCGATCCGCGCCACCGCGCCCGCCAGCTTGCTCCCCCAATCCTGGGCAGAGTCCAGCTCCCCGCCTGAGCCCAGTTCGGGCTCGAGCTGCGCCATGAACTGCCGCAGCAACATCCAGGTGTCGTCGGCCAGCTGAATGTACTGCGGCTGGGCAGGATCCCAGGGCAGCTCGCAGAGTCTCCAGACGACGTCGTGGTAGGGCTGGCAGACGCATTCCGGCACCGGAGCTGGCTCGATCTTGCGACTGCCGATGCGGCTCTCGGGCAGCGAGTATAGGAAACGTGCCAGGAGCCCGCGGCCGCGAAAGGCACTGTTCTTCAACAGGCCCTCGAGCACCGTCGGCTGTATTGCAAGCCCCATCGTCAGCGCCGGCCGCTTTACGTGCTCCCCCCTGCGGCTGATCCGGTCCACGCGGAGGTCATCACCGGCGTGTCCCATCAAGTACACGCCGAATTGCGGCATCCCGCTCTTGCTGTAGAGGCCGGCCATCAGGTCAAAGACTCCGCCCTCCGGGGACATGCTGGCGATCCGCCCGCCCTGCTCGGCCAGCATGGCCCCGAGCTTCTCGCTCGTGGCGTCGTCCACGATCAGCCGTGGCAAAACCGGCTCCGGCGTTGTCGCCAGTTCAACGGCGATCTCTTCAGCCTCTTGCCCCGCCTCGGTGTCGCCCTTCTTGGCGAACTTCTCTTCGAGCGATTTCATCTGACGTTCACGTTGACGACGCCGGGCGAGCTGTCGGGCGATCTCCGGCCGCTCCTGTTCGATCAACTGGGCCTCGAACTCCCGTAGCGGCGCGGTCGTGTGGGAGAAGACGGCCGATTTCCGATTGCCAGGCTCCAACACCGTCACGGTGAACAGGTTCACGGGCTCCAGCCACTGGTCGCGGACCTGAACCTCCACCTTCTTGGCCACGGCCGCCGCGCAGATCGCCAAGCAAAGCATCGCGGCCAAATCCGGTGGCGTCTGCGTGGCCTCTGCCTCGGCCGCGACGAAGGCGGCCAGCACGCTCGGGAGGACCTCGACCGGGAACGCGGGTACGTTCGTGATCCCCAACGGCTCGATAGTGCCCCATTCCTCGGGCTTGGGCGGTACGGCGGGGGATCCTGGAGCCTCAAACACCGGCGCCGCCCTGACCACTTCGACGAGTTGGTCGCGAGTGCCCCCGGCATCCAGCCAGTCGGAAACGTCACCCTTCGGCGGCAGACCCGGCAGATTAACGATCTTCACCGCCTTTGCGATCCCGGTCAGCGATCTCGCCACGGCCTGAGCGTGCTTCTGCCCAACATCGTCGTTGTCAGGCAAGATCACTATGGGCCGGCCTCGCAGGAACTCGCAGTAATCCCCCTTCCACTTGCCGGCACCGCCAGGGTTGCATGTCGCCAGGAATCCCAGCGAGACGAGGCGGTCCACGTCCTTTTCGCCCTCCGGTATGAAGACGACTTTGGCCGAATCGGCTGCGACCAACTCGGGGAGTCGGTAGAGCACTCGGCGGACGTCCTTGACCGACCACGACCAGCCTCCTCCCGGTTGGGGCACTCGCTGCCGAAACGTCTTGGGCTCCATCCGGACGACCTGGAAGAGAAGCTCACCGCGCTCGTCACGGTAGTCATAGTTCTTGGCGATCCGCTTACCGGCCGCCGGGGCCGCCTGAGGCGCCCACTGGTTCCTCGCTGCGACCGGCATTGCACACGCGATGTCCATAATGTCCTCGTGTACGCGCTCGTTGCCTGTCTCAGGGATGGTCATCGCGATCTCCCGGACGAGTCCTGGGGAGGCTTTTGCCATACGCAAGAGAAAGCCGGACTCAGGCCAGAATGGACAGGTGAGAGTCCCGCGGCGTTCATCACGAATCGGCGGCGGCGGTGTGGAAAAGAACCCTCTGGCCCGAAGTGGTGTAATCCGCGTGGGGTCTGCCAAGCGTTCAAAGGCATATCGGTGACCCGCGTCGAAGGGCGGCAGGGTCGTGATATCACGACTGCTACCGAATCCAGCGGGGAACGAGAGCCTCAACGAGGAGGCGACCATCAAGAACGTCGGCTCGGCTCCTGTCGATCTCACCGGGTTCACACTCCGGGATCTCACAAAGAAGACCTGGAAGTTGGACTCCCTTGGCACGCTGAACGCTGGAGAAGCGAAAACGATCAAACGGAATGGTCAAGCCGTGGGGATGAACAACCGGGGTGACACGATTGAGCTTGTGGCCAAAGACGGAAGCGTGATCGACTCGATTACCTACGGTAAGGTCGACGAGGACGAGGAGGTGTTGCGGTAACGGACGGCCCGATCGAGGCCGCGTGAGAGACTTTCCCCGGGGAAAGTCCCAAAGGAGGCACACGTCCGAACCTGCCTCCTCAGATGGTCGCCGGGTCGTCAAGCCGCAGGTGTGGGAGATTGTGGCTCGGAAACAGGCTGGCCCACTTGTAAGCGGGCTTCTTCGAGCGCCGCAAGGATGTCCTCGGTCGTGACATCCTTTTTGTGGAACGCCACGGTCACCGTGGCATGAGCTGTGTCGAACCTGCGATGACTGGCCGGTGTGCCGCGGCGCTTGCGCCCGATGAGGCCCTCGGCCCGCGTGGGGGCGACCCGAGCCGGAAGCCGCATGAGTAGACTCGCGACGTTCTCCCGTTCTTGGTTGTTGGCAGACGAGAACCTCGGGATGCACGGCGGGCGGTCACAGCCATGCCGTTCGCCCAGCGAAGAATCGACGCGCGAGCGCGAGGAATTCCCTCATGTCCCGGAAACTCTCTCACATCCCACGAACCGATCGCGGCGCCTCAAGTCGTTGTCCAGCATTGAGATACGGTTCACCTCCCGACCGGTATCGGAGTTGCATGTCCTCATTCCAGGCCATGGGCCGAGCAGCGATGGAGCCGCGGTCGCCGGCAACGAATCTGCCTCGTGTCGGCTCAGTCCAGCGCCTCGGCAGGAACCAAGAAAGGAGCTCAGGATGGAATACATCAAGCCTTACGAGCCGCTATTGGGGCCGTTGCTGACGCTTCTTCTCATGGCGACCGTCGTGCCCTACCTGCGCCGGCTTTACCGGCTGCACCGGGAACAGGGGCTGATGATCCGCAAGAAGCTCCTCGAGCGCACGGGCGTGGTGATCTACGGGCTCTTCGACGGCAAGCTCCAGTCGGACTATCTCGGAGGGTTCCTGACGGCGATGTTCGGGGAAACGCTGTTCGATCTGATCGTCGGCTGGAACGACCATCCGTCCCCGAGCATCATCGTTCCGAAGACGGACTACCAGTGCGAGCACCTGGAGGAGATCCTGGCGGCCCACGCCTCGCCCTTCGTTCTCCAGAGCGGACGGATCGACTGCTACTTCCGCGGAGCCGAGGTCTGCGGAACGCCGTCGTATCCGTTCGCGAGGTTCGTGGTGGCGCTGGCCCGGCCGGACGCCGCGCAGCTCTCGTCCCACGATTACCCGCGGGTGATGATTGTCGAGGCCGGTGCGCTCCGAAGGATCATGGAAGAGGACATGCTGCCGCAGTATGACACGAAGGACGGCCGGACCTGGCTCCAGACGGTACGCGAGTTGGGAAGGGCTTTCTTCGACGGTGACCGGCGAGGCACCGTGATCCTGGAGATCCCGCTCTCGTCGGAATCTGAATGGCAATGTCACCCCTTGCGATCGGCCGGACTTCGTACTGATCGGGTGGCTGCACCGTGAGAGCGCGACCGGCGACAACCCATTGAGTGATCCTCGCTGGAGGTCCCAGGAAGCGTTCCGTTCTCGGCGTGCAGAGTCGCCCCCGAGTCGGCTCGGCGGTTTGACCCGGAGTCCGGCACCGACATTCCGCCGATAGGGGCAGCCACGGAGGCCGAGCCCGCGCCCGAGAATACGGTGGTTTTCCGACACGTCTCATCTCTGCCATACCTTTGCTGGGACCACGCACCGGTCGATGTGACCAACGCGCCGCACGGTCAGCCCATCGGCCCCCAGTAGGGGGATGAATCGCCTCGATGTGTGCGTGCGTGCAAGAGACCTGCAGCCACGGCTGGACAGCCGATCGCGCGATCGGCGCATATCCGGCCCGTTGCAGGGGCTGTACGGGCCGACTAAGATCGGCTTAGGTTTTGGGACTTCCCTAACATACGGCGTTCGCACCCAAAACCGGAGGAGCGGAACAACTGGCGCCGTGCGCGTGCGCCGGCTTCCAAAAGCGACATGCCTTGGGTGCGGGCCACCGCACCGGGACGTTGTGCGCGAGCCGCGGAGGGTCAGGCAGTGCATGCAGGGGGCCGATCAGCGGACATTTGGCGGATCCGACTTTGTCGTCATGGGCGGACCGAAGAACAACCGTATCAGCGGCCTTGTTGTTCGGGATTTGCAGACCCGCCTGAACATCGACCCCGGGCAGGACATGACATCTAATGACCTGCGCCAGGTCGTGGAGAAGACCGTCCCCAGGATCGATCAGAATCTCCCACGCATTACGAAGTTCGCCGGCGAGGATGGACATCGCCGAAGTTGGGCGGTGGTGATGCGCTGCGCGAATCCCTTCAATAAGGATCGGTGGGTGCTGCTTGGAGCCGGGGAAACGGGGGAAGGGACCTACGCTTCATTCTGTCAGGAGGCTCAGAAGGAACTGTCGATCGTGCTGCGGGAGAAGGGCATCTCAGGCGAATTCCTTGCGGTCTTCGAGGTGAAGGTCGGCGAGCATCCGACGAGGAAGTCGCCCCACCTGGTCAAGGAGATCCGTCTCCTGCACGTGGCGTGCCCGGCCCTGCGCGGCTACTTGCCGTATGAGCCCCCTAGTTCGGACGAGGAAGGGTGGCGCATCGTCGGCCCCTTCCGGCCGTGGAGTGTCCTCTTGGTGGCCGCGAGCCCGGCGAACAGCCAATCGATGATTGACGAATTCAAGGAACACAAGCACCGGGTCAACGTCGTGGAGACGTGGGACAAAGCGGAAGCGACCTGGAACCTGCAACCTCCCGACCTCGTGGTCGTCGAAGAAGCGATGTTCGTGGAACGGAGCGTTGGCGCGGAAGACGCGATCTCCCAGAAGGCCGAGCGTGCGATTTGGAGCATGCGGAACGAGGCTCGCCTTTGCACCCCAGTTGTGGGCATCTTCCCTGACGCTGCCGAAGAAAACGCCATCCGCAGTTCTAGATGGCGCCGGGTCATCGATGCCGGCTTGCGGGAGAACGCGAATCCGGCGCACGAGCGGCCCTTGCCGGCCGTAAAGTGCTTGCTGATGGCTATCGACGCGTGCCTGGAATCGAGGAACGTCGAGGAATTCAGGGACCTCTTGGAGTTCGTTCGGTTCGGCGACTCTGCGGTTTAGAGAGCCAGCTCCCCAGCGAGCACACCGCGGGAGCGAAACGGACTGGCTCACCCTGGGCGGTTACCCGCCCAGGGTTCCCGCGGAGCCGAACGCGCGCGATTAACTGATTCGGTTCCTCAGGTTATCCTTTCGCTGCGCCACGAGCAGCAAATCGGGCCGTCTAGCGCGCGTCGGCACCGACACGCTGACGCGCCTTGGCAAGGCCGACACCACCCGCTGAAGCCCGGCTCATCCCCCCTCCAGAGGCGTAAGTACTGCATGCGAAGGGCCAACCCGGCAATCGCGATATCGTTGGGTTGATGACGCAATTCCGGTCCGGACCTGGACGGTTCCGCCCGCCGTGTCTCGGGCGACGGTTTTCGGGGTTCTCCGGGGGTGCGCCGGAAAACGTGTGCCGGATTGCTCAGATCGGGGTGGCTACAGCCTCATCCGGCACGGCAGCCCGACCGGGAACCACGGCCAGGACGCACCACCCAGGGGAGTGTTCCACACAGAGTCGTTTCCTCGGAATGTCCGAGGAAAGGCAGGAGATTCTCGCAGAGGGGGGTGTTGCACGGGAACAGGCTCTCACTGCTGGCCTTCGAGCAAGTATAGAAACGCTTCGGCTGCATGCCACGTATGCGGTGCGCAGAGTCTCTGCTCCGCATACACCGGCGCGACTCGGTTCATCCCGTCGTACCGAGCCTGGCTTGCTTTGGCCTCCCAGGTGAGCGGATAGTCGCGGTCGCTGAGCTTTCCCAGCTTCTTACCGGTGTAGTGGCATCCGGCCCAAGTGAGGTAGGGGTAGTCGTCGCTGACGATCACCGGCTGGTCCGCCTTGTCGCCGTCCTTAAAGGCCCACCAGAACAGAGTCGCATATCCATCGGCGACCTTCGGCACCGCATACGGGTCTGCAAGTCCGAGCGACTGCAATCCGAACTTGGCCCACTTCGTCTGGTAAACCGGATGTGGGGCGAAGTCCGTGCGCCCCGAGATGTGTCCATCCGTTTCGAACCGCCTGAGTGCTTTTCGCGCCGCCGGAACCAGCAAGTGATTCTTGTCACTCACCAGAGACACCAGGTACAGGACCTGCCCAGGGTTGTCGGCCTCGGCCTCGCCGCCGTTGTTCTTGTCGAACGGCTCGCGAAGGTCCGCCACCCACTTCTTGACCAATTGCAGATTACCCGTCTTCGCGAACGCCATCGCCATCATCGCCCCGTCGCGGTACCACGGCTTAGGGTAGACGAAGAGGTTGGGCACGGGCCGTCCGTCAACGACGTTAACCAGGAGTTCTTGGTGCAGCACGCGCAGGACGAGGGCGTGTCTGTAGCCGGCGAAGGACGGGAGCGATACTTTGCCCATGCTGAGTGCGTTCTTCTTGTTGCCCTCCTCGACCCACACCCCCTCCTCGTCCTCGGTAATGAACACGAAGCCCCCAACCTTTGTGCGGACGGCGACGGTGTAAGCCGAGGGGACAATCTGTTCCTCGGTCGCCACCCACGCCTTGACCAGCTCGCCGGTCAACGCGTGAGTCAGCCGTCCTCCGCGGTACACGAACTTCGCCCGCTCTCCCATCCCGAACAGAAAAAAGTCCACAGCCGGGAGCCTTCGCACACCGCCGTGCTCCTTGCGAACCGTGCCAATCGCTGAGCGGTAAGCGTCAAGCTGTCGTTCGAGGGTCCGCCAGCGATCCGCCTCTTCGGCGGCATCGGCGGGGACGGCCATCGTCATCACGAACAGGGAGACCGCCAACCATGGATTCGTGCGATAGCTGTACATTTCATCCCCCGCGGTTGCGCTGGTTGTGCCGACCCGGACGCACATTTCGAGAGACATCACAATTCTACACGTTGCAGGAGGTAGACGTTCACACTTCCATGCCCAGGAACGTTCACACTTCTGCCGATGAAAGTGTGAACGTTTCTACCCAAAGCCCAGCGCCGCCCAGGCTTGGGACCAAACTGCCCGGCCGCTCCGCCGGGCCGGCCCCCCATGGCCATGGAAGCGTGGAAGGGGGCATCGATCATGGGCACAGAAGGGCCAGCGGCCCGCCAGACCTCTACAAAGGGTCTGGCGCGGCCGCTGAAGCAGAGCCAACCCCTCCAGGCACGGGAAGGTTTCGAGGCTCTTTGCCGATCACTTGGCCGGCGCGCCGGCCTTGCTCACCCGCACTTCCTTGATCAGGAACTCGTTGGCCGAGCTGATCGCGTCGAAGCGGAAGTTCCACCCCCACTGGCCGACGAAGCTGGCATCACTCACATTCCAGGTGTTCTCATGCCACCGGTCGTCCGCGGGGATGGTCCACCATCCTGGCGCCCCTCGATAGCCCTTGGTCGACTCGTAGCAGAGGTTCATCCCCGCCACCTTGTCGGGCGCCACCCGCTTGGCCACAATCGTGACCTCTAAGTCCTTGGTCCCGTAGGGAACGAACAGCGGGTCGACGCGGAAGTACACGTAGTGGCCCTCCTGGTGCAGGGCGGGATCGGCAAAGTTGGTGCGGCGGCAAGTCTCCGTCGGGCCATTGACAACCACCGTCGTCTTCGGACTGTACTGCTTGAGGCCGTCTTCCTTGTTCGCTGCGCCCAGGCGACAGGTGACGACCTTGGCGTGCGCATAGTCCCCGCCCCACGGATAGGGTTTGCCCACATTGGCCTGCGCCTGTTTGACCACATCGTCCGGCAGTTTACTGATCAGGACGGGTGTCCGAGTCAAGACCAGTTCCTGGCCGGGGGTCAGCCGCGATTGCTTGCCCGAGAGGTCCGTTACGTGTACCTCGGCGTCGAACCGGGCTTGGCACTGCTTGCCCGGCGGCGACCAGGCCGCCAGGACATTTCCCTGCCGGCCGCGGAACAGGAAACCGTACCCTCTCTTGCCCAGCTCCAGCCAGCCCAAATAGCGCGGTTCCGGCCCCAGCAGAGAGGTCAGCGTCCCGAGCGCATCGTATGCGGGACGCGGCGTCCAGTCGGCACGGATGATGCCATGGTCCGTCCCCTGGCCGTAGGCAGGACCACGCGCCTCGAACCAGAAGACCCGATCAAAGCCCTGGGCGATCGAGAGCAAAAAGGCTTTTGCCAGCATGTCGGCCTGTTGCGCATCGCCCTTGGGCTCAGCCCTGATAGGCGCCTGGTAGCCCGTCTCGGTGATCCAGAACGGGATGTCCGAGGGTTGCTTGTTGGCGGCCAACATCTGGCGGAGGTTGCCCGCGAGGCTCAAGTAACCGACTTCCCCGCCCTCGGCCACCGCGGTCAGGTTCTCGTAGGGGTGGACACAGACATAATCAAAGTGATCGGCGGCGCCGGCCTGGATTGCCGCGTCCAGGAAAGCCACGTCGAAATTGGCGACGCTCATGCCGATCTTGACGTTGGGATTTATCTTCTTGGCCGCGTGATACGCCGCTACCACCAGGTCGGCATAGTCCTTCACCTTGTCCGCCCCTTGCCTGCCGCCGTAGAAGCTGCCGTTGAACTCGTTCCAGACCTCCCAGTACTTGATGTCCTTCTGGTAGCGGTTCACCGTAGCGCTGACGTAATCGCGCCAATACTGCATGTCCTTGATCGGGCCGTTGCGCGTCCCGCCGTCGGCGGACGCAAAGGGAGCGAAGTAGCACCAGCAGGCGATCAAATGGATGTTGTTCGCCCGGGCATTGGCCACCATGGCATCCGCAGCTTCCCAGTTCCATTGGCCCCGCTGGGGCTGAATGACTTGCCATTCTGGAAACAACCGCAGCCACCGGACCCCTGCCTTCGCGATCATGGGGTTGAATTTCGGGTAGTCGCCCGACCATTCGGCGCCTGAGCAAATCCCCCAGGGGTTGGCGTCGTCGCGCGGATCGGCCTTGCCGGACGGGCCGGGTCCGGGCCGCGGTCTTGAAAGGGGAACAGCCCCTGTCTTCGGTTGCTCCGGGGCCGGTTTTACCGGGGCGGCAGCGCCATCCTTGGCCGGCGCCACCCAAACCTGGATCTGGTTGGAAAACCACGACGTGGCGGCGTCGCCCCAATCCGGGCTGCCCGACATCCGCATCTGCAGCCATCGTCCGGGGCCGGATGCCTCAGGGTTCTTCGGATCGCGGCTGTAGTGGCGAATGTAAAGCGTGTCGGTATTCAGGCCCGTGGCCTTGAAATCCTTCACCAGTGGCTCGACGATGCCGGACTTCTCGGACCCCTTGATCTCGCCGATGGTCCTCCACGTCTTGCCGTCCTCGCTGTATTCCACGCCGGCCACGGTGTTCTGCGCCAGGCCCAGTTCCGTCCACCCGGCCCAGTAGCGCAGGGCGCCGATGGGGCGGTCGAAATGCAGCTTGTACGTGAGCACAGCGTTATGCTCGCCGCTGGGACTGTGGAACTTGGCCAGCGAGCCGGCCTCAGGATCGTAGAGCACGCCGCGAACTTCATGGTACCATTTGCGGTCCTTACCGTAGGGCAGCCAGACGTGCGTTTCGTCGGTGACCGCATCATACTCCTGCTTGGGGCCGTAGGCGTAACCGGCCTTCTTCACATCGTCCCAAGTCCGCTGGATGGTTTCGCCCAGCTTGACTTCCAGGGTCTTGCCAGCCTCCGCCGCAAGGGCCCCGGCGCACATTGCCGTCAGGCCCAGTGCC
>Ga0315280_10008616_pt1 | contig 13308 bp, 11 predicted proteins | sample YL17G06_40_MG_FD_203697 | JGI IMG/M metagenome (GOLD analysis project Ga0315280, IMG submission 203697) | Sediment microbial communities from Yellowstone Lake, YNP, Wyoming, USA - YL17G06_40 | ecosystem: Environmental > Aquatic > Freshwater > Lake > Sediment | place: USA: Wyoming | collected...
TCCCACCAAGGCCTCCCAGGAATACTTCCCCCGCGCCTGCTTTAATCCCCCTTCCAGTGTTTCCCTATTCTCCAACCTGAAGTACCGATTGATGGCCTGCGCCAACTGTTCCGGATCCTCCGATTCCACCAGGAAACCGGTCGCGCCTTCCTGGATGACCTCAGGAATACCGCCCACGCGCGTGGAGACAACGGGCAGCCCGAAATGATACGCAACTTGAATTACTCCAGATTGTGTCGCTGAGCGGTAAGGCAGCACTAAGAGATCCGCCGCACGAAAATAGTCGCCCACTTCTTCATTGGGAACATATTGGTTTACGATCGTCACGTAATCGCCGATGCCCAGACGTTCAATCTGCCTTCGGTAGTTTTCCTCCGGTTCGTAGAATTCACCGGCCACCAGCAGGTGAACATCTTGTCCCAGCGCGCCGATGACCTTGGGCATCGCGTCCAGCAGGACGTCCAGGCCTTTGTAATGCCTCACCAGGCCGAAGAAAAGCAGCAACCTGCACTGAGACTTCAGGCCCAGCCTGCTGCGCGCTTCCTCCTGGCTCAGATTTGTATCGGCATAACAATCATAAACCGGATGCGGTACCAGGACGATGCTGCGATTCCGTGCCTCGGGGAACCATTTCAGCAAATCCCGCTTGACCACTTCAGACTGCACAATGTAAGCATCCACCCAGCGCAGCGCCAGCCGCGTGAAGAAACGGTCACCGGGGCGTTTCTCATGCGGGATAACGTTATCCAGAATATAAACGGTGCGAATGTCTGTAAAGCGTTTGGCCAAGACGCATACGGCAGCATATCCCGGCGCAAAGAAGGGCATCCAGTATTTGAAGATCAGGGCGTCGGGCCGGCCACGGCGCGCTGCCAGAAACGTCCGCCACCAGCTCAGCGGATTCCAGGCGATAAAGAGGGCTTGGGAATCCAGCTTAATGTAATCCTGGCTGGTCTCAATCTGAGTTTGCCCCGGGAAAAGCAAGCGCGGGAATTGCTTGCGAAAAGAAAGCACCTTGACCCGGTGCCCCTTGGCCTTTAATTTTTGGCCCAGAACCGCCAGGTACTGGGCGATCCCGCCTCGGAAGGGATAATAAGGGCCGACCAGGAAAAAGGTCACACCGGCTTCCGCTCAAAACCCAGCAGCAACTTGCAGGTATATTCCCGTCGGTCGGCCTGAGCGCGGGTCATCATTTCGCCCAACAGCCCAAGCGAAAAAGCCTGAGCGCCGAACACCACTAATAGAATCCCCAAGAAGAACAGTGGCCGGTCGCCAATCCAGATGCCGTTGATCCATCCCCAGGTCAGGTAGGCCAGGATGATGATCCCGACCAGAATCAGCAGTATCCCGGCAATGCCAAAGAGGTGCATGGGCTTGCGCAGATAGCGCGATAGCAGAAGCACCGAAAGCAGATCGAGGAAGCCGTTGAGAAAGCGCGACGGGCCGAACTTGGTGCGGCCGTACTTGCGGGGACGGTGCTGCACCGGCAGTTCACTCACCCGGAAGCCTTCCCAATGCGCCAGCGCCGGCAAAAAGCGGTGTAGTTCGCCGTACACAGGCAACTTCTCGACCACCTCCTGTCGGTAAGCCTTCAACCCGCAATTGAAGTCATGAATGCGCAACCCCGAGACTAATCCCGTAACAAAATTGAACAGCTTGGATGGGATGGTCTTGCTGGGCGGATCGTAGCGCTTCTTCTTCCAACCGGAAACCAGGTCGTATCCCTCCTCGAGCTTGCGAATCAGATTGGGGATCTCGCCGGGATCATCCTGCAGATCCGCATCCAGGGTGACGAGATAACGCCCCCTGGCCGCCTGGAAGCCCACGCTCAATGCGGCGGACTTGCCGAAATTTTTGCGAAAGGAAATGACCTTGACGCGTGGATTCTGCTGGTGCAATTGCTTCAAGACCTCGAGCGAACCATCGCGGCTCCCATCGTCAATGAAAATAATCTCATAATCGCCGAAAGGAGTTAGATTCGCTTCCAACTGCTGGCATAGCTCCGGCAGCGATTCCGCCTCATTAAAGAGCGGCACGACCGCCGAAATGACAATGTCATCCGCCAACTTTCACCTCCGCAGTATCGGGTCGGCTCTCCGGTTCAATGGTGAAATCCTTAGCCGTAAGGCCCGCGTTTACCTCCAGCCGAGCCAGCTTCAGCTTCATCGAATAGCCCTGGTTGCCTTTTCCGATGCGAACATTCCAGCTCATGGGGAAATGAACCCCGGCGTGTTTCTTAACATCGCCGGTCTCCTTGCTGGCCAGGGTGTCGCCATCCGGAGATAGGCATAGTTCCCGGACAATAACCGGCCGATAAGGATCAGCCCATAATCGGTGAAGCTCAGCGCTATCGGACCAGGACAACAGGTATTGTTGCGCCGCCAGGTCCTTTTTCACGCAGGCTGAGTCGGGCAATGCCGAAAGCGACGCCAGCGGAAGCAGAAAATCCCAGACGTCATCGCCCTGCAATTTCAATCCCGTTTCCTCCGGGAAATCGAAATCCGCGATCCAGCCGCTGGCATGCATCGCGGGACTCGCATACGCGAGTTCATAGCGATCTCCAGCCAACAGAAGGGTTCCAAGGCCGATGCCCATGGGCCCATTCAGCGACAGCCAGAGCCGCCTCGGGCTCAGATACTTGAGCTTAATTCCCAGGGCGATCTTTCCTGTCTGCCCACCGCTGACTTGCAGAATCCCCGCGCCCGTGAAATCTTTAAGCGCGGCTTGATTCGCGTTGATGCGAGCGAAAAGCTCGGGGGCCTGGGGAAGGAGCAAGTCCTCAAATCGCGTGCGCGTTCGAGAACAGCCCAGTTGCAAAAGAAAAACGGCGAAAAAAACCGTAAGAACCACCCGGCTTCGGCGTTCACAAAGAGAGGCAGATGAATCCTTCACTTCGCCAGCTTCTCGCGAATCTTTGCGTTATTGGGATCGAAGTCCAGAGATTTAAGCCAGTAGGCGCGCGCATTCGGTCTGTCGCCCAGCGCTTCGTAGACGTCCCCCAGGTGTTCTAAGATCGTGCCGTTTTCAGCGTCCTTCTCCAGCGCCAGCCGAAGAAACTGCATGGCTTTCTGGTAATCGCCCAGGCCGAAATAGACCCAGCCCATGGTATCCAGATAGGACGGATTATCCGGACTTTTCACCAGAGCTCGCTGCACTTTGTCTAAGGCTTCATCCAGCCGAATCTTGCGCTGCGCCAGCAAATAGGCGTAATTGTTGAGCAACAGGGGGTCGTCAGGCGCAATGGCCAGAGCCTGGTTGTAAACTTCCAACGCCTTCTCGAACTCGCCGCGATCGTCGTAGATATACCCCAGCGTGATGTACGGCCCCAGTTGCGTCGCATCCAGCTCCAGAGCATGATCCAGAGCTTTCAGCGCCGACGAATCCTGTCCCGCGCGTTCATAAGCCGATCCCAGCATCGCCCAGATCTCAGCCGCTCTGGGATGATGCAGGGCGCCCTTATGCAAAATGTCAATGGCGCGCAAATAATCCTTCTCGCTGATGTGCAAATAAGCCCAATTTGTGAAGTAGCGCGGGTCATCGGGATTCAAATCAATGGCTCGCGCAAAGAAAGAATCCGCCTCTGCAGGTCGCTTCAATTCAGCCAAAAGCGACGCAATCGTGAAATTAACGCGGTCATCCGTCGAATCCAGCGCATAAAGTCGTCTGGACACGTCCAACGCCTTCTGGAAATCCTTCAAAGCGATGTACAAACTGCTCATCTGGCTTAAGGTCTCCGCATCGTCCGGATGCTGCTTGAGAATCTCCTCGTATTGGATGATCGCTTCTGCGGGTTGATTCAAGCGCAGGAAGATGCCCGCCAGATTGCGCTTGTAGCGAATTTCATCGGGATTGAGCGTAATCAGGCGTCGCGCCAGGCTGATGGCGGAATCAAACTGGCCCGCCTCCAGCATGAGGTCGCTCAGGAATTCCAGGGCCGCCACATTGGTGGAATCCAACTGCAGCGCCGCGTAGAGCTGCAGCATGGCATCGTCGTAGAGCTTCAGCGCCACATAATCTTCGGCCAGAGCAAGGTAAATGCTGGCCGCCGTCGAATCGTATTTCAGCGCCCGGCGATATTCGCTGATGGCGCGCGTGACCTCGCCCTGCTGATCCAGCACCACGCCGCGGATAAAGTGATCCAGCGCGCGCGGATCCGGCGTCGTCTCTGGCGGAGTCTCTACCACCGTCGCAGCCTTCCTGGTTTGCATGGCGCAGCCGAAGGCTAAGAGCGCAAGCGCGAAGAGAATCAGAGTGGATGTCAGGCGAGTCTTCATCAACCGAAGATGATCCTCAAGATATCATGATAGGTGACCAGCAGGAAGAAGGCGATGAGCAGCGCCCAGCCAACCTTCCAGACATTCAATTTTACTTTGCTCGAGATCGGCCGGCGGATAATGGCTTCCACACCGGCGAAGACAATATGACCGCCGTCTACCACCGGCAGCGGCAGGATGTTGAGCAGTCCGATCCCCACCGATACCTGGGCGATGAAGGCCAAAAAGTCCACAAGTCCCGACCGAATCGTCTGCCCCGAAAGCTGCGCAATGCCAATCGGCCCCGCGACTTCGTTCAGACTGGCATGGCCGATGATCAGATCCTTCACCACCACCAGGCTAAGGGCAATGATTTTCCCCGTCAGCTCGAATCCGTACCCCAAAGACTTCAGCATGCCCACTTTCTTGAAGATCGCCCTGGGGCCGATGCCAATCGCCCCGAAACTGAGCGTCGAATCCCCTTGCTTGAACTCGCGGGTGCGCGCGACCATGCGGGCGTTAAGCAACTGTCCGTCATGCTGCCAAACGACGTTTAGGGTATCGCCGGCGCGCGGATGGATGATGTCGGTCAGCTTCTGCCAGGTTTCGATGCTGTCGCCGTCAATGGAAATAATGCGGTCGCCCGGCCCGATGCCGGCCTGAGCGGCAGGGAAATCTTTTTCGATGCTTCCCACCAAGGGCTCGCTGATTTCCGCCACGCCGATGGCCCAGGTCAAGGCGAAGAAGACGATGACGCCCATCAGGAAATTCATCAGCACGCCCGCCGATAGGACGAGCACCTTTTGCGGGAAGGTTTTGGACATGAACTCCCAGGCAGCGCCCGTCAGCGGCTTGTCCTCCAGACTTTCGTCAATCATCCCGGACATCTTCACATAGCCGCCCAGAGGCAGCCAGGAAATGGCGTATTCCGTCTCGCCAATCTTTTTCGAAACCATCTTGTTCAGGAAGCCCAGCGAGAACACTTCGACGCGCACTCCCGTCAGCTTGGCGGCAATAAAGTGCCCCAATTCATGCACGAAAACAATGATTCCTACGACGATGACAAAGGCGACGAAAGTCAAGATCATGCTTTCAGGTATTCCCGATTTTTGACGAAGCTATGGCACCACTCTCGCGCCCACGCGTCTGCTTCCAGGATGCCCTGCAGGTCAAGCTCATGGCCTGCGGGGGGGGCGGCAAAGGCTTCTAAGGCGCTGTTGATCAGTGCAGCAATTTGAGCGAAGGACAGCACACCTTCCAGGAACGCTTCTACTGCGACTTCATTGGCAGCCGAAAGCACCGCCGGGTAGCCTTCCCCCAATTCCAGAGCCTTGAAGGCCAATTTCAGGCAGGGGAACCGCTGCAGATCGGGCGCTTCGAAATGCAGCGATCCGATCTGCACCAGATCAGTGGTCACAAATTCCGCGGGCATCCTTCCAGGATAGGTCAGAGCATACTGGATGGGAATGCGCATGTCGGGCGTGGAAAGCTGCGCCTTCAGTGATCCGTCCACAAACTCCACCAAAGAATGCACCACGGATTGCGGATGGATGAGCACTTGAATTTTTTCGGACGGCAGGTCAAAGAGATAGTGCGCCTCAATGACCTCCAGACCTTTGTTCATCAAAGTCGCGCTGTCCACCGTGATTTTCGGCCCCATCTGCCAGTTGGGATGCTGCAGCGCTTCTTCTGGGGTGATATCCGAGAAGCTCTCGCCGTTGCGCCGCAAGAAAGGCCCTCCGGAAGCCGTCAGGATCAGCCGCTTGATGTCAGCCGTCTCCTCGCCACGCAGGCATTGCTGCACCGCCGAATGCTCTGAATCCACGGGAATCACCGCGCCGCCACTCCTGGCCGCCGCCGCCATCACCAACCGCCCGGCCATGACGATGCTTTCCTTGTTCGCCAGCGCCACGATCTTGCCTGCCTCCAGCGCCGCCAGCGTCGCTTTCAGGCCGCTTCCTCCCACCAACGCATTGACGACAATATCGGCATCCGGATCGCTGGCCAAAGCTTCCAGTGCCTCATCTCCGCAGAGCAATTCGGCCGAATTCCCGCCCAGGAGCCGGCGCATGGCCGGCGCACTCTCGGCGCCGGTCACCGCCAGCCGCCCGGGATGAAAATCCCGCGCTTGCTGCGCCAGTAGCTCCAGACTGGAGCGCGCCGCCAACCCCAGAATACGGTATTCCGCTCCCAACTGGCCGATGACTTCCAGCGTGCTGCGCCCGATCGAGCCGGTCGAACCGAGGATGACGACGTTCTTCATCTGTTCTTGAAGCTCATCAAATCTGCGCTAGCGAAAACTGATCGCCAACCCTGCCGTCGCCTGAGGGAACTTGCCGAAGTTGTAGTCGCCGAAAACGTGCACGAAGGGGAACGGCGATACGTCCAAGCCCAGGGTCATCCGAGTGGTTGTGACCGCGAACGAGCTGGAAATGGTCTGTGGCAAGGTTACCGGATTCAGCGGCAATTGTGAGACATCTGGATTTGTCGCCACGATAGACCACTCATAATCCATTTTGCTGCGATCCACGCCGAATCCCACGTATGGTTGAATGGAAATCAGCAGCAAGCTGAGTTTCTTGGAGACGATCAGATCGAAGCTCCAATGACTTGATTGCACCAGGTTTCCGGCATCGAAGGTAGCGGAATAGCCATTGGGTTCAACCGGAACGCCCCAGCCGGCGAGCTGCACATCCGTGGCATCAAAGGTCGTATAAGTTCCCTTAAAGCGGTGGTAGGAAATCATCGCTGCGACATCCGGAAACATGGGGATGGGAATCAGCGGTTTGAAGTTTTTCTTTAACCCTACTCCAAGCAGGGAGATATCCGCCTCCTTGTACTTGACGGCGAAGCCGCGCACCATCAGTTCGGCGCTCATCGGCAATCCTAAACTGGCCTGAGCGACCGGAATAGGAAAGAGCGCCACATCGGCCGAATCGAATACGCTGCTCTCACCGGATGGGATCATTACCAGCATGACACGCGCGCCAATATCAAATCCCAAAATGCCGTGGGTATCCGCCGAACGGTAGATTCCACCTGTGACGCCGGTGCTGAAAACTTTGGTGAACGGTTCAGCGACGACTCCCGTGAGTTTGGTGGCATTGTCGCTGATCAGACTCTCGAAAAGATTCTGTGATTGACCCTGCAATGGTGAAAGAATCACCAGCGCAAGAGTTATCCCGCCCACAGGGCTCAATTTTTTCATAACGCCTCCTGGTAATTTCCCCGATGTTTAGGATGCCATTTTTGGCAGATCGCATTCTGGCATATTCAATTGGCTATTAATCTGATTAACCTCAAATTCCGTCCAGCCCTTTTCCTGCCATGCAACGTGCAGAGCGTATTCAAACGACTGGGCCAAGGCAAAACGCAGCCGCGCCGGATCTATTCGGAGGGAATTTTCACCTGGCTGGAATTCCTCATTCTTTTCGCGATCAGTTAACCGAATCGATCCGTGCTGCAGAAATGCTCCGGGCAGCAGGCGCTGCGCCGAACCGATCCATTTACAGCCCTGCAATCTCACCTCCCAACGAGCGGCGCTATCGAAACACAGCGGGCTTCCCCGCCGCAGAGGCTGAATATCGCCAGGGCGCTGGCTTGCGCTGCGGACCAGTTCGGCCTTTAGTTCCAGCTTCGCCGCCGCCGCAACGAAAACTTCCCCTATGAGCCTGAGCAGGTTTTCCCGGCCATCTTTTAGCAGCGCATGCGCAGTGGGCAGAGCCAGAGCATACGTCAATTCGCGGTCATGAAGCACCGCACGGCCGCCGGTCGGCCGTCTGACGACCGGGATGGCGCTGTGCCGACATTGCTCCAATAGCTCGTCAGAAATGCGCTGATGATACCCCAGCGACAGCGTGGGTCTTTCCCAGCTATACAGTCGCAGCGCCAACTGCCCCGTGCGGCGCGCCCAGTCAGTTAGATACAAATCCGCCGCCATGTTGAAGGTGCCGTCGTGGGCTCCATCCTGGATCAGGCGGCCTACGAAACCTTCAGATGATCCCGCGTTCACTATGCTCGATGAAATCTATGACGTGCTGGATTTCCGGAATGATTTCCATCTCCTCCTTGATCCGCCCGATCGCCTGGGATACATTCATGTCGCTATTGTAGATTAGTTGGTAGGCATGCTTGAGAGCCGCCAGCGTCTCCCCCGAAAATCCGCGGCGCCGCAGGCCGACGTGATTGAGTCCGGCAAATTTCAGTGGCTCGTTAGCCGCCAGAATGTAGGGCGGGACGTCCTTCGGCACGCGCGCTCCTCCGGCTATAAAGGCGTGGCAGCCGATGCGCACGAACTGATGCACCGGCACGATTCCGCCGATGATCACCTGCTCCTCGAGGTGCACGTGCCCGCCCAAATTCACCGAATTCGCCAGGATGACTTTATCCTCCAGGACGCAGTCATGAGCCACATGGCTGTAAGCCATCAGGAAACACTGCGAACCGACCACCGTCCTGCCCGTCGCCAGCGTTCCCCGATGGATGGTGGCAAACTCGCGAATGATCGTGCCGTCGCCAATCTCAGCCAGGCTGGGTTCACCCTTGAATTTCAGATCCTGCGGGACGGTGGCGATGACCGCACCTTTGAAAACTTGAATTTCTTGCCCCAATCGCGCCCCGCTGGCCAGCAGGACGTGAGACCCGATCGTGCATCCGGCGCCGACCTTCACGTTGCCTTCAATCACGGCATAGGGTCCGACTTCAACGTCGCCTGCCAGCTCAGCAGCCGGGTCAATTATCGCCGTTGGGTGAATCTTCATATGTCTTCCCGATCCTTGACCACAGCGGTCATGGTGGCCTCAGCCACAATTACGTCATTAACATAGGCTTTGCCTTTCATGCGACAGAGACCCCGCCGGAAAAATTCCATATCCACTTTCAGATACAACTGGTCGCCCGGCTGCACCGGTTTTCGGAAGCGCACCTCGTCGAATCCGGTGAAGAAGACCAGCTTTGACTCCGGGTTATCCACAGAATTTAAGAGCAGCACACCGCCCGCCTGGCCCAGAGCTTCAATCACCAGCACGCCCGGCATGATGGGATATCCGGGGAAGTGCCCCTGGAAGAAAGGCTCGTTGATGCTCACGCATTTCAGCCCGGCGACTCTTTCCCCCGGCGAAAGGTCCAGAATGCGATCCACCAATAGGAAGGGGTAACGATGGGGCAAAATTTTTGAGATGGCGCCGGCGTCGAAGATGATGTCTCGCGACACTTTCCCCTGATAGATGCGGATGACCTTTTTCTTCTCATACTCTTTGCGGATCATGCGCACCAGCTCGATATGCGCTGCATGTCCCGCTCGCGCCGCCAGCACGTGCCCTTTGATGGGGAATCCTAATAGGGCTAAATCGCCGATCAAATCGAGGACTTTGTGGCGCACCGGTTCATTGTAGAAGCGCAGTTGCCGGCCATCGAGAATGCCGTTGTCGCCTTTGATGACCGACGACCTCAGGCCAAATTGCCGCTTCAGGCGGCCGAATTCGCTTTCATTGACCTCGCGGTCAATGATGACCAGAGCATTGTCGGTGCTGCCTCCTTTGATCAGTCCCTGCTCCTTGAGCATCTCAACCTCGGAGAGGAAGCAGAACGTTCTCGCCGGAGCAAATTCCTTATAGAATTCTTCTTCCAGATCGTACATGGAGGTGTACTGCGTTCCCAGCGCCGGATTTCGGTAGTCCACCATGTAGGTTATGCGGAACACGGGCGCCGGCACCACGACCAGGTCAATCCCCTTCTCGTCGTTGTGGTAGATGAGCGTTTTTTCGATTTCCAGATATTCCTTGGGAGCCGTCTGCTCTTCGCTGCCCGCATTCCGTAAGGCATCCATGTAGGGCAGCGCCGAACCATCTCCGACCGGCGGTTCGTTGGCAGTAAGTTCGATCAGCACGTTGTCAATTTCCATGCCCGCCAACGCCGCCAGGACGTGCTCAACGGTGTGCACGTTGACGCCGTTGAGGCCGATGGTGGTGCCGCGAGAAATGTCCACCACGTGGTCAATCAACGCCGGAATCAGGGGCGAATTAGACACATCTAAGCGCTTGAACTTGACGCCGTGATTCTCCGGCGCCGGATGAAAGGTCAGCGAACAGGGATTGCCGGTGTGCAACCCGATCCCCGAAACAGAGATCGAACCCTTAATCGTCCGCTGCCGTTTTAAAGTATCATTGGCCATATGTCTTCGAGCGCAATTCGTGGATCAGTTTTTCTAATTGATCAAGTTTCTTCAAGAGCTCAGGTAGTTTCTTCAGGGAAGCTTGAATGCGCAACTCCTCGCCGTGCGGCTTGGCAGGAGAGCCCGAGATCTTGCTGCCCGGCGGAAACGTCTTGGAAATCCCGGACTGGGCGCCCACCATGGAACCGTCTCCGAGCTGAATGTGGCCCACAAAGCCCACCTGACCGCCAACCATGCAGCTCTTGCCGATTTTGGTTGAACCGGAGATGCCGCTCTGCGCCGCAATGACCGTATTCGACCCGATGACCACATTGTGCGCCACCTGGATCAGATTGTCGAGCTTGGCGCCCTTTTCAAGGCGCGTCGCTCCCAGAGTCGCCCGATCAATGGTGCAGCCCGCTCCGATTTCTACGTCGTCCTCAATAATGACCGTGCCCACCTGCGGTATTTTTTCGTAATCTCCTTCCGCCTTAGGAGCGAATCCGAAGCCGTCTGAACCGATCACGGCATTATCCTGAATTACCACCCGGCGGCCAATCTGAACGCCGGAGCGGATGGAAACGCCAGCTCTGATCACAGTCCCTTTGCCAACAACCACCCGGTCTCCCATGACCACGCCGGGGTATACGCTGACCTCATCTCCAATCACACAGCCGTTGCCCATGACCACCTTGGCGCCGATGCGGACGTCCTTTCCCAACTTCACGTCAGAAGCGAGGAGGGCTGAAGCATGAATTCCGAGCGGCAGCGGAGTTTCAGGCGGATAAAACACCGCCAGCAGCCGCGCGAAGGCCTGGTAAGGATCTGCCACCCGAATCAGCGTCAACGCCTGAACTTTCTGTTGATGAGATGTGATGACGGCCGAAGCCTTGGTCGTCGCCAGGAACTTCTCGTACTTGGGATTGGCCAGAAAGGTGATCTCGCCAGGCTGAGCATCCTCTATCTTGGCAATACCCGAGATCAGGAGGTCGGCGTCGCCCTCTAATTTTCCCCCCAGCATCTCGGCCAATTCCTTGACGCGATAGGGCATGCTCTCCCCTATTTGTTCAGGTCGTCCAGCACCAACTGGGTCATGTCAAATTCGTCTTTGGCGTAAACAATATTGCCCACCGCCGCGTCGAAGATGATGTCGTAGTTGCCATCTTTGCCGAGCTTATTGATGACGGCGTTGACCTTGTCTATGATGGGCTGCGTCAGCTCCTTGTTGCGCTGGTAGAGCTTCCCGGTTTCTCCCCAGATCTCCTGCTGGAAGCGCTGGTATTCCATGTATTTGGTCTGGATTTCCTGCAGTTTCTCAGCCTTCTTCTCTTCGGAAAGCAGCAGGCTCTGGTTCTCCAGCTCGTCTTCCAGGCTCTTGATCTCCTGCTCCTTTTTCTGAGCTTCATCAGCCCACTTCTTCTGCTCTTCATCCAGCGTCCGCTGAGCCTCGACAGACTCCTGGAATTCCGCCAGAATCTTCTGCGAATGGATGTAGCCGATCTTCAATTCGCGCGCGGCGCTGATTCGGGGCAGCGCCGCCGCTAAGAGCAAACCCGCCACGATGATGCCAATTTTGGCACACTGCATTCTCATGATAACCTCTCGCCGAAGTCTCGCTTGGCCATTTATGCTTGTCTTTTTCCATTGGCTGTGTTAAAACCCTCTGCCGAACTGGAAGTGCGGAACCCATTCACCGTGGCGCTGGCCGGTGGCGGGATCGAAGTAATCCAGACCGTAACCGTAGTCCAGACCAATTAGTCCAATCATGGGCATGTAGAGTCGCACGCCCAATCCCACCGACCTGCGCAGATCGAAGAGGTCCGTGTTTTCCAGGTTCAGCCACACATTTCCCGCTTCTGCAAAGCCCAGGACGAAGATCGTGGGATTATAGACCACCGGCAGGCGCAATTCTAAGGATTGCTTGAACATGGTCTTGCCGCCGGCGGCGTAAACGCCGCTTTGGGGGCCGATCATTCGCTCATCGTATCCACGCAAGGGGACTCCCAGAGACAGCCCTGATCCGCCCATGAAGAACTGCTCGATATAGGGGACCGCCTGCGGCGAATCGTTCAGCGGGCCGATCAAACCCATTTCCGTATCGGAATAAAGCACCAGCTTGCCCAGCACCGGTGTGTACCATTCCGAACTGAAAGTGTGCTTGTGATATTGATCGCCGCCGCCGAAGGGGCCGCCGGCGAGTTCGAAGGAATAACGATTCACCGAGCCGGTAGTCGGGAACTCCGGATTATCTCTGGAATCGCGAGTCAAAATGGTCGTAACGCCCGAGGAAATGCGCGGTACATCTTCAACCAGGCCGCGCGGGTTGGTTGCCGCAAATCCGGCGCTGAAGTTGGAATAGACCGCGCGTTCCAGGCGATAGATCCAGTCAATGCGGAAGTAATCGTCCGGCCACTTGAGCTTGCGCCCCAGCCGCAGGGAGCCGCCAATGATGTTCTCGTCGAACCCGTAGTAACTGCCGCCGCGCCGCGTATGGAAAAAACTGACTCCCACCAGCGTGGGCGTATCAAACAGCCAGGGTTCGGTCAGGCTGATCGAAAAAGTTCGATAAATCTTGCCGAACTGCCAATCCAGGCTGAAGCGCTGCCCGCCGCCAAACAGGTTGGGCATGGTGAAGCCCAAGGAGCCAATCACCCCGTCGCGCTCGGAATATCCCGCCGAGACCTGCACCTGATCTGTGGATTTCTCTTCGACGCGAAAGAAGAGATCCACCTCCTGGTCATTGACCGGCTGGACGTCGGGGACAATGCTGGAGAAATAATTCAGAATCGTCACCTCCCGCGCCGAGCGCCTCAGCTTGGAAACGTCGAAGGTGTCGCCCGGATTCAGCGCAAGTTCGCGCCGGATGACGTTTTCCCGCGTCTTGGTGTTCCCCTCGATATTGAT
>Ga0315280_10008617_pt1 | contig 13307 bp, 16 predicted proteins | sample YL17G06_40_MG_FD_203697 | JGI IMG/M metagenome (GOLD analysis project Ga0315280, IMG submission 203697) | Sediment microbial communities from Yellowstone Lake, YNP, Wyoming, USA - YL17G06_40 | ecosystem: Environmental > Aquatic > Freshwater > Lake > Sediment | place: USA: Wyoming | collected...
ACCGTGTTTAGCAGTTTTTCGGTGCTGACTTTTGGGTCGAGGTACAGAAAGATCGCTGGATTTGTTTCCGACTCAAAGACAAAGGAGTTGGGCTTCGGTTTAATCACTGGATATATCTTTCCTACTAACTGTGCATCGTCCGGTAGGTACGCCAGAGCTCGACTTGCGGCTTCGTTGAGATCCATCTTCAACCACATATTCAGGGCACTGGAAAGCGATTCAGCCACCTGAAGCAGGTCATCAGAGAGTACAAAAGCTCGGAAATCATCATCTGAAAATGGCATGCCCATGCTATGTTCGCGCTGTTGCAACCGCTCGAACCCCTCACTAGTAAACAGTGATTGCCATTCCTTTTCAGAAGGTTTCTTGCCTGCTTTGCGGCAAGCCAGTATAGTTAGGACAGCTTCGGCCTCATCGGGTATGAAGATCAGTTTGCTCAATGTAGAAGCCTCAATAGAACAATATTGTCTAGTGAATTCATTCTATGAGTCTCTCTCATTTCGTGAGATCTTCCAGACACATGCTTTTGTATTGAGAATCTAATGCGCGCAGATGAGTCGCTAGCGATGAAAAGGTGAGAAGGTGAGAGAAGGTGTCACCATTGAGGTCTATGAGGAAGCTTTCAGTGTCCTCGCTAGTTTGGGTCGTGCTCGACAAGGTCTTTCTTAGCATCTGTATGAACAAAGTGAAATCAGTATAGGTCTTGTGCAGTGACAAGATTACACCAGTGTGCTTTAGGCCTAGTCCTCTTTCAAGCATAATGATGCTATTTGCCAACCAGTCTTCCCTCTGTTGTTTTGCAGACTCTTCCTCCTCAGGGTTTTCTTTGCGGTCAAGAATCTGTCTAACGTCAGTAAACGTTATCGCTATCAACTTGTATCCAATTCTGCAGAAATCTGGTATCATCGTATATTCTCTAATGAATCCTTCTTTTTCCAGCTTTGTTCTAATGCGGGTCACTGTAGGTTGTGAGGTTCCTAGAATTCGAGCAAGTTCTCTGTCGCTTCTACGACTGTTTCTCATGAGTTCAGAAATCAGTTTCATACCAATGTTTCTTGGCATCTTTGCCTTCCAGTATATGCATATTGCTTGTGCAGAAGTCTCAACTTAAGAGTTCTCCCGTCATTCAACGGCTATACCCTTTTGTCTTTTCACCCATTGACCTTAGCAAGAGTAAATTCCATGGCAGAATTTCGCGGACTCTGTCGACACGATCTTCACTTTGATCTTTGGCTGATGGATAGGGCACATGAGAAAAGAAGTGAATCTCATTTGGATTTTGGGGAGAGGGTTGGGCGTCGACTAGGAAAACCTCAGTGGTGGAGGTGTGTATGGGAAAAGTAATGTTCAGGAGCAAGACTGTAGAATGTGAACTCGTTATCTTTGATAAGAACGGCACGTTGGTTGACCTAGATCCGTTGCTACTTGAGTTGGGTCGAGCGCGGAGAGACAATGTCTGGAAATTCTCTGGCAAAAGAGTCGCTAAGCTATGGGAGAGAATCGTTGGTGTGGACTTGAAGCATAGAAAAATCGACCATGGTGGCCCGTTGGCGACTGCTCCGCGGAAAGACGAAGTTCAGATTGCGGCCACTGCGTTCTATTTGGGTGGTTATTCATGGAATGAGGCTAGACAGTTGGCCAAGAAAGCCTATGATGAAGCGGACGCCAGTATGCAGCCTCCCTATGGTTCGGTTCTTTTTGAAGGCGTAGAGAGAACTCTGAGACAGTTGAAGGAACACGGCTTGAGACTAGCAATTGCATCTAATGACACTCGTAGTCGCACGGTTGAGTCATTCAAAGCCCTAGGAATATATTCACTTTTTGACGTAATTGTCGGTAGCGATGACGTGTTGAGTGATAAGCCTTCAGCAGAAATGATAACAAAAATCTTGGGAGAGACCGGGTGCAGGTCTGATGAAGCTGTTATGGTTGGCGACTCTGCATCAGATATGCTGATGGGAAAGAACGCAAAAGTCAGACTATGTGTAGGTGTTCTGACAGGGTTCACTTCAAGAGAGAAACTCGAACAGCTAGGCGACGTAGTCATCACCTCAATGGCTGAATCACAAGCTCTCTGAAGCCCTAACGACGACAGCAAATGAGAGTGAACTCACGATGTGAGTAGGCAGAAGGCTAGCAGCCGACATCTAGACCGCTCACATAGAATCTGTCACCGTATGTCTGCCTAAAAGTGGCTTCAGTCAATGGTTTAACCATAATCACTCCATAGCTCCTGGAGACGATCTTGTAATGGCGCAATCGATAAACCTGCAGCAGTTCGCTGTTCATGACTGCTCTGTCGTAAGCGGCATTTCTTGCCTTGCTTTCGACTTCTTTCACAAGCTTATTGAGTTCTCTCATCGTCGCCGCGATTATTTCCTTTATTTGTATTCCCTTACTACTTCTCTTGAACATAACATAGCCTTGTTCTCCGACTACACAGTTTCTTGATTTTATTCCTTCAGTTTTCAGGAGAGTCTCAAGATATTCTTTGTCTCGGACTGCAAGACCAGTTCTGTTCCTAGAGAACTCATTGTAGATTCTGAGGGTTGTGTCAAGGTCTAGTTCTTCTCTTGCGTTTTTTCCGTGAGCGTGCGCGTAAGCGCTAGTGCCATGGTACTGGACTGTTTTGTATGCGCTTGGAAAATATGTGACATTAGCATAGCCCAGCTTCGGGTATAGCCCATAAGCCAAAAGTGTCGACATTGTGCCTAGGAAAGAAAAGCGATAATCTTTTTCCCTGAAGTATCCGTGTGTTCTTTCTATCAAAGTAGTGCAGATTCCCTTCTGCCATAATGGGGCAGAGTCGCCACGCTATATATACCACCGATGTGGTCTACGTTTCCAATGGCATTTCGGGCCGGCAGATCCCACACACCGACAAAACCAACCAAGTGCTCGTTTTCCAGAGCGCAGAAATCAACTGGTCCATCTTTTGATCTCGGATCAGTCTCAACAAGCTTTTCAAATTCTCTCGGGTTAAACGGCAGATGGAAAGCTTGATCCATTAACGTAACAGCTCATCCCTGCATTCCAACTCTGTAGGTCGAAATCCTCAACGGTTCCTTCACGCCGACCGACTAAATTGAATTCTGTGCAGAAGCTTCATGCACAAACCTTTCCCAGTCATTTGATGGCAGAACAGATAAGTATGGGGCACTTTGAAGTTAGATCGCAGAGATCGTATGAATGTCGAGTTTGAAAAAAAGCTGGCAACCGCTTGTGGGCTCTATTGTAGACTCTGCCCAGAGCATGAAAGTTTCCGAACGGGTTTTGCTGAAACTGCAGAGCGACTCAGATATCTTATTACTCAAATGGTTCAGGTTAATGCATGGCCTTGGAATGCAAACGATCCTAAATCAGAAAAGGAATATTTTAGCCTTGTCGAATTCATGAAAGGACTACAATGGCTGTCCGGTCAGAAGGCATCATGTAAAGGATGCATGTCCGAGGCTGTTCCTTCACCAACACCACTCTTGCCCGGACGAAACCCTGAATGCAAAATCAGAAGTTGCTGCTTTGGGAAAGGTTTCCGTTTTTGCCATGAATGCCCTGAATTTCCATGTGAGAAACTAACCAAGCTCGAAGAGCACTATCCGTATTGCTTAGAAAATCTGCGGCGAATGAAAGACATAGGCGTCGAGAGATGGCTTGAAGAACAACAAGCAAGGGTAAGAGCTGGGCTGACAAATCGCAAGTAATAATGATCAAGTACAGGCTTATTTCTCTTGGACACCCAACCATTTAATAGAATTACCTGCCTTGAGCTGATTCTTCTAATTATTGTTATGATTTGTATTTTTCAGGAAGTGGAAATTTCTTGCATTCTACAATTGTGCTAAAGTGTTGACCAGGAGTGATATATACTAACAATGGATTTCTGGAAAGGTTTTTATTCATAAGCTCTGTTGCAGAGCCTTGCATGAGAACTGTCTCCCCATTTCCAGAAGCAGCAACGACATTGCCTATGATCACTCCATATTCTCCGTAGTCTTTAATCTCGATTAGTCTGCATTCAAGATGTATCGAGCACTCTGCGATTCTTGGTGGTTTGACTTTCATGGAAGGGATAGCGGTTAATCCGATTCGGGAAATTTTATCAATGTTTTCATCTCCGAAATCGGACGCAGCTAATCCTATTTTTTCAATGATTTCTTGTGAAGGATAATTCACCACAAATTCTTTTGTTGCCTTTACGTTATCGTATGTATGATGTTCTGGTGTGCATACAAACAAGAAGAGGTTTCCTTCTCTTCCCACAGGTAGGCTCTGGGTCTTTACGGCGACATCTGGCTTTCCATTTGAAGACACCGTCGTAACCAATGTCACTGGGGAAAGGTTGATGAATTGTGCTAAGACAGATTTCGACGAATCGAAAGAAACCTTGTTCATCAATCTATTCCTCTCCTCAGGTGTTTTCTTAGACAAGCGTGTATTTAGGAATTTCACGGGCAATTGACGGCAGAAGTCTTATTCGCTGGTCATAGTTCTTAGTGTTCAAAGCCCTCAGAAGTGATCTCGTTGAGAAACCTTGAATTGCCGAGCGAGTTCCGAGATGGCTTGAAAGCCATAGCTCCGCTGTTTTTAGGAGTGGCTTCCTTTGCGATTGCATATGGGCTTTTGGCGAGAAAAACTGGTCTCTCTCTTTTGAATCTCACCCTCATGTCCCTTCTAGTTTTTGCAGGCGCATCTCAGTTTGTGGCGATTTCGCTACTGATTTCCGGTTCTTCATTTCTGCTGATCTTGTTTACCACCTTCGTAGTCAATTCAAGGTATTTTTTGATGAGCGCTTCTCTCGGAACCTACACACGGAAATGGAGTATCAAATGGCAGGCCGTTTTGTCTTTTCTTCTCAGTGACGAATCATATGCAATGACGATGTCTCGTTTTGCAGGAAACGTGGCAGACAAATACTATCAGTTAGGTGTCAGTTTGGGCCTCTATATTGAATGGCTTGTGTTCACCATTATCGGAGGTCTCATGGGATCGTTCTTTGGTGATCCTCAAACCTTCGGGCTGGATTTTGCTCTCCCAGCGACCTTTATTGTTCTTCTTCTGCCCATAATACGGAATTGGCGACAGGTCACAGTATGCATCATTACAGGAACCCTCTCTGTCGCCGGTTCGCTGTTTCTACCGACTAAGTGGTATATCCCGATTGCTATTGTCTTGGGAACAATCATTGGAGGAATGCTTGAGCTTTGGAAGCAGAAATAATTAGCCTGATCATAGGAATGGCAGCTTTAACATTTTTCGCACGCTTTGCCTCTGCGATGATCTTAAGAAGAGTTAACACTTCTGAGAAATGGAATGCTTTGATGATTTACATTCCGATAACTGTCTTTACGACGATCATTGCTCCAGCTCTACTAATGCCAAAGGAAAGGCTCGACGTTTCAATCCAAAACGAATACTTAGTCGCTGGGCTAGTCTCATTCTTCTTTGCATATAAGACCAAAAACCTAGGGGGAACCGTGATAATAGGGATTTCCGTCATACTCCTCCTACGCTTTGCGTTCGGTCTCTAGAGAAACAGTATTGGGAATGATTCTGTCGACCCCTTACACGATCGTGGTTCGTGTTAACGGTCGAATGACGCTGTCAGAAATCGGTCGATCGAGCCAAGGACAGCCTTTCGAGATCGCTTAAACAGCTGAGCTGATTCTCCTAAGAAGAAATAGTCTATTAATGAAAAAAGAGATTTTCCGGTGGCTTCCCTGCGTGCAGATATAGCTTTCATCTTCAAGTTCTTTAAGTCTAATCCCTGCGTTCATAGAATTCAATGTACCCGCATTTATTGCAGACGTAAATTGTGACGTCTTCAGCGTCCAACAAGCCTGCTGACCCCATAATGCCTCTAAGCTTGAGATTTCTTTTCCTCAATTCGCTTGAACCACATTTCACACATTTCCATTCATTGGGATTTGTCTCTTTCAAACAAATCACTCCAAATCTTATTTTACTAGTGAATCAGGTAACAATGGCAACCGAGCCTTATAAAACAAGCCCAATGTGATCAAAAACTGCAACAATGCAGCTGCTTTCCAGTATTTCTTGAGAGCCTTCACAGTTCCGATGCTGGGTTGCGCCGACAAGAAAATTGAAACGACTATTGACAGAACTGCGCATAATACTGACTGTTGAGAATTGAGTTGTTTGCGGCATTGGGCTTTCATCTAATATATGCCTGAGTCATCTAGTCACGTCAGGTCAAGAGACCCAAAAGTATCCCTTGGTAGTGCGAATGACCTCAAAGATCGTTCTACTATGTCGAGGTTCTGACTGAGTTGTTGGTCACGTCTAGGCCAACAGATCAAGCGCCTGATATATGCCTCAGCCAATATGAGTCATCAAAGTACTCACGTTCACGACAGATCAGACCGCCCCGCAGTTCAAAAACGTCGACAGAGCGACGCCCCTCAAAGGAAAGCTCAGCCACAGCCAATCCTTTCTTCTCATCCACTACAAAAGTTTCAATCTCAAAAGTAGAGTGTCTGCCGGCATAGGCCCTCTTGATTGCTTTCAAGTATTCTTCTCTACCCCTGACGATTCTACGTCTAGGATACTCGTACGATGTCCATTCGACATCTGGGGCTAGAAACTTTGTATATTTAACCCAGTCTCTGCGATTTTCTGCATCGAAGAAAAGCAGAACTAGCTTACGAATAGAAATGACGCCTTGTGTTTCCTCTTTAGTCATATTCTGATCACAGTATTATGCATGAATCCCTGCCAATAAGAATCTGTCTGTTGGTTCGGTCGCCTAGGATGATCTGAGACGTCGGTCTATTCATTCATATTCAGAGAGGAAACATATGGGCGGACAAGTCTGAAAAGGGCAGACAGCGACGATGGGCCTCATCGTTCAATTCTATCAGAAAGCTTCTGATATTTTCGCAGAAAGGGGCTGCACTCGTAGCGCTCTCTCTTTTGCCCTTTCTGTCACTGACCCTAGCAACGGTGGCAAACTGCCACAAAATCGATCTCAATCTTTGAGCCTCTTGTTCAGAACTAAAATTACCCACATCTAGAAGAATTATGAAATACGTTTGAATCTTTGATCTTCGCGCGCGCTATCCTTTCAGTCTCTTCTCTCTATTCTGTCAGCGAAATGTTCATATGTCTTCTCACATTATCGAAAGCTTGGTCAGGGAGATACTTCCTGAGACAGAGCTGCTCCAGAGACATTACTAGGTAAACGTAGGCGGTCTCATACTTGCTGGGTTTGAGACAATTGACGACTCTCTTTGACTCTGCCCAATCACTTTGTTTAACACTCATCCGACCGCCTGTTTCAGGTTAGAATCAGGGGAAAATTAAGCGCCATCACAGACATTGGCCAAGTACTGGTATTGATGCTCCAAAATCTTCAGTCAAAGACGAACGAAAAAAGAAACCGACGGACTTGTCTGGTTTCGATATTGGTCTCTACGTCCCCATGCCCAAAAGGGTTCAAGTCCTGCTTGCTTGGAATTAGAAAAAAAGATAGAGCTTATCGAGAGCTCTGTTGTAGCATGAACTCAGCAATTTTTAGATCTTCGAAGGTGTTTACGTTCACAGCTATTCTCTCATCATCAATAATCAAAACTTCCTCTTCCAGCATCCCTTCACCTATTCTTTTTCCATCAATCACATCTATACCAGTCGGAACTACACTTTCACCCTTTACTTCAAAGATATAATCCGCACTCAGACCTAGTCTTTTGCAAGTCTCCAGAGGCACTGCGACCGTTAGCGCAGGTTTGCGGCATCGCTCATAGTGCTCTATTACTTCTTCAATAACCTCACCTGCAATAAGCGGAAGATCTGATGCTATCGTTAAAACTGTGCCAAGTTGTGACTTTCTGATGGCGTATTGTACATCTGAACACCAGTCTTTTCCTGGTGTTCTTAAAACCTTTACTGAAAATCTCCTTGCAACGGTGGCCGTTTTCGGTGTATGTTCACTTACTGCAACAATGATCTCATCTACTTTCTTAGTGCCCTTCAACGCGATTAAGACATGTTCAATCATAGGTTTGCCGCCGACCTTTAGCAATGGCTTTTCTTCTTCAATCCTCATCCGTGTGCCTACACCGCCAGCCATCACCAGAGCAGCTACGCCCAATTAACCACCACTAAAATGGCGATTAGGGAACCTAAACGAGCAAGCTCATTGCCAGCTCCAAACACGTCACCTGTCACGCCTTTGAAATGCCTGTTTGAAATCCCCACGATAACCAAGGCAACAACTAGACCAGCGATTGCAGCAGTAAAACCTACGGCAGTCAGAAGAGAAAACGCTATGCTAAATGCGATAAAGAGAGCAACTATTAGGCGAAGATTTCGATATTGACCATGCATGGCGTTAACGAAGTACGTATTCATTCCCTCGTGGGCGGATCTTCCAACCCAAGCCATAACTACCATGGCAAGCTTGGCTGAAGCCTCCGACGCGACCAAGCCTTGGATAATGAAGTTCTGTTTAAGTTGTGCGATGCAGAAGGCTGTTGTTAAGATTGTCACTAAGCCGAGCGTCAAGCCGCCAGTGCCGGTTTGTTGGTCACGCATAATTTCAATCTTTTTTTCCGCTGGTCCTTGATACATTATGCCATCTCCGAAGTCGAGTAAACCGTCAGTGTGATGAAGCCCCGTAATTAGTAAGATGAAGCCTAGGGTCAAGATTCCGACAATTAAGGCATCGAGAACGTTAAGAAGTAGCCAACCGAATATGCCCGCCAATAATCCGATAAATGCGCCTACAAGGGGAAATAGGTATATGTAGTTAGCCGCGTCTGTTAAGCAGTCTTGGTCCATGCCTACTGGAATTATTGTGAGGAAAGCTATCAGGTTCTTTATTTCCTTAAGCATAGCACTCCATCACTTTGACGCTACTAATCGCTCGTAATTTCTCTCAATTTCTCTAAGTAGAGTATCTTTTGTTATTGAGCCCTCTGATTTCGCCATCGCGGCTATGGCTGCTCCTCCTGCGCCGACTCCTTCTTTCACCACACCTGCCTCGTAAGCCCTTAAGCCCTCAAATCTTGATTGGCCAAAGTTTAGGTCAGCCGCAAGTATCGGAACGTCTGCGATTTGGGTGATTATTCCTTTTAGGTCAGCTGTTTTGTCAATTATGATCCATCGAGTAGTTCCAATGGCTACATTGTCTAGGGCATTCTGGTTTAACGCTTTAACAACGGTTAATATGGCACCCATCTGGGTTCCACCAGCCATCACCACCGGAACTTTATCCGCAGCGCCTACGACTAGTCCGGCGAAGGCTGCTATCATAGGGTCTCCAACACACGAAATCGCTTTTAGCGGATCATTTGCTAAGATACTGAAGCCCACACCCGAAGCCTTCAAGCCCTCTTCAACAGTTCTAATTTTGAGTTCATGAGGGTTGCCCGGCATGCTACTACTGACCTTTCCCCTAGCGTCTATGCCCATAGCCAACATAACACCGAGCGCCGTCGTTGTGCCACCAGGAATGCTTTCACCAACTACAAGGTAATCAGCTGTCTTAGACAAGTTTTCCCCAGCAATCTTTGCTCTCCAAATAACATCCTCCACGTTGTCTACAGCTTTACCTGTCCTTACGTCCCTTCCGGGTTTTCCTCCTAAATCCAAGAACGGAACATGGGGATTTATCTTAAGCCCGCCGCTGACCACAAGAGCGGGTATGTTCGCCAACCCAAGCGCCGACATGGTGATTAAGGCAGGGGTGGGTATTCCCTCTGGCGTCACAGGCACGCCCGTTATGCATCTACATTTTCCGAGTAAGAGGAGCTCAACATCAGCGGGCGGCGTGAAGTCTGTCAGCTCAGGGTATTTCCCCGCGGCAGATATGCCCAAAATTTTTGCCGTCTCGGTAACGCCTATGACGCACGCAAATAGAGGGTTTTTTCCGCTTAGTTGCCTCAAGAAGGCTCTGCCTTTGGCTTCATTGTGAGCTAAAATTATGCCATTCATTTTGTCATTTCTCCACGATGCCATAACTTCCAATATCTAAGAACCAGCACCCTTCTCTCAATTCCTTCGTGAAATCAAATGTTTTCAGGCGCTTCCTAAACAACGGGCCGTCATAAACGAACGTATGGTACTCGCCCAATTCACCACTAGGGTGAATATCGACTTTTTCAAGTTTCCGTAAGTCTCTCATAAAAGCCTCGTCTACTTTGCGCCCCAACCACTCTTTACCAAGTAAATCCGCTTTCACCATAACTACGAACGCTTTAAACCCCTCTTTAATAAAATCAGTGAGAAGTTGCCAAGGGTCACTGCCCCATAAAGGCTTCACAGGCCTTATACCCAATTCGCTGCAAACCCGATCTATCCAACCCTCATGTCCCGCAATATTAGAGATCCCCAAAGACAGCGCCCTCTACCCCATTTTGTTTCAGTTCACGTACTACGCTTTTGAAACCCTGCTCATACGTTTCCCACGCCACTTCTCTCTGGATCATTGGAATTCCGATAGCTTTAGACTGTGCCAGGATCAATTGAGAGTGTAGCCCATGAGACATGCATCTTCCATCTTTCGAGACAAAATTCATGAGACAAGAAACGTCAAACCTTTCTGAAATCGCTTTGTAGCAGGCAAAACAACTGTCCTTTCCCCCACTCCACGACACAACAACTCGGGACATAACAATCACCCAACGATTAAATTGGATAAGCTCCACAAGTTCGGCAGTAAGTGGCTCCCTCGGCTACATTGGAGTTGCACTGAGGACACAATTTGCCCTTTAAATCGGTAGAACGCGGGACGCCCATAGCTGATTTGTAAACCTCGTAATAGAACAATTGTTCCTTATCCCGAATCATCACTTTGTCCTCGTCAAAGTATTTGCATTTTTTATCCTTGAACTCCTCATCAGAAATCTTCTCATTGAAGAGGTTTGGAAGCGTCGAAGTTCCTGATCCATACTCAATAGGCGTTTTAACTCTCCACACAATTTCTTCAGGTAAGATGCTTTCGGAAGCCTTGCGAACAATCCATTTGCCCCATTTCATCCCCTTTTTGTCACGAACCTTATAGCTTGAATCAATTTTCATAGCGAAGGACTTGAAATCAGGATCAAGGTATGGAAGCTTGGCTTCTATTCCAAGGGCCCTCGCCAACTTGATGGATGAGAACTGCATGACATCGCATAGTTTCTGCAATTCTAAATCCAGTTGTTCTTTTTCTAGGTCGAAAAGAAAGCTGTATCCGGCGAATAACTCATCGCATCCATCACCAGTCATAACAGTGCCCATTCCATGCTCCCTCGCCACTCTCAAGCCAATGTAAACCGCCATGCTATTGCGTATCTCCATGGGATCAAAAGACCTCATCGTTTTCACGACCACGCGAACAGCATCATACAATTCGTCGTTTTTGAAGTAGTAAACAACATGCTCTAGCTCCAACCTACTGGTCATCAATGTTGCGTATTGAACGTCAGGCGCTGGAGCTCCTTCAAGGGCTACAGTAAATGCCTTTAACGATACGGATTTCGACGCAATGGCCGCTAGGATGCTTGTGTCTAACCCGCCGGAAAGCAAAATACCTTCAGTCAAATTTCTTTTCACGGCCTCTCGTAACAAAAGCCGAAGCTTGAAACAAATTTCGTCAATGAAGCTGTTCAAGATTGAACTGCCTTCTCTTCCGCAAGAGTTTTTGGCATTACCATTTCTCGCAATGCTTTGATTATCGTGGGTGCGACCGCCGTGAATAGAACAACGTTATTGATTAGGGCTGTAACAGTTGATTTTACGCCGCCAACAAGCACCGTTCCAAGTACCGCTACAAACGCTGTTTGGGGCATGTAGAACGCCCACATGTACCATGCAAACCATATATTTTGTAGCAATTCACTTATCATCGTCAAGGCAACTGCCGCTGCGCCTAAAAACACGATGCTCGGATTAGGCTTGAAGCGACGAAGCAGACCTCCGAGTAAGCCAAGCATACCGATTACTACTGCAATAAAAGGGGTCCAAAGGCCAGCGAGGGTAAACAGGTCAGAAATGATAATTATCAACAGACCAGTGATGAAACCTTGTAGGGGTCCAAACACGAAGCCAGAAACAAAGGTCAGAGTTTCAGTCAGCCCAATCTTTACGAGAACACCATAAATCGGAATAGTCAGAGCGAGCGCAGCCCAGTTCATCCCAACCCTTACAGCCGCTGCCGTAGCAACCAACAACGATATAGCCGCAAGCTGCTTTACAGGAATCTCCTTCTTCATTTAAGTCACCGCGCGATGTCGTTGGATGGATTATCCAGCCAACCTTTATAAGTCTTCGTCCTCCTAGAACAAACGAGGTGTGAACATGGTGGAAAAGAAATCGGAAAGTTGCGATTTACCTTTGCTGAGATATCTTGAGGAAAAGGGCATTACACTACAGGATATGATAGATGCGGCTTTGGAATTATTTGTGCCTCACCCAGGTGTAGAGACAAAAGAGAAAGCAGTTGAATTACTTGAAGAAGAATTCTTTGAAGCCCTATCGGATGCTAATGTCTCCTGTCTGGAGGTTGCTTGTTTCCGCGCAGAAGAGGACGCTAAATCTGGCTTGATACCAAGCTTGTCAAAAGAAAGGTTTACGGGGCGACCGGGGCTGGTGGCAGATGAACTTCTGGGGATGACCATAGCTAACTACATAGCTGGAGCAAAAGGGATTTTCGAGTTTATCCGCTTTGACCAAGCCAAACCAGGCATCCTAAAAAACCTGGGACCAATCGTGAACGACGCGATCGGCGGATTAATCGCAGGCGTTTCATCAAACATGTATACTCGTGCCTTAAGCCAAAAAATGAAATCGCCTAAGTGCTGATACAATCAACTATTTCTTCAGCAACTATTCGAAGATTTACTTAACATCATTCTTCCAGACTCTTCCGTCTATAACAAAACTCGTCTTAAACAGCACCTATGGTTTCTCTTCATCTTTCGGCTTTGAACGCTTGTATTTTTTCTTCTGTCATTTTGTGGAATCCCTCTTTGGGTGACTCTTATGACAACTGGCTTTGCTGAGATGTCAGTTCAAAGAATCCCTAGTTTTCGTCCAACGAGTCTTCTTCCAAGTCTTCTTAGAATGATCCCTTCTTTGGAGTTTCGCTCGTAAGCTATCCGCATATTTTGACATGCTCTAAGTATTACAACCACCTGATCCCTCTTGTCTTCGAATTTGACGCAATTGCCAATGATTTCCTCGCGCGCGCACGGTGAATTCGTGGTCGGCTCCTGCCCTGAAAATTGTGCGCTCGATGTTTATGTAAGCCATCATGTTTCTGATGTCTTTGTGTCCAGGAAGTTGCTGAACGTAGCAGATGTCTTTCA
>Ga0315280_10008618_pt1 | contig 13307 bp, 10 predicted proteins | sample YL17G06_40_MG_FD_203697 | JGI IMG/M metagenome (GOLD analysis project Ga0315280, IMG submission 203697) | Sediment microbial communities from Yellowstone Lake, YNP, Wyoming, USA - YL17G06_40 | ecosystem: Environmental > Aquatic > Freshwater > Lake > Sediment | place: USA: Wyoming | collected...
CATCTCCCGCGTTGAGTCTTGGACCTTGGAGGTAGAATTCGTGGATGTAAGTGCGGTAAGAAGGGTTGACGTAGAGAGGATTGTAATGTAAAGGCGAGGCAACGACAAAGATCGCAAGTATCATGAAAGCACCTATAACTTTGAAACCAAGCATTTATGGTCACCTCTCAGTACAACAGAAGCGCCTACTCTGATAACACTTGCCAAGCCAATTTCATTCAGAGTAATTCGTGACTTCAGGTGTGTGGTGCAAAGGGTCCAGGTATGCGAGTTTTGAAACGCCAAAAACACGAAAGGAGCACCTAAATCCGCTGAGTGAAGCATAGAATAGCCAACCGCTAGTGATTGATCGAATGAGACACTACGATCTCGCTCTCCAGCTTTTCATCCTAATTCTCTCAGTTATGGCGTTCGCACGCGGTACGACGCCAGCTACAGTTGGCAGCATGACAGCGAGCAGTACGGCATCCTCCACCTGTCAATATCCAGACTTCGTGCTCACTGCCACGCCGAAAATCGCCACCGGCTTTCCAAATGTGACCTACACCCTCACTGTTTCCTCTATGTGCGGTCTCTATGCTTCGGTCCACCTGCAAATTCAAGAACTGCCGCCGAACTCGACCTTTGTTCTAAATCCTGAGGATATCACACTTCCAGCAGGGAGATCGGTCAACTCAACGCTCACTATCTTCGCGTCAGAACATACTCCTAGAGGACCGTATACCATCTTCATAAGTGGCACTGCCTCACTGCCGACCATCACAATCACCAAGGCGGTTAGCGTGTTGTTCATGTGTGCGGTGGAGCGTTTTCCATACTTTTCCGTCAGCGTTATTCCATCTCATCTGACGATAAGGCCGAGCACGGAGGGCAACGCTAGCGTCATTGTGAGTTCCTTTGGATTTGCTTCCCCAATCAATCTAACGCTCTCAGATGTGCCTGCCCATGTTACCTACAGTTTTTCGCCTAATCAGCTGACCCTTCCTTTCAACGGAAATGTCAGTTCTATTTTGACCTTGGCGATTGGTTCGGATGCTGTATCTGGGAACTATTCGCTTTCAGTAACAGGAGTGAGTGAAGGTTTCAAGGACCGCGCCAATATCACGTTGACTATTCCTCAGCAAACCACAAACGCAATTCCAGGATTCTCACCGGAATCAATTGCTGCAGGTTTCCTCTTGGGGCTTGCACTGATTATTCTGGTTAGAGTCACAGCAAGACCCTTGCAACTGCATGAAACTTAGTTCAAATGGCTTGCTTGCGGCTCGGCAAGTTATCGTATTCTGCCGCCTTGTTTCAGCCTATCGATCGATGCTTTGATTTCTCCTATCGGCAGGCCCAAGTCATTCGAAGCAGCTGAAAGCGAGATGGTTCCACCATGTTTGGTGATGTAATTGTAGAGTCTTTCGTCTGCAGCAGACATGTTTGGTCTTCCTTGACCTGATGTGGCTCGATAGGGTTCGACCTGCCCTGAAGGCAAACTCCGAGTGAAACCAGCGTATCTCCACGCACCTATCAAAGCGATAACGAATGCGGCAAAGACGCCTGCGAACCATATGTCCCTAGCGATGTACCATGGCTGGCACCCACCCAGCACAAACGGAGGGCACCATTCCTGATTGTTCAACGCTGCGTTTTCAACTATCTCTAGTTGCCAAAGGGATGCCGCCAAAAGCATCCCTCCACCTGTTATCGCGGCAATTGGCCCCCAGGAAGCCGGGCGCGGCGTTTGACGATGGGTCGTTGGTCGTCGGCCTCTTCCAGCGGCCACAATACAAACGGTCAAGATTGGAAATGCGATGGTGGAAGAGATTACGAGTAGAGTTGTCAACGTTATGGGCTCTATGGGCTCAACGATTGCGATGGTACTGGACGCTGTAGTGCTGAGACTAGTAGTGGTTGCGGAAGGGATTGCTACACGCTGCCATGTCGGAAAGAAGTCTGCACAACACCTCCAAGCTCGCGACCCCGTTAAGCTGCGCTGTCCAGAGCCGTCGGCGTTCATCACGTATATGTTCCAGGTAAACCTCGGTTGCTTGGGATCCCCTCCCAAATCAGCAGGAAGAACGCCATCCCGATTGCTCGTAAATACGATCTTCTGCCCATCTGGAGACCAAGATGGAAACTCGTTGTCTCCAGTGCTGGTGAGTCTAGTCAAGCCTGAGCCGTCAGCACCGATGACATAGATCTGCCCGTCGCGATAGTTGATGAATACGATCTTCTGACCGTCAGGTGACCAGTCTGGCGTTGCACCAAGCCCAAATACGAGCCGCCCACTGCCATCGGCATTCACGATTCCCACAGCATCACCCGGTTCAAAGATTCCGTCAAACGCGATTTTCCTACCATCAGGAGACCATGAAGGATCTGCTCCTCTACTCACCATGGTCAAGCCGGTGCCATCGGCGTTAATTTCGTAAATCCCCCTCATTGCGGGATCGACCGAAGGATCCCAACGATCAAACGCGATCTTCTGACCGTCAGGAGACCAAGTTGGATGGCTGTCCTGTCCTGAAGTCAGTTTCCTATCTATCTCGGCCTGGAAAGGACCCTGTCCGTTAGGCCGTCCGTTAGTGTTGAGCACGTAGATTGGCGCCGTTCCTTGTTCCCAAACACTTAATGCAATTCTTCTTCCATCGGGAGACCATGCTGGAGAGGCCAATCCCCATCCCGAAAATACTTGCTGAACGTCGGTGCCGTCTGGGTTCATGGTCACGAGAATAGAATCACAAGACGAGTCTGGCGCATACTTTTGCGGACTTGGAGACCATGGTGCCACGTTGGTGGTGGTGCATGGAGGCGACCACCAACCCCGGTAAGACACGAATGCAATTCTACCATTAGCGCCTGGGAAAGCTGCTTGGACAGACTTCAAAGGCATAGTCAATGGTCCTGAAATTAACAGAGCCATCAGGACTAACAACGAACAATGCATCGCCGTCCGTATCATCCCACGATTCAATCTAGGGCATCACCGAGGACGATTCCGACCTGCTTGCGTCTAGGTGGGCTGGAGACATCTTGTACGCGCGATAAAAACCAACCACCGAAAGGCCTTCTGCGGCATTAGGTCCGCCTCATATCTTTGATGAGTTCAACAACATCGCCCCCAGCTTACGTGCTTTCAGATAGATGACCTAGCCTAGGCACGGTATGTGAGTGTACGTCTTGATGGCTAGCACATTTTAGAGATAGCGTAACCGAAGCGCCCGCCACGACAATCATAGGCTTGATGTCATTGACTTGGTTGATAGGTCGTACCACAACAGCCAAACCATCATAAGAAACGACTGCAGGAAACCAAGCGAAGCCGCCCAGTTTGTGTACAGCGTGTTCTAAATGATTGCAGCTGACTAGACATGGCCCACAGGCTTCGCAGGTAGCGTCCTCAACAATAAAACAGAGTGTTTCGTTATTGGTTAATTTTCGCGGTATTCTTTTACATACGTCAGTGCTGGAGATTGGAGGGGTTGGCAGTCTCTGACGACTGATTGTGATGCGGAAGAGGGGGAGCAGGAAGCGAGGATCGCAGTTCTTGAGTATTATGCGTCTGAAATGCATGGATACAAACTCAGCATTCTGACTCTGGCTGTCGGGTTACTCGGACTGATCGAGCTTTGGTCAAGAGTCTACTGTTTTCTACCGTCGGAATTTGTCTGGGCATTGGGTTTTGGATCTTTCTTCGGGGCGATGTTCTATTGTCTGCTCCGGATCGCCTTCTTTGGAAAATTCGTCGAACTCTCGTACGAGGCTCCAGCGCGCAGTGGGGAGACGCTGATGCTGAACAGGGTGAGAATTGGAATCGAAGATAGGCTCGATAATTATATCAAAGAAGAATCCAAGACTTGGTCGGGCGAGTTCTGGAAGAGAATGATCCGATGGGGGAGAACGGCTTCCGCGGGCTTGCTGCCAAGCACCGGGATGTCGATCCTCGTGATCGCCATAGCTACGCTAGCGATGTCTAGGTTGCCCAACAGTTTCTTTGTTGTATGTTCATAGTTCCGCGAGGTCACATCACTGATTGTAGTATGACTAGAAACAGTAAGCTTGCCAATATTACGATAAAGGTCTCCTTGCCATGATAGTCACTGCTCAAGTTTAGCACTTATGACTTGTCACTTCTCGTAAGTCTCCCAACTGATCCCTTTGGTCTAGGTTCCTCCTAGGTGCCTGAACGATACTTTCACGACCCCGGGCTCAAACTATGGTTAGAATTATGCGGGCTTGTACCCATTAGGAAATCTCGCAGCACCGAAAAATCAACTGGCCCAAATCCGAATCGTTCGGGCAAGAAACGGCCAAGAATCGGGGAAACGAAGCCTTTATGTTGGAGCCTCGGGCGGGCTTCGAACCCGCGACCTGCCGCTTTCTTTGCTTTGGCTTACAAGGCGGCTGCTCACCAGTGCCCTAGTTCTAGGGGCATCTGCCAGGCTGAGCCACCGAGGCGCACGCCGACTATGACGAGCCGCCCTTAAAATTCTCGCCTGAATGGGGCTCTAGAGTTTTCTGTGACGCTTCGCAGATTCTACCAGGGCGGTTATGGCTGGCAGTTCTTCGCCCGCCAAGAGAGTAAGCATTGCGCCTCCTGCAGTGCTGATGTGTGAGAGCCTCTTCTCTATTCCTAGAATCGCCGCGTAGCCGGCCAAGTGCCCTCCGCCGATGACTGTGAAGGCGTTGCTGTTCGCCATAGCCTCCAATACCGTCTTCGTTCCTGCTTCGAACCAGTCCTGCTCGAAGATCCCCATCGGACCACTCGCGACCACGGTCTTCGATTCACTTATGATGCTACTGAACTTCTCCGCCGTCTCAGCCCCTATATCCATCGACTTCCCTGACTTCGACAACCTTTGAACAGGTATCTCGATACGTTTCCCATCTTGAAGTGTCCCATAGTCGAAGGGCAGGACGATGCGGTCGCGATACTTGGCAAGGATAGTCTTGGCTCTCTGCACCTGACTCGCCACCTCAGCCAGTTCTTCCTCTTCCGACTCATTGAACTTTTGACCTAGCGCCTTCAGAAACATCTTCGCAACCATACCTCCCACGAGGACATGGTCAGCCTTTCGCCTGGCGAGTATGTTCTCGATGACCGGAACCTTATCCTCAACCTTCGCGCCGCCCAGAAGGTAGGTGCTCGGGCGATTGGGTTCGCTTAAGAGCCGCTTCAGTGCAGCCAGCTCCTTCTCCATCAACCGTCCCGCTGCAGACGGGAGAATGTATGGAAAGCCAACGAGCGAGGCTTGGGCTCTATGTGCCGCAGCAAACGCGTCATTTACGTAGAGGTTGAAGAGTGAAGCCAACCTTGTGACCAAATTTGTCCTCGCAAGTTTTTCGACTTTCTCTTCGAGATTCTCCTCAGAGCAGAACCGCACGTTATCCAAAACGAGAACCTCGCCTCTCCTAACCTCCTTGATCGCTTCACGGGCAGCAGGACCCATTACGTCGTCGATGAACTTCACGCGTTGCGAACAATTCTTCTGAAGCAGGATCGAGTGCTGCTTGAGGGATGTGAAATCCTCCTTCCCAGGGCGGCTCTGATGGGAGAGAACTACCACCTTCGCCTGTGCAAGCGCATCGAGTGTTGGTTTGGCGGCGACTATTCGGCTATCATCGAGTATCTGCCCACTACCGGGCTCGATCGGCACGTTGATGTCTAATCTCAGCAACACCTTCTTGTCTCGCAGCTCAAAGTCGTCTAGGGTGAGATAGTCCAACTCCATCCGGGCCCAGCTCAGGTTACGCCGTGAACGAATATCTGACTATTCATTAAACACTTTTCAATCCCAAAGCGGCAACCGATAGAGAACGTTTTTGTACACAGAATCGGTTTTCTGTTGATTTGAGCGAGGTGCGGAATGGAGTCATTCTGCCCACGCTGATGTCGCAACAGCGTATTTTGAACGATTTCCACAACAAGCTGGACCACCAAGAAGCATGATTCAAGAGCTCATCGCTGTACCACAAGATGAAACAAAGCAGTTGGCGTTCTGGGTGATTTCACTCCTCATTGTCCTATTGCAGGCGACTTCTTAGAGATCTTTCCAAGGCGAGGGGCTAGATTCTCTTCGACCATGCATGAAGCTCTCTTAGGGCCCTGTTTGACCTAGCCAGCATACGGGCATTGTCTCTCTGCAGCGCTTTCGATCGGTGCCTTCTCTCGGTTATGATTCGTTTCATTTCGTTTGGATTGGGGCTACCTCTCGTGCGATAGAGGTACAGGTGTTGTTGCAAATCAAGTGCTCGAATGATCAGGGTACTAGATTTCTTAGTCAGTGCCTTTCCGACAATCGCTTCCCAATCAGGTGACGTCAGTTCGGCCAGGGTTCTCCCTTTCTCCAATGCCTTTCTCACCGCGATACCCACAACGTGATGCGCCTTTCGGAATGGCATCTTCCCTTCTCTGGCCAGTATGTTGGCAATCTCCGCGGCAGCCGTCCATTGCAGGTGTTGTCTTTCTGCAATTGCATTGTTGAGGCCCACTCTTAGCAATAGCTCTACCAGAATACGGGCGCATGAGACCAGCGTGTCAACAGAGTGCCAGACTAACGAAGTGATCTCCTGAAAATCAAGGTTGTATCCGGAAGGCAACGCATGCATCGTCACAACTGCAGAATTGAAATTGCTCATGACCTTAGTGCATCTAGCCCTTATCACTTCGAGTGGATCCGGATTCTTCTTTTGTGGCATGATGCTGCTGGTTGAGGTGAACTCATCTGGAACAGTGAGCAGCCCAACATCAGCGGAGCTGTAGAAGATGAGGTCTTGAGCCATTCGCGAAATATCCAACGCTATCAGGGCGCACACGCTTAGAGCTTCTAGGACGAAATCCCTAGTACCAACGGCGTCCAGTGAGACTTCCAGGATTCCATCGAACCCGAGCAACCGCGCGACGAAAGCGCGATCCAAGTTGACGCTCGTGCCGGCCAGCGCTCCGGACCCCATCGGCGACTTGTTGATTCGAGTTAAGGTTTCCATGAGTCGCTCGTTATCTCTGAGGATTGAATCACCGTTTGCTAGAAGATAATGCGCGAAGCTGATAGGTTGCGCCGGTTGAAGATGCGTGTATCCTGGAAAAACGGAGTGGACATGTTTGCGGGCGAGACCAAGAATTGCTAATTCGAAGGATATCAGAAGGTCGGATAGCTTAAGCAGATCATCACGTAGAGTCATCCTAATGGCTGTCGCTACCTGATCGTTTCTACTCTTTCCGAGATGAAGCTGCCCCCCGATCTTCCGTCCCGCGCGCCTAGTAACGTACTCTTCAATCGCGACATGGATGTCCTCCACTCCATCAATCGGAACCTCTCGAGTCTCGAGTTCACGAAGAGCGTTAAGGATCCTGCGAGCATCTCGCCGATTCACCGCCTTCGCCTTCACGAGACCAATTACGTGTGCCTCGTTTACGAAGATCGTTGACAGGGCGATACGTCTGTCATCACGAACAGACGAGATGAAATCCACAACGTCCTCTCGGGTTGCGGCCAACCTTCCACCGCGCAGGATAGAAGACATACAACAACTCACCGCGCCGCGGCATGAAGCAAAGCCGAATTACGGACCGGCCGCAGAGGTCTCTTACTTGGATCTATTGGATTGTGCCCTCGCCTTCGCGTTTAGACTGCTCTGTAGAATCTTCGGTTGCTGCTCTCGCTTCCAAACGTTCGCGACGACAGTTGGCATTGCCCAGATCTCAATGAAACCGTTAGACCACGTCTGGTCGAAAGTGGATGAACCGCTGTATGTTGCTAGCGCTGTGTCGTAGAGTGACATAGCGGAACGTCTCCCTACGACGTTGGCGACTCCCTTGTACGCTTTGAGCCGCACCTCTCCGATAACGCGTTCCTGGGTCCTTTCGATGAAAGCATCCAAATCTTCTTTCAGTGGGTCATTCCAAAGCCCCGTGTACACTAGGTTCGTCCATTCCGTGTCGATTTGCTGCTTGAACCAGAGCTCGTGCCGAGTGAGCACCAGTTTCTCCAGTTCCCTGTGCGCCTCTATCAGTAGAGCGGCAGCAGGACATTCGTATACTTCACGGGACTTTATTCCGACTAAGCGGTCCTCGATGTGGTCGATCCGGCCGATGCCGTGTTTGCTACCTATGTAGTTCAGTCTCTGTATGATCTCAATGGGTCCAAGTCGCTCGGCGTTGACTGCGACTGGAATTCCCTTCTCGAATTCTATTGTGACGTATTCTGGGCTGTTGGGGGCGTTCTCCGGGGCGTTCGTCCATTCGAACACGTCTGATGGCGGTTCGGTTTCTGGGTTCTCTAGCACTCCACATTCTATGGATCGCCCCCAAATGTTCTGGTCGATACTGTACGATTTTTTCAGATCCGTCTCGACAACCATGCCGTGTGCCTGCGCATATCGAATTTCTTGTTCGCGCGAGAGCCTCCATTCTCGAACTGGAGCAACGATTCTGAGTTTTGGATCCAATGCCTTGATTGCCACCTCGAACCGAACCTGATCATTTCCTTTCCCCGTGCAGCCGTGTGCAACCGCGACCGCCTGCTCCTTGTGGGCGATCTGCACGAGCTTCTCGGAGATCAACGGTCGGGCCAGGGCTGTGCTGATAGGGTATTTCCACTCATAGAGTGCGTTCGCTTTGATTGCTGGGAAAACATAGTTCTCAACAAATTCACGCTTGGCATCGAGAGTGTAATGCTTGACTGCTCCAATCAGTTTGGATTTCCTCTCGACTTCACCCATATCGTCAGCCTGACCAACATCCACTGTCAGGGTGACAACATCGAAACCGTACTTTTCCTTGATCCAAGGGATGGCTACGGATGTGTCGAGACCGCCGGAATACGCCAATACTATTTTGCCGCTCATATATGCCGCCGTTATGTTGTTGAATCCTTATCAAATCGGCCTGAAGGATAGGTTTTCCTTAATAAAAGTTGCTCATGCGATAAGGATTCATTCATGATCTGTTCTATAAGCAACTGCGAAGAGATGCGAGCAGGTCACCAGTAATGGTCGAACTAGACGACGCCGACAAGAAGATCATACGTGAACTTCAGCGCGACGCACGAGCATCATTCAAGACAATAGCTGAAGCGATTGGAGTGAGCGAAGCAACCGTCTTCGTCCGTGTCAAGAAACTGCAAGAAAAGGGCGTCATCAAAGGTTTCAAGGCGATAGTTGACCCGAAGACTGTCGGCAAGACGCTAACGGCAATCGTGCTTGTCCGTGCAAATCCAAAAGCCTTTCCGGGAATGCTCGTCGCCCTCAACAAGTTCGACGATATTTACGAAATCTACGATGTAACAGGCCAGTATTACTCAATACTAAAGATACGCACCACCGGAACGGATGAACTGAGCAAGATCATTGACAACATAGGAATGATAGACGGCATCGCAGGAACAGAGACGATCATTGTCCTCAGAACAGTAAAGGAAGACTTCGGCGTGCAGGTTTGAGGCGTGCGATCCTACAACCTATGAGTTCTGCAAACTCGGTTTGCTCAGATTGCCGAACCCAGTTTTCCCAAGCACAAGTCCCTAGTCTCACAGCTCCTACTCGCTCGAGATCAGAGACAGGAACGGTCCAAGATTGAAGAACTCGCCTTTGTTCTTGACCGTGGCTCGCTATTGACTGGAATCCTTTCAACCCTCCTAAGAGCGCCCAATGGCGAACGTTTTTTACATGTGGGTCCGGTGTCTTGTGGGTTGGGCCGGGGTGGCTCAGCTGGTAGAGCGCCAGCCAGGCTTAAGGGACGAAACTCATAATCTGGAGAGCCATGGGCCCAGAAGCCGCGGGTTCGAACCCCGCCCCCGGCACCACGAACTGAACTCCGGTTAGCAGTTGTTTCTTGAGCAGGAACCCGTTTGAGCGCATTCAGTTGCTCCTGAAGCACGAGAATTTGATAGAGATACCGAGTCGGTCAGCAACGCTCTCCAACGACATCACCAGGTTCATTATTACACGTCGCTCTACACGAAGATGTCTGTGCTATGATTGTAACCGGTTTGGCACCGTTGGTCGACGATGCGTCGGATCGCCTGATCCTCGGCACGTTTCCAAGCGAGATGTCTCTTGGAAAGAAGCAATACTATGCCAATCCTAGGAACCAATTCTGGAAAATTATGGACAAAATGTTCGGCGCGGATTATTCGGCGGAATACGAGATCAAAACCTCAGAATTGCTCAGGCAAGGTGTTGCACTATGGGATGTTCTGCAATCCTGCGAAAGGATTGGCAGCTCTGATAAGAATATTCGACATGCGCAGTCGAATGACCTGTATTCATTCTTGGAGAACCACCCGCGTATTGTCCAGGTCTTCTTCAACGGAATATGTCCCAGAGAGTTGGTACACAAATTGTTGCTAGACCTACTCCGCAACGAAAAATCTGGCTTTCTTGTTCTTCCGTCATCAAGTTCAAACAACTCGCATATGCAGTTCGACGAAAAAGCACGTCATTGGTCCGTACTCAAGAAGAAATGAGTGGGTCAGGAGTCCAGAATTGGTCAAGCAGCTTCTATTGGCTTGACTTCGCCAGTGCTCAATCCGACATAGACGACGTCTGCCATGTTCAGGAAGAGGCCCGTCTCCAGCAGGCCCGGAATCATCTTCAGACGCCGTTCCAGAAGGTCAGGTTTATCGATTCGTCCGAAGTCCGCGTCTAGGATGAAGTTCCCGTTGTCGGTGATGACTGGACCAACTTTTCCCGCACCTTCTCGCAACTTCGCTCTTCCGCCCATTCGCGTAACATGCGCTTGCACATGCCTATGGGAGAAGGGTAGAACCTCAAGTGGAACCGGCTGCTTTCCTCCTAGGTGCCTGGAGAGTTTCGTCTCATCTACAACTATAGCTAACTTCCGCGCGACCGAGTCCACTATCTTCTCTCGAAGCATGGCGCCACCTCCTCCTTTGATGAGATTGAGCGAAGGCAGCTGAACTTGATCAGCGCCGTCTATCGCATAGTCGATCGTGAAAGCCTCATTCATGCGAAGTAGCCGGAGCCCATGCGACATAGCGAGCTGCTCAATCTGATGGGATGTCGGTACGACGGAAACCTCTAGCTTTCTAGCCTTCGTGAGTCTAGCAAGTTCCCCAACCGCATAACCAGTTGTCGATCCACTGCCGAGCCCAACTATCCAGCCGTTCTTTACGGGTTCCAGGGCTTTGAGGACTGCTTTACGTTTTGCGTCCTCAATCCATGACAAATTCATCCTTCCGCTTCAATCTGTTCTAGGCGATCCATGGCCTGCAAGATTTCCTCACGAATCTTTTCGACTCGTTTCTCAGCGTCGCTGATCTCTTGCTCTTGTTCGTTTCCGGATTTCTCTTCTCTTGCCGACTGCGCGCCTCCGTCTCCGTCCGATGACTTGTTCTTGCTCACGTCCGAATCGGGTCTGTGTTGATCCGGGTCACCGTGTACTGGTGGGCCGCCCGATTTCAATTTCCTAATCTGTGCATCTATCTCGGCCAATTTTGCCTTGAAGTTTCTCGCAAGCTCCTCCCTCGTCAATTCCAAGTCGAACAGGTCAACCATGCGCTGGTTCTGGTCGATCGCCTTCTCAAGACCTGTCAGGTCCACTTTGTACTTCTGGAGCAGGCGATCTCGTTCAGCTGTGCTGATGAGACCTTTGGTATGTGACTCGTATATTGTGGCTACCGCCGAGCCTATGATCTGCTTCTCTAACTTCAGAACTTTCAGTGCCTCTCTCGCTCGGTCAACTTCTTCCCTTGAGGTTGTCCGAGCCATCTCAGGCTCAGGGAACTGTGGCAGTGGGATGATTCTCTCTTGTTCAGGGGCGGTTTGAGAGTCCTTCCTCTTCCAGAATGCGATGAGAGTGGCCAAGTTGACCAAGTTGTGCCCCCGGATTTCGTGCGTTTATCTGCGAACATGTGTATTAATAGCTTCGCGCCATCTTCACGTCATTCTGCAAGTCATCAATTCCCGTCAGCATGATTTCAGTTTGATCTTTTCTCGTCGATCAGGAGCATAGTGCGGCCGTCAACCATGCATCTTCGCACCTCGAAAGACCGTTTTTTCTACACAAAATCGCCATGTGCGTCAGTCCTCACGCCGGCAACGCCTGCGATGGTCCGAGTGTCTGGTCAAGCCAATTTGAAACTCTATATCATTCCTAACACAGCAATGCGTTGCCTGACACAAGAGAATGCTGGAGAATCCTCGCGCTCAATCGTAACTGCAATAGTGAAAAAAGAGGCATGGGGCCTGTGAGATCGAACGCTAAGTCGACAGATCCGTCGATTAGGTGGATCTATTCTGTCCTCCCGATCAACATAGCACTCGGTCCTGTTGGAACCTTCGTGCAGTTGTATATCCTGGAACTCCACGGTACAGTCATAGATATCGGACTTGCAACTACCCTCTTCAATGCGGTGAGCATCCCGGCTGCGATGATCTGGGGTTTCGCAACTGATCGAATGCACAGGAGGAGGATGATAATAGTTGGCAGTTACTTGGTCGTTGCAATCACATTGGCCTTGTTCCTCTTCGCTGAGAGCATCTATGGGGTGGAGCTTCTCTACGCTATCTTTTCGCTTGTCTCATCCGCAGCAGCCACACCATTGAACCTCTTAATCATGGAGACGCAGCACAAGTCGAAATGGGCGCCCACGTTCGCGCGATTTTCGATGTTCACAGGCATCGGCGCAACGCTAGGAGTACTTATCGGTGTTGCATGGGCCGACTTCCTACCGTTCCACTTACTTGTGATTCCTCTTGCAGCGCTCTCCGTTCTCTCTGCTGTACTGTCGCAAGTCATGATCAGAGAACCCAGCTTCGTGTTTGAGCGCACAGTGATCGTGATGGTGAAGAGAAGCTTCTATGAGAGGCTGCTTGTCATTCCCATGTTCTTCCTAAAGATACCGAGATTGATGGACTTCAAGAGAGTGTTCAAATGGCTAAGGTATGAACTGACCCGGGACCCCACAATAATCTACCTGTTCACTTTCACCTTCTATCTTGCGAGCGGAATTTTCAACACATCGCTCGTTCCGTCTCTCTCCAGAGCAAGTGTCTCGAAGAGCCAAGTCTTCCTTGTCTCACTGATCGGCATGGCGGTTCAGACAATGTCATTCAACTATCTCGTCCGCCGCATAGGGAAGAGAAGCCTGAGAGAGACAACCGCAGGAGGTCTACTGTTGCGAGGATCCTGTTATGCTGCGATAGGAGTCTCGATATTCTTCCTTACGGGGCTGTGGTATCTTGGGGCAACCCTATTCTTTTACCCCCTAGCTGCCGGTATCGCGTACGCCGCCTATTATGCTGCTTCCAACGTGATGGTCTTCAATACGCTAGGGCGTGCCAACCAAGGTTCCACA
>Ga0315280_10008619_pt1 | contig 13306 bp, 9 predicted proteins | sample YL17G06_40_MG_FD_203697 | JGI IMG/M metagenome (GOLD analysis project Ga0315280, IMG submission 203697) | Sediment microbial communities from Yellowstone Lake, YNP, Wyoming, USA - YL17G06_40 | ecosystem: Environmental > Aquatic > Freshwater > Lake > Sediment | place: USA: Wyoming | collected...
CCAGCAGGCCCAGCGCGGAGATGGCGATCGAGACCATTACCACCAGCCCGAGGATGGTGTCGAACTGCTTGATGATCTGGTCCGGGGTGGTTAGCGCAAAGTCGTTGTCCTGGCCGGAGGGCGTGTGGCGCACCTTGCGCAGGATGCCCTCGACTTCCTCGAAGGCCTGCTGCCGGAGGCTGGGCCGGGCTTTGGCGGTGATCATGAAGCGGTCCACCTGGGGATAGCGCAGGTGCGCGGTGCTCAAGGGCAGGGTGATCTGGCGGTCCAGGCCGTTCTCTCCGAAGAAGCCTCCTTTGGCCTTCTCGAAGACGCCCACGACCGTGTACTCGGCGCCGTCCACTTGGAGGGGACGCCCCACCGCCCGCGCGTCCGGAAACAGGGCTTCTGCCAGCAGCGCGCCGATGAGCGCGACGCGCGCGGCCCGCGCTTCTTCTTCGGCAGTGAACAGCCTGCCGGACCGCAGATCGCGCGGCGCCAGGGCGAAGGAGTTGGTGGAAACGCCTGCCAGGCTGATGTTGTCCGAATCGGCGCCTGGCACCTTGGCCACCAGGGGGCGGTTTCTCACCACCGGCGGGATGAACAGCGAGACGCCGGTATCCTCGACCGAAGGGCACAAGCGGCGAATGATCTCGGCGTACTCAGGACGGATGGGTTTTCTCTTCAGCTCCTTGGGAGGCACCACCGGGGCGCTGGGATCGCCGCTGGTTTTGTAGAGGAAGATGTTATCGGGACCCAGTTCCTCGAAGAAGACCACGATGCCCTTGCGCAGCCCGGTCAGCAGCGAAGCCACGGTGACTACCGTGGTAATGCCGATCACGACGCCCAGCACGGTCAGCAACGACCGGAAGCGGTGCGTCCACACCGCCCCCAGCGCCATCCCCACGTTTTCGCCCCAGGTGATCTTCATGCTTCACTCCGCCCGCAGGGCCACGATGGGATCCAGATTGGCGGCCCGGTGGGCCGGATACCAGCCCGAGACAATCCCCACGGTGCTCGAAACGATCAAGGCCAGAAAGACGTAGGTCGAGGTGATCCTCAGGCTGATCTCGAAAACCTTGGCCAGCAGCTCGGTGAGCCCCGCGCCGATCAGCACGCCCATGGCCCCGCCCACCACGGCCATCAGCACGGCTTCCAGCAGGAACTGCAAGCGAATGTCGGAAGTGCGCGCGCCCAGGGATTTGCGGATGCCGATCTCCCGGGTGCGCTCGGTCACGCTCACCAGCATGATGTTCATGATCACGATGCCGCCCACCACCAGCGACATGCAGGTCACCGGAATCACCACCGCCGAGATCAACGCCAGGATCTGGTCGATCAGCGAGCGGATGGCCTCCGGCGTGAGCGTGTCGAACTTGTCGGCTTCTCCGGGGTGCAGCCGGAAACGCGTGCGCAATGCCACCCGGGTGATGTCCAGGCCCTCCATCAGGCTCAAGCCGCTGGCCGGCCGCGCGCGCCCGAAGACGGCAATGGATTGCCCGGTTCCGTACAATCGCGTGAACACGGTGAACGGGACATACACGCCGTTGTCCTGGCTGCGCCCGAACGAGGACCCCAGTTTCTCCTGCACGCCCACCACCTGAAAATCGATGCCGCTGAACTTCACCGTGCTCGACAGGGGTGAGGAGGTGGGAAAGAGTTTGGCGCGCAGGTCCTCTCCGATCACGGCCACGAATTGCTTGGTGCGCTCCTCCTGCTCGGTGAAAAAGCGGCCCGCGGACAGGACGATGTCGCGCAATTCCGGCATCGAAGCGGAGACCCCCAGGATGTTTGCATCCTCAAAAATCAACTCCCGGTGCTTGACGTCTTCCGCACGCTGGTTGTACGGGCTGTACAGGATCTGGTCCCCGGTGGAGGCTTGCAGGTACTTCAGGTCGTCCTGGCGCAGCGGCTTGTTGCGCTTCAGATGGTCGAAGAATTCCTTGCGGCTGGAGACCCCGGCGATCTGGGCCACCAGGAAGGTTTCGCTGCCGAAGACCTTGGCGGTGCTCTCCTCGGCGTAGGCGCCCAGCCCCTCGATGGCCGCGCCCACCATCACCACGCTGGCCACCCCGATGATGACCCCCAGCAGAGTGAGGAAGCTGCGCAGCTTGTGTGCGTGGATGGAGTCCAGCGCCAGCCGGAAGGCGGTCGTCAGGAGGTAGTGCGACCGGACCAGCCAGGGACGCAAACCAGGGAGACGATCACGCATACTACCATGTTCGCATGAGGCGAAAGTGCGCCGGGATCATCCTGCTGTTTGTGCTCGCTGCTGCGCTGGCCGGCGCGCAACCGGCGGCCGGGCGGCCGCGGTTTTCCTTCGGCGTGCTCGCCGATATCCAGTATGCCGACAAGGACCCTGCCGGACAGCGCGAGTACCGGAAGTCGATGGACAAGTTGCAGGCCTGCGTCGCCGATCTGCGATCTGAGAAGCTGGAGTTCGTCATCCAGTTGGGTGATCTGGTCGATGGCGGGCTCGACAACTTGGACCGCATCCTGCCTGTGTTCAATCAAATCGCGGCGCCGCGGCGTCACGTTCTGGGCAACCATGATTTCTCCGCCGGCCGCGGGATTGTCTTGAAGCGTCTGGGCCTGCGGAGAGCGTACTACCAGTTCCGCGTCAAAGGCTGGCGGTTCGTGGTCCTGGATGGCATGGACCTGAGCGTGGCTGGGGGCTGGCCGGAATCGAGTGCCCATTACCGGCTGGGCCGGAAAATGCTCGACGAGTTGCAGCAGAGGCGGGAGCCGAATGCCAACACCTGGAACGGGGCGGTGGGCGACAACGAGAGGGCTTGGCTTCGGCAAACCTTGCAGCAAGCCACCGCCAGAGGGGAGCGGGTGGTGGTGGTCTGTCATTTTCCGGCGCTGGCGGCATCCTGCCGGCCGGATCACCTGCTGTGGGACCACCGGGAGATTGTCAGGGTCCTCGACTCCGAGCGCTCGGTGGTGGCGTATCTGAGCGGGCACGATCACCGGGGCGGCTACGCGGCACAGAACGGAATCCACTACCTGACCTTGCCCGGCATGGTCGAAGCGCCCGCCGGTCAGGCCTGTAAGGTGGTCGATGTATACGACGACCGGCTGGTGGTGCGCACGAAAGCGGGGAAACCGGGGACAGGCTACGTGTTCCCCATCCGTTCTACTTCGCCGCCTGGATACTCTCGACCGCGATGATTTTCGTCTTAGGGTGGAGCGTCCCGACCACCTTCACCTTTTGCGCGGCGTACTTCTCCGGGGTCTGCTGGTCGCTCAGCGTGTAGACGTTTTTGCCGTCATAGAGAGCGTACTTGTAGCCCGCCTTCACGCAGTCCCGCACGCACTTGGCGTCCGGGGTGACGTTCATCATCTTGTGGCTAGCCCCGCACATGGTATCGGTGATCACGCCGGTGAAGGTCTGCTTCTCGGCGGCCCCTAAAAGCAGGACGGCTCCAAGCAGCCAGGTTGCAGTCTTGATCATTGTTTGGTCTCCTGTTCACTTGTCAAAGTCAAAGATCTCAAACCCTTTTCCTGGTTGAGCCTGCGCCAGAGATCGTTGTAGCGATCTTCGGTGAGCGGCTCCTTGAGCTGGAAGTTGAAGCCCTTCAAGCTCCCGTAGTGGGACCTGGCCCGCTCGTAAGTCGTGAGGGTAAGCTGGAAAGGCCCGGAGCTGCTGATGTTCTCGATGTCCTGGTGTCGCCAGGTCCGCGAGTCGCCTCGCCGGGCCGTCATGTAGACGATGCGGTCCCGGCCGGCAATCAAGAGGCCTTCCGAGCCGCTGATCCGGCCCAGGTGTTTCACGGGAACCTCCCAGAGCGGGGTGAGGTCCTGGTCGGCCAGCGCCGCCACGAAGCGCTGATCCAGGCGGTCTTTGAGCAGCGCGTACACCTCGAGTAACTGGCGCTCGCCCAGAACCCTGAAATGGTACTCGCGGTCGGCCCCCAGTTTCCATGGATTGTCCTTGTAGGTCAGCACGCGCAGCTCCTTTGGTCCCACTTCGAGCTGCTGAATGTCCTGATAGCTCCATTCCCAGGCGTGGAGGTGTTTCTTCCTTTTCTTGCTGACTTCCTGGTAGGAGACGCCGCGCTGGCTGACGCGCAACGTGCCGGTGCATCCCTTCCGCAGGTGCTCATGCCGGACCTCGTACGTGAAATTCTGCTGGGCGCTGAGAACAGGCGCCAGCCAGAGTAGTATGTACAGGGCTACCGCTCCCTTACGGTCGCGGCTCGGTAAGGACTTGAGCGTCAGCGAGCGAGCTGTTTTTTGAGATCGAAGTTCCATTTCCAAACCTCGTAAATTGCCGGATATACCACTAATTCGAGAATGAAAGAAGTGAAAATGCCGCCGATCATCGGGGCCGCAATGCGCTTCATCACGTCCGCGCCGGTTCCCGCCGACCACATGATCGGGACCAAGCCCATGAACATGCAGGCCACGGTCATGAACTTGGGCCGGATGCGCTTGACGGCCCCATCCAGAATCGCGGTTCGGAGATCAGCCAGGCTGCGCAGCCGGCCTTCCCGCCGGGCGCGCTCGTATGCCAGGTCCAGGTAGAGCAGCATGAACACCGCGGTCTCGGCGTCCACGCCCATCAGGGCGATCAGCCCGACCCACACGCCGATGCTCATGTTGTAGCCCAGCAAATAGAGCAGCCAGATGGCCCCCACTGCGGAGAATGGAACGGCCAGCACGATCAACAGGGTCTTGGTGAACGAGCGGGTATTCAGGTAGAGCAGCATCAGGATCAGGAACAGAGTCAATGGCACCACCACCAGCAGGCGCTTTTTGACGCGTTCCATGGCCTCGTACTGCCCGCTCCACTGGATGGCGTAACCCGGCGGCAGCTTGACGTTGTTCCGCACCATTTCTTTGGCATCCCGCACGTAGCTGCCGACGTCGCGGCCCGCCATGTCGACGTACACGTAGCCGCTGAGCATGCCGTTCTCATCGCGCAGCATCGAGGGCCCGGAAACCAGCTTGATGTCGGCCAGTTGCGCGATGGGAATTTGCAGGCCGTTCATGCCCGGCGCCAGCACCCGCCCCAGGCTCTTCAGATCGCTGCGGAAATCACGCAGGTAGCGGACGCTGACCGGATAGCGCTCACGACCCTCCACCGTGGTAGTCACGTTCTCGCCGCCGATGGCGTTCATGACCACCATCTGCGCCTCCTCGATGCTCAGGCCGTACCGCGCCAGGCGGTCGCGCTTCCAGTCCACATCCAGGAAGTAGCCGCCGCCGGTGCGCTCGGCGAACACGCTACGGGTGCCCGGCAGCTTGTACAGAACCGGTTCGATCTCGGTGCCGAGCCGTTCGATGACCTTGATGTCCGAGCCGTAGATCTTGATCCCCACGGGGGTCCGCACGCCGGTGGTGAGCATGTCGATGCGGGCTTTGACCGGCATGGTCCAGGCGTTCGAGACGCCCGGCAGCTTGAGCGCTTCGTCCATCTCTTCGACCAGTTGTTCGGTCGAGATGTGGTCGGGGGTGAAGCGGCGGAAAATCGCTTTGGCCCACTCCGGCGCCCAGGATGCGTACCAGGTGTCCACTTTGCGCCACTGGCTGTGGGCTTTCAATGTGATCACCGTCTCCATCATGGAGAGCGGCGCCGGATCCGTGGAAGTCTCGGCTCGCCCCGCCTTCCCCAGCACCGTCTCGACTTCCGGAAAGCGCTTGATGATGCGGTCCTGGACCTGCAGGAGCTGCTGGGCCTCTCGTTCGGAAATGCCCGGCAGGGTGGAAGGCATGTAGAGCAGCGTCCCCTCATCCAGCGGCGGCATGAATTCCGAGCCGAGTTTCTCAAAAACCGGCACGGTCAAAACCACCGTCGCCAGCGCGCCTGCGATGACCAGCCACTTCCAGCGCAGCGACCAGGCGCACACCGGTTCGTACAGCCGGATCAGAATGCGGCTGATGGGGTGGTTCTCCTCGGAGTGAATCTTGCCCACCAGGACCGCGTTGGCGGCCCGCGCCAGCCAGCGGGGACGGAACTGGAAGTTCTTCATGTGGGTGAACACCAGCCGCATGGCCGGGTCCAGCGTGATGGCCAGCACCGCCGCCACGATCATGGAGAGGTTCTTGGTGTAGGCCAGCGGCTTGAACAGCCGCCCCTCCTGGGCCTCCAGCGTGAGCACCGGCAAGAACGAGACCGCAATCACCAGCAGCGCGAAAAAGCTGGGCCCGCCGACCTCCTTGACCGCGTTGATCATCACCCGGTGATAGTCTTCCTGGCGCCCGGTGCGCTCCCACTCTTCGAGTTTCTTGTGGGTCTGCTCGACCACCACGATGGCTGCGTCCACCAGGGCCCCGATGGCGATGGCGATTCCGCCCAGCGACATGATGTTCGAGCTCAGCCCCATGGCCTTCATGGGGATGAACGAGATGAGGATGGCCACGGGGATGGTGACGATGGGGATGATGGCGCTAGGGATGTGCCACAGGAAAATCAAAATCACCAGGGCGATAATGACGAGCTCCTCGGTCAGGGTCTGCTTGAGGTTGTCGATCGAGCGCAGGATCAGCTCCGAGCGGTCGTAGGCGGTCGCGATCCTGACGCCCGCCGGCAGCCCCGGCTCGATCTCGTGGATCTTCTCTTTGACCCGCTCGATCACCTGAAGCGCGTTCTCGCCCTGCCGCATCACCACGATCCCGGAAACCACGTCGCCCTCGCCGTTCCAGTCCGCCATGCCGCGGCGGATGTCGGGGCCCAACACCACCCGGCCCACGTCGCTGACGCGCACCGGCACGCCGTTTTGGCTGGTCGTCAGGACAATGTTGCCGAGGTCCTCGGTGGACCGGGCGTAGCCGCGCCCCCGCACCATGTACTCGGTGCCGGTAAACTCGACCAGCCGTCCGCCCACGTCGGTGTTGCCGCTGCGCACGGCCTCCACCACCTTGCGGACCGGAATGTTGTAGGCCTGGAGCCGGTTGGGGTCGAGGTTGACCTGGTACTGCCGCACGAATCCGCCTAGCGGCGCGACCTCGGCGACGCCAGGCACCGATTTCAAGTGGTACCGCAGATACCAGTCCTGGAGCGAACGAAGCTCGGCCAGGTCATGCCGGCCGGTGGTGTCCAGCAAGGCGTATTGGAAGACCCAGCCCACTCCGGTGGCGTCCGGGCCGATCTCGGCGGCGACTCCCTGGGGCAGCCGTGGCAGCACGCCGGAGAGGTACTCGAGCGTGCGCGACCGCGCCCAGTAGATGTCGGTGCCGTCCTCGAAGATGATGTAGACGAACGAGTAGCCGAAGTCGGAGAACCCGCGCACCGCCTTCACGCGCGGCGCGCCCAGCATGGCCGTGACGATGGGGTAGGTGACCTGGTCCTCCATGATGTCCGGGCTGCGGTCCCAGCGGGAATAGACGATCACCTGCGTGTCGCTGAGGTCCGGAATGGCATCCAGCGGCATGTTGGTCATCGACCACCAGCCGGCCGCCACCGCGAAGGCGATCAGCGCGAAGACGGCGAACTTGTTCCGGCCTGAAAACTCGATGATGCGGTCAATCATGCTGGTGCCCCGCTGCCCCCCTCAACTGGCTCTCCGAGCTGATCAGAAAATTCCCCGAGGTGACGATGCGCTCGCCCGCTGTGAGCCCCTTGAGGATTTCGATGCGGTCTCCGAGCCGCTCGCCAATCTCCACCTGGCGCGGCTCGAAAAAGCCCTTGCCTAGGTCCACGAAGACCGTTTTTTGTATGCCGGCGTCCAGAACCGCTTCGGCAGGGACCGTGAGTCTCTTGCGTCGTGGAGTTTCCAGTTCCACGTCCACGAACATGTCCGGCTTGAGCGCCAGGGCCGGATTGTCCAGCTCGAGGCGCACCTGAAGGGTGCGCGTGGCCGGATCCACCTGCGGCTGGATGTAGCTGACGCGCGCGCGATGGGATTTCCCGGGCTGGTAAGGCAGATCTACAACCGCAGGCTGGCCCAGCCGCACCAGCGGCGCCTCGTATTCGAAGACGTTGGCCAGCACCCAGACCCGGCTCAGGTCCACGACCGTGTACAGGTCCGTCTCCGGGGCAATCTTCTGATTGGGAAATGCGTTGCGCGCGCTGACGTAGCCGGAAACCGGCGCGTACAGTGTCACGTTGGTCACCGGCTTCCGGGTGCGCTGGATCTCTTCGATCTGGGCTTCGGTCAGTTCCCAGTGTTCCAGCCGGCGGCGCGCCGCGGCCACTAGGGCGTCCTGGTCGGCGGCCACTCCCCGCACGGTGCTGTGCTGCATGATGTCTTTGGCGTTCAGCGCGAGCAAAAACTCCTGCTGAGTGGCCAGCAACTCCGGGCTGTACATGGTCAGCAACGGCTGGCCCTTCTTCACCAGGTCGCCCATGAAATTGACGTAGACTTTCTCGATCCAGCCGTCCGTTCTGGAGTGTATGTGCGAGATGCGTGTCTCGTCCACCGCCACTTTGCCCACCGCGTGAATGGATTCGCCGCTGGCAGTGTACTCAGCCTGTCCGTAACGCACCCCGATCAATTGCTGCTTCTCCGCAGAAATCTGTACCGCGCCCGGTTTCATGGCAGGCGCCTCCTCGTAAACCGGCTCGAGGTCGTTGCCAGTTTCCGGATTGAGGCCGGGCTTGTCCGAGGTGTAGCGGTGATCTTTCGCGTCGCGGTAGTGAAGAATCTTGCGCTCAACCGGGGCTGCGGCGGGGCCTTCATCGGCATACACCGGCTCCAGCTTCATCCCGCAGTCCGGCGCGATGCCCGGCTTGTCCGACTTATAAGCCGGGTGCATCGGGTCGACATAGTAAAGAATGCGGCGGCCGCTTTTCTGTGGAGCCTGGGCGCTCCCTTCCTTGCCGTACCAGCGCCCGTACCCGTAACCCCCCAGAAACGCCGCGGCGATCAGCGCCAGGATCAGAATCGTTCGAGCTGGTTTCATAAGTCAGTTCCCGTCATCTCCTCCAGCCGTGTCACGGCCAGGAAGTAACTCAACATCTCCTCGTGGTAGTTCAGTTCGTAGTCGAGCGTGGTAATGAAGTTTGTCAGAACTGAGAGGAAATCGACCGCGCCGGTCTCGTAAGAAATCAGGGAGGACTGGAGCGCCAGGGCGCTCTGCGGGATGACGGTGTTGGCATACATGTTCATCAGGCGGTACGAAGTCTCCGCCATCAGATAGTCATCCTTGATGCGAAACCCGAGCACCTGGTTGGCCGCTTCCAGGTTGTGCCTGGCTTGGCTCAGATAGCCGGCTTGCTCAGCGACCTCGGCCCGCTGCTTGCGCCAGAAGTAGGCCGGCAGCTTGAAATCCATGCGGGCCATGTACATGGAAGGCATGCTGCCCATGTTGTAGTAGCCGGCCGAGAGCGTGTAGTCGGGATAGTAGTCTTTGCGGGCCAGATTGACGGCCAGTTCCGTGCGTTGCACCACCTTTTCTTCCCGGCGAAGCGTCGGAGCGTTCTGGCGGGCGTGGGTGAACAACTCCTCGAGTGTCACATTGAGTTGGGCGGGCGGGATATCCGCCGGACGAGCCAGCGGGCTGTCCGGGGGACGGGCCAGCAGGCTGTTGATCTCGGCTTCCCGGCTGCGCTCCTCCTGCTGCATCTTCTCGATGCGCGTCTCCAGAATGGAGAGTTGCGTCTGGGCCTTGAAAATGTCCTGCTGGGCCGCTTTGCCCACCGCATAGCGGGCCTCGCTGATTCGCAGGAACTTGCGCAGCAGATCGCGGTTGCGCTCCATGACCTCGATCATGGCGTAGGCGTGATGCAGGCGGTGGTAAGCCTGCTTCAGCCGCGAAAGCACGTTCAGTTCGACCGCCTGGTACTGCTGGAACTCGGCCTCGGCCTCCTTGGAGGCAATCTCCCCGCGGAGCTTTCGTTTGCCCGGGAACGGGAACTCCTGGGAGATCATGAACCCGGCGTTGGCAGTGGGCTCGCTGCCGATTCCGGCGAATGGCCGCGGGCTCCCGCTGCTGTTGTAGCTCAGCGAGAACATGGGATCCGGCAGGCTGCTTTGGAGGCTGGGGCGCTGCCGGGCAGCCTCATAGCGCTTCTGCGCGGCCAGAATTTCCGGATTCGCGCGTAGCGCCTCCTGGGTAAGTTCTTCCAGGCGCACGGCGTCATCAGCGTACAAGGCGCCGAAAACGAACAAACCAATCAGAATGCGGGAGTTCAAGGGCATCCTCCTCTCCACAGACACATCCACTGCGAAACCGGGGAGGATGAAAAATCAGACTAGAAGAATGGAGTTTAGCAGGTATAGATCAGGGGGTGCGTGAACCAACGGCAGGTTAACTGAAGTGCTGAAGACGGCTGCGGCTTCAAACAGCGCCTCCGGCAACGGAGTCACTGAAAAAAACTCCAGTACTTGCCCGGTGTCCGGTTCCACTGAAGTGTAATTCTCCAGCGCAAGCGTCTGATGCGGGCATTGCTTGCCTACCGGATGCTTGGGTGCGGGCGTTCCACAGTCCCCGGCATGGGACCGCTTGCAGCAGTCGTGCGGCGATTCCGGGGCTGAGAACACCACCACACAGCAGGCGCACCGCCCCCACAACATGCTGGCCGCCATCAGGGCCGCCAGAAGCGCGCTGGAAAGCCGGAACAACACCCAGCTTAAGTCTACCACAGAAACGCGAATCGTGGATTCCACAATCAACGATCCACGTTCTAGTTCTTCTTCTTGCCCTGGGCAGCTACCGATTCCATGGCTTTGCGGACCTGGTCCGGGTCACCAAGATAGTAGCTTTTGAGTGGCTTCAGGTCCTCGCTCAGTTCGTAAACCAGCGGCATGCCGGTGGGAATGTTCAACTCGACAATGTCCTGATCCGGGATGTTGTCGAGGTACTTGACCAGGGCGCGCAGGCTGTTGCCGTGGGCGGCGACGATGACCCGCTGCCCGGTCTTCACTGTGGGCGCGATCACCTCGTGCCAGTAAGGTAGGAAGCGCGCCACCGTGTCCTTCAGGCACTCGGTTAGCGGCAGTTCCTGCTGGCTCAGACTCTTGTATCGGGGGTCGAATCCCGGATAGCGGGGGTCGGTCCTTTCCAGCTCAGGCGGACGGATGTCGTAACTTCGCCGCCACACCTTGACCTGAGCTTCCCCGTACTTTTCAGCCGTCTCGGCCTTGTTCAGCCCTTGCAGCGCCCCGTAGTGGCGTTCATTCAGGCGCCACGAGCGATAGACCGGGATCCACATCAGGTCCATCTCATCCATCACGATCCAGAGGGTTCGGATGGCCCGTTTCAACACCGAGGTGTAGGCGATATCAAAGGTGTAGCCCAGCTCCTTCAGGACGCGTGCCCCCGCTTTGGCTTCGGCAATGCCTTTCTCAGACAGGTCCACGTCCGTCCAGCCGGTGAACCGGTTCTGCTTGTTCCAGTCGCTCTCGCCGTGTCGTAGAAGGACAACTTTCATCATTGCGTTAGCTCCGAAAATCAACCGCAGAGACGCTGAGTCGCAGAGATAATCAACTGGATTTCTCGGCGTCTCTGCGCCTCTGCGGTTTGTGTCAGTGTCTGAAGGCTCTTCTGCCCGCAAACCGGGCGGTGGTTCCCAGTTCTTCTTCGATGCGCAGCAACTGGTTGTATTTGGCGATCCGGTCGGTGCGGCTGGCTGAGCCGGTCTTGATCTGTCCGGCGTTGGTGGCCACCACCAGGTCCGCAATGAAGGCATCCTCGGTTTCGCCGGAGCGGTGCGAGACCACCGCGGTGTAGCCGGCTTCGGCAGCCATGCGCATGGAGGCCAGCGTCTCGGTGACGGTGCCAATCTGGTTCAACTTGATCAGAATCGAATTGGCGATGCCTTGCTCGATGCCCCGCTGGAAGATGGAGGTATTGGTGACGAAGATGTCGTCGCCGACCAACTGGATCTTCTTGCCCAAAGTGTCAGTGAGCAGTTTCCAGCCGGGCCAGTCTTCTTCCGACATTCCATCCTCAATCGAAATGATCGGATATTCACTGACCCAATTGGACCAGAACTCGACCATCTGCTCCGGTGTCCGCTCACTCTGATCGGACTTCTTGAAGACGTACCTGCCTTTCTTGGAGTCGAAGAACTCGCTGGCCGCCGGATCCAGCGCGATGCCGATATTCTCGCCCGGACGGTAGCCGGCCTTGGTGATGGCCTCCAGGATCAGTTGCAGGGCCTCTTCGTTGGACTTCAGATTGGGCGCGAAGCCGCCCTCGTCGCCCACCGCGGTGGAATAGCCGGACTTCTTCAGGACGCTCTTCAGCGTGTGAAAGACCTCCGCGCCCATCCGCAGGGCTTCGGAGAACCTGGCCGCGCCGAAGGGGGCGATCATGAACTCCTGCACGTCCACCGAATTGTCGGCGTGCGCGCCGCCGTTGAGGATGTTCATCATGGGGACCGGCAGCACCGATGCGGAAACGCCTCCCAGATAGCGGTACAGGGGCATCTTCCGGCAGGCTGCCGCGGCGCGCGCCGCGGCCATCGAGACCGCCAGAATGGCGTTGGCGCCCAGGCGGCCCTTGTTGGGCGTGCCGTCCACATCGATCATGATCTGATCCAGTTCGGCCTGCCGGAAGGCGTCCCGGCCCCGCAGCGCCTCGGCGATCTGCTCGTTGACATGCTTGACGGCCTTCTGGGCGCCTTTGCCGAGATAGCGCGCCTTATCGCCATCCCGCAACTCGACGGCTTCATGTTCGCCGGTCGAGGCCCCCGAGGGTACCGCCGCTCTTCCCATGCACCCGTCGGCCAGCCAGACATCCGCTTCCACGGTAGGATTGCCGCGCGAGTCCAGTATCTCTCGTCCAATTACTCTCACAATTTCGGTCATTGCAATATGTGCTCCTTAAGAGAACGGGCGCCTAGCATCTGGCGCTCATGTAACTTTCCTGCTGATTGGTCACGACCACGATACCGGAATCGGTGATGTGCCAGCCTTTGGCACGGTCTTCTTGAAGATCGTAGCCGATGACGCTCGATTCCGGGATCTTGACGTTGGGCCCGATAATGGCCCGCCGGACGCGGCTGTAGCGCCCCACCTCGGCGTCATGCATCAAGATGCAACTCTCCACTTCGCAATAGCTGTTGATGCGCACGCCGGGTGACAGAATGCTGCGCACCACCCGGCCTCCTGAGACGATGCAGCCGCCCGAAACGATGGAGTCGATGGCCACGCCCATGCGGCGCCCTTCCTGCGCAAAAACAAACTTGGCGGGGGGCTGCTGGAGCAGGTGGGTGTGTATGGGCCAGCGCTTGTCGTACAGGTTGAACTCCGGCAGCACCGAAACCAGGTCCAGGTTGGCCTCGTAGTAAGCATCCAGGGTCCCCACGTCCCGCCAGTACTTGACGGTCTTGTCGTTCAGGTCGATGAAGTCGTAGGCGATCACCCGGGCCTTGTGAATCCAGTTGGGGATCACGGCCCTTCCGAAATCGTGCGAGGAATTGGGGTCTTCGGCG
>Ga0315280_10008621_pt1 | contig 13305 bp, 7 predicted proteins | sample YL17G06_40_MG_FD_203697 | JGI IMG/M metagenome (GOLD analysis project Ga0315280, IMG submission 203697) | Sediment microbial communities from Yellowstone Lake, YNP, Wyoming, USA - YL17G06_40 | ecosystem: Environmental > Aquatic > Freshwater > Lake > Sediment | place: USA: Wyoming | collected...
CAAGACTCGGGCAGCCGAAGTTCAGTAGCAACCCGCGCTCCAGGCGCGTCGCCTTGAGGTAGTTCAATAACTGCGACGTCTCGACGCCCGTGAGGGCTTCGAGCGCCTTCAACTCGACGATCACGCTTTCAAAACAGACAAAATCCGCCCGGTACGAGCATTTCAGCCGCTTTCCCTTATAGAAGACCGGCAACTCCGCTTCGCGCACAAATGAGATGGCTCGATCCGCAAGTTCAATGGCCATCGCCTCCTGATAAACCGCCTCCAGAAATCCCGGGCCAAGTTGACGATGAACCTCCATTGCGGCGCCGATGATCGCGTGCGTCTGCGGGTCCCTGTTATCCGCGTTTGACTCAGACATCGCTCATTTCCTCCTTTTCTATCCGCAGATTTCACAGATTTTCGCAGATGATTGATACCAATCTGTGAAAATCTGCGTAATCTGCGGAGGTTTGAAGTTGTTGGTTTCAGTCGTCTACAAATTGTAGACAACTGGAAAACTGTTTCGCCCCGAAGACAACCATCTTGCCGTGTGAGTCGGCGGGGAGTTGTTCCGCGCTCATGGTTTTGTCCCTTTCTGGAGGCTGGCCCGGATTGTGTTTTCGGCGTCCCATGGGTCGGGGATTTCGATGAACGCCCAGCGGCCGAAGCCGCCGTGGTTGTTGACGGCGGGGACCCAGAGCGTGCGGGCGGTGGCGACCTTTGCGGCCTTGTCCTTCTTCTTCTCGCCCGTGACCTCGACGAGGAGGTTCAGCAGGTCGCCCTCACCCCCGGCGCCGTCACCCCCGCCGCCCTCACCCCCGGCCCCTCTCCCGGAGGGAGAGCGGAGGCGGATGCAGGCGATGAAGTCCGGGTAATACTGCCTCTCCTCGCCGTTGAGGGTGTAGGGGATGGTGAAGCCGAGGTTGTGGTTCTTGACGTAGCGGACGACTTCGTCCATGTCTTCAAGGGTCTGAGCGAGCTTCTGCTCCCAGGAATCGGTGTCGGCCACGACGTGGGAAATATGACACTTGTCCTCGCGCGTGGCGTAAACGGGGCGGGTCGTGTCGAAGTCGACGTAGCGCGTCGAGCCGAGCGTGTCGTAAGGGCGGAGGATCGGCTTGAGGGCCGCCGTGCCGTCGGTCGACGCGACGATGGCCTTGTAGATGCGGTCGGCCGCGTCGTGGGCGAATTGGATCAAGAGGAGCAGTTGCGGGAATGTGTGGTCCTTGCAGGTGACGCACTCGGCCAGCCAACGCTTGGCGATGCCGAGCAGTTGCGGAAAGAGCCACGGCTTGTGGTTGCCGTCGTCGTCGCGGAAGTATCTCTCCAAGGTGAGCTTGGCCAGCAGGAACGCGACCTCGCTGGGCCGGCGGCGCTTCAGGTCGTCGAGCGTGTGGATGCACGTCTCGCCGACGATGGGGGCGTTCTCGACCTCGATCGGTATGTTGGCGGTGGAAAGGGAAAGCCGGGAGTCTTCGGTAAACGTGGCCGTGAGGCGCTCGCCGGCCACGTCGTAGCGGTAGCCGAGCAGACGGGGGAAGGTGATCTCGCAGGCGATGCGGCCTTCCAGCGCACGGACGCGGGTCGGCAGCGGGCCGGGCTTGGGTTCCTTGGTCGAGCCGCTGCACGGGATGAACGAGAACGGGACGCCGTACACTTCGGCGTAATCCGGCTCGAACATGCCTTTTTCGTTGGCGGCGTAGCTCCTCCGTCGCAGCCCCCGGCCCACCACTTGTTCGCAGAGCAGTTGCGTACCGAAGGCACGCACGCCGAGAATGTGAGTGACCGTTTGTGCGTCCCACCCCTCGGTGAGCATCGAGACGCTGACCACGCACTTGACGTGCTCGCCGAGCTTGCCGGCCTTGCCAACGGTGTTCATCACCTCGCGGAGCAGGTCCTCGTCGGTGAGGCTTTCGGCGTCGCGGCCGGGGAAGCGGACGCGATACTCGGCCTTGAACTCCTCGATTTCGCGAGCAGCGATCTTCTTGAAGTCGGCGCTCATGGCGTCGCCCGATTCAAGCTGCGCGCTGTCCACCAGAATCGTGTTGGGGCGATGGAGCCAGCCGCCGCGCTCGTCGTCGTTGCGGAAGATGTCGAGCGCCCCGGCCTGCACAATGGTCGCCTCGCCGATCTGCTTCTCCCAACCGGCGATGTAATCGAAGACCATCTTCGAGACGTTCGTGTTGTTGCAGACGACGATGAACACCGGCGGCGTGATGCCCTTGGCCGTGGCCTCGGCGTTCTGCTCCCACAGGCGGTAATACTTTTCGTAGTTGCTGTAGAGGCTGTGCAGCGCGCCTTCCAAGATGGCAGGCAGTTTCGGCTCGCCGCCCAGCGCCTCCGTCTTGCGGCCCTTCCTGGGCAGGTCTTCCCGGATGCGGAGCCACAGGTCGCGGTAGGTCGGCTGGTCGCCGGTCATTGAATCGTCGGCCACGGGGACGCGGGGCACTTTGACGATGCCGGCCTCGATGGCGTCGATCAGCGAGAAGTCGGAGACGACCCAGGGGAAGAGTGTGGCCTCCGGCCAGCCGGAGCCGCGGAGAAAAAACGGCGTGGCCGACAGGTCGTAGATGGCCTTGACGCCGATTTTCGCTTTGACCGCCTCGATGCCGGATATCCAGACGCGGGCCTCCGCGTCGCGCGTCTCGGCTTCCTTGCGGTCGTCGCCGGTGAGCTTCTCGTCCTCGCCGTCCGGCTTGCGGCGGTAGCAATGGTGTGCCTCGTCGTTGATGACGATGATGCTCTTCTTGTTGCCCAGTTCGCGGCAAACCCGGCGGACCATTTGGTCGGGCGTCTCCGTGAACCCGTTCGACTGGCCCTTCGCCAGAATCGCCTTGGTGAGCTTGCCGGCGGTTACCTTCTCGCGCAGTCCGAGGACGTGAAAGTTGGCGATGAGAATCTTGGCTTGCCCGAGTTGTTCCAGCGAGTGGGCCGGGATGATGTCGCGTTGGCGGTAGTAGTTCTGCGGATCATTGGGCAGGAGCACGCGCAACCGGTCCCGGATGGTGATGCCCGGAGTGACGATGAGAAACGTGCCCGAGAATCGGGCGTCCTGCGGATTGGCGAGCTTGTTGAGCGTTTGCCACGCGATGAGCATGGTCATGACGACGGTCTTGCCCGAGCCGGTGGCCATTTTCAGGGCCATGCGGGGCAGGCCGGGGTTCGACGTGTCGTTCGCCTCGCGGAGCCTGTTTTCAATCCAGGCGTCGCCGTATTTCCGGGCCACCTCGGTGAGGTAGATGGCCGTTTCGAGGGCTTCGATCTGGCAGAAGAAGAGCTTCTTCTCGCGGCTGGGGTCGGTCCAGTAGGCTAGCAGTCGGGCCGTGGTGGGCGTGACACCGACGTAGCGGCCTTCGCGCCAGAGTCTCACGCGAGAGCGAATCCGGTTGACAAGCTCGTTTTCCTCGATACGGTCCTTCGTCCACTCGGTGTCAAACTGAAGCTGCTTGCTGCCCTTCTTACGTGGGCGGGCGATGGGGACGAAGTATTGACTGACTCGTCGGCCTTCGACGATTTCGTTGGTGATGCCTTCTTCGTCAAACCGGAAGTGCCGCTGCGGTTCGTCGAAGGGGGAATTGATGACGGGGTTGTCGATGACGACCTGCCGCATGGTTCGCGGACCCCCAGGTTTCGCACCAGTTACGTGCTCAGGTTATCACACAACCCGCAAGTGGGAAAGATCCCCCGCACGTGGGAAGTGGGAAGGGGGCGGAACGGCCGAAGGTGAGAAAGGGAGAAGGGGAAAGGGGAAGGGATTTCACCGCAGAGGGTCGCAGAGGAGATGGAGACGGGGGAGGGTGGAGCGGATGAGGGGGTGACGGGAGGGCGGCAGCCCTCACCCTGACCCTCTCCCAGAGGGAGAGGGGACCGGTGGACGCGCGGGGACGAAGTTGTCGTGGCGCTCAGGTGCAAGTTGTCGTGGCGCGCTAGGAAGTTGCCCTGGCGACAACACTGGGTTGCGTCGAGCGGACGATGGAGGATGGTGGCGTAAGTGACGGAGTGGGAGGGGGTTGTGGGGAGCGTGGGTAAGTGGACGTTGACGTAAGTGGTGGTCAAGGGGAAGCGGTGAGTTCGGGGATGTTGTCGCCAGGGCAACTTGGGCGGAAGTCGTTGGGGGAGGTGGGGTTGCGGCGAAAACGGCGCGTGGAAGTTGAACATGACTCTTGTGAGGGATGGTGACTTATGTACACTATAGCCGCCGTAAGTCGAAGCCGCAAGGCAGGTTACTGGCCGGAGGGAAGACGCAAGAAACGGGCCGGAGGGCGAGGGTTGGCGCAGGTGGCGGGTGGAGCGTGGCGGGTGACGGGATAAGGCCGGCAAAGCCGGCCCTACGGATGATGGAGGAAGGAAACGGCGTCTCGCTGCGCTCGGAGCCAGATGAAAAAGGGGACCGGCACCACGCGGACTCGGAGCCGGTCCGCTTTCTTGGCGGACGGCGCCCTCACCCTAACCGTCTCCCAAGGGGAGAGGGGAGTTGCTGTTGTGGGCTAGTCTTCGTCGGTGCTAGTCTTCGTCCGTGCGGAGCCGGGCCAGGACGCTGTAGTCCTCCAGCGTCGTGGTGTCGCCCACGGTCTGCCGGCCCGCGGCGATGTCGCGCAAGAGGCGGCGCATGATCTTGCCGCTGCGTGTCTTGGGCAGCGCCGTGGTGAAGCGGATGTCGTCAGGCACGGCCAGCGCGCCGATCTCCTTGCGCACGTGGGCCTTCAGTTGCTTGCGCAGATCTTCGCTGGGCTCGGCGTCCTGAGTGAGGGTGACGAACACGGCCACGGCCTCGCCCTTGATCTCGTGCGGCCGGCCGACGGCCGCGGCCTCGGCCACCGCCGGATGGCTCACCAACGCGCTTTCGATCTCGATGGTGCTCAGCCGGTGGCCGGAGACATTGAGCACGTCGTCGATGCGGCCCATGATCCAGTAGTAGCCGTCCTCGTCGCAGCGGGCGTTGTCGCCGCAGAGGTACTTGCCGGGCACGTCGCTCCAGTACTGGATGTTGTAGCGCTCGTCGTCGCCCCAGATGCCCATGAGCATCCCGGGCCAGGGCTTGGCGATGGTCAGCCAGCCGCCGTTGCCGGGGGTGACGGGCTTGCCGTCCTCGGCCACGATCTCCGGAATGACGCCGGGGAGCGGCTTGGTGCAACTGCCGGGCTTGGTGGGGATGGCGCCGGGCAAGGGGGTCATCATGATCCCGCCCGTCTCGGTCTGCCACCAGGTATCGACGATCGGGCAGCGCTGGCCGCCGATCTTCTCGTGATACCACATCCAGGCTTCCGGGTTGATCCCTTCGCCGACGGTTCCCAAGAGGCGCAGGCTCGACAGGTCGTGCTTCTCGACCCACTCGTCGCCCCACTTGATGAAGGTGCGGATCGCGGTTGGGGCCGTGTAGAGGATGTTGATCTTGTACTTCTCGATCAAGGCCCACCAGCGGTCCTCTTGCGGGAAGTTGGGGGCCCCTTCGTACATGAAGGTGGTCGCGCCGGCCGCCAACGGGCCGTACACGATGTAGGTGTGCCCGGTGACCCAGCCGATGTCGGCCGTACACCAGTAGACGTCCTCGTCGCGGATGTCGAACACCCACTCCATGGTCTTCTTGGCGAAGAGGTTGTAGCCGGCGGTGGTGTGCTTAATGCCCTTCGGCTTGCCGGTCGAGCCGCTGGTATAGAGGATAAAGAGCGGCGACTCGGCGGGCATGGGCTCGGCAGGGCAGACCGCCGATGCCTCCGCCATCAGGTCGTGCCACCAGTGGTCGCGGCCCTCTTTCATCTTCACCTCGTTCCCCACGCGGCGGACCACCACGCAGTGCTTCACCGTGGGGGATTTCTCCAAGGCCACGTCCACGTTCGCCTTCAGCGGCAACTGGCTGCCGCGGCGCCAGCCTCCGTCGGACGTGATGACTATCTTGGCGGACGAGTCGTTATTGCGCTCGGCAATCGCCTCGGAGGAGAAACCGCCGAAGACCACGCAGTGGATCGCCCCGATCCGGGCACAAGCCAGCATGGCGATGGCCAGTTCGGGGATCATGGGCATGTACATGGAGACCACGTCGCCGCGGCCGATGCCCAGCTTCTTCAGCGCGTTGGCGAACTTGCACACCTCCTCATGGAGCATCTGGTAGGTCAGCACCCGCACGTCGCCCGGCTCGCCCTCCCAGATATAAGCGGCTTTGTTCTGGCGGGGGGTGCCAAGGTGGACATCCAGGCAATTATACGAGATGTTCGTCTGTCCGCCCACGAACCACTTGGCGAACGGCTCATTCCACTCCAGCACCTTCTGGTAGGGCTTGAACCAGTGCAACTCGCCGGCCATCTTGCCCCAGAAGCCCGGAATGTCGGCGGCGGCCTGTTTCCAGAGCCTCTCGTACTCCGCCATCGACTTGATCCGGGCCTTGGACGCAAACTCGGCGGGCGGCGGGAAAAGCCGCTCTTCTTTCATGACGTTGACCACTTGGCCAGCTCTTTGTTCTGCCATCGGGGGCTTCCTTTAAATGCACGTACGAGGCTAGTAATCACACTCACCGGCTGCTTTTGAATCCCGCATTCTATTGACGCCCATGGCGGCTGTCAACGCGGGGTAGAACGGGGCGGCACCACCCTGTTCGCGCCACTTGCTGCCCACCCCGCAGAGGTAATCGCCGGACCATGATCGACTGCCGAGGGGCCCTCGTTGGCCGGCTTGCGGTGCAGGAAATGGGGAGCCGGAACCGGTGGGGCGGGTGCCGCAGGAGGCTGCTGGGGGCGACCGTATCGCCGTCGGATCGCGGCCAGTTCGAGGACGGCCTTGAGGAAATCGCCGGCCTTGAGCTTCGAGCCGGCAACGTCTTGCCACTCGGTGAGCGGAAGTTCGTAGAGCGCCTCTTCGGCCGGCGCCTCCCCGGCGGCTTGCCGGGCACGGACGAAGCGGGCCAGGAGTTCCACGTCGAAGAACCATCGGCTGCGGAACGGCTCCTCGAAAAGCGAGGCCATTTGCTCGGTCGCCCGGAACACCTTGGCCCCGCACTGCGTGTCGTAGACGGACATCCCGAGCACCATGGACGCGGCCGTGGCAAAAACCCGGCCCAAGTAGTGCCGCAGCGGCCGACGGCGAATCGACCGGCCCAATAGCCGGACCCTCGCGCCGAGCACCATCGCGACGTGCGGCTCGGCTTCCAGGACGCCGCAGAATTCGGGGATGGCCGTCAGCGGAGTTGCCAGATCGGCGTCCCAATAGCCGATAAGGCGGGGGCGGCCCGCCCAGGCCCGCAAGACTCCCAACCGCACGGCCCCGGCCTTTCCCCGGTTCCGCGGCAGGTTAAGGATGCCGAAGTGTGCCGGGTCGGCCCGGTGCAGAGACTCCAGCGCCAAGAGCGTGTCATCCGTGCTGCCGTCGTTCACCAAGAGAAAGCGGCACGGATGCCCCTGGCGGACGAAGGCCGCAAACGCCCGGCGATCCAATCGCTCCGCCTCGTTGTAGCAGGGGATGATGATCGTGCAGTCCGTCATGGGCGTGCCTTTCATCAAGCTGCGAACGGGGCCGCGGGACGGACCGTAACGGGCGGTTGCCTCGTGGTAGGCGAGCCTTCGGGCCAATCGACCAGCGGAATCACGGGCGTTTTACAGATCAGCGCGATCAGGCTGACTCCGCGGCAGTAGCCTCGGCAACGTTTCCCTTGGAGGAGGTCTTTGAGGACCTTGCCCTCCCCGGCGAACGTCCACTCCAAAACACGATTCACTAGTGGCAACGGGACTGCTAAGTCCGTGCCGGCGCGTCCACACCCGATCCCCAGCCAGCGGCTCGCGGTCCGCACCAGCTTTACCAGCGGGTGGAGTCGGGCGTTGAAGTACGAGACCAGCCGCGGCGCGATCGGCAAGTCCGCCCACACGCGGTGAAGCTCCGCCTCGTCGTAGCGGCGGTAGTGGCCGTGGTTCTCGTCGTGCCGGCCCCACAGGGCCTTGTCCGCGGGCACGGTGACGAGGAAATAGGCCCCGGGGCTCGCCGCCGCCACCCACCGGGCAAGCATCGCCCGGTCGTCGCGCACGTGCTCGAGCACGTCGGTCATCAGGAAAAGCCTCGCTTTGCGGACCACCGGACCCAGATCGCCGGGGGCCTGGCCGCAAACGAAACGGACGTGACGGAACCGGCTCCTGGCCAGGGCAACCGCATCGGGCGAGGGGTCAATTCCCACGCATGCGTAGCTCTCGGCAAGCCCGCCGACGTTCCCGCCCGTCCCGCAGCCCACGTCCACCAGGATCGTGTCGCGGCGAGGCGGGAGCACCTCGGCCACGAGGTCGCGGAGGATCCTGCGGCGGGCTGCGAACCACCAGTGGCGCAGCTCGATGTCGAAGTTCAGGCGGAAGATGGCGGGTTGCACCCTGGCCTCCTACGCCAGACAAGAATGTCTGGCCTCCTACTTCTACGCCGGGGCCATGCGGCCGCCACGGCGGGAACGCCCAAGACCGCGCCGAGAGTCGCCCAGCTCAAGAGCAGCATCCACGGGTGGCCGAATGGCCGGTAGGAAAACTCCAGCCGATTGCTGCCCGGCTCCACTTCCACCGCGCGAAAGATCAGGTTTCCGATTCAGAGGGGTCGCTCTTGGCCATTGACCGTGACGCGCCAACCCGGGGCCCAGCGATCCGTGACGAGGAGCCACCCGGCGCGTGGGGCGGTCACGTCGAGCGTCAGGTGATTTGGCTGGTAGTCCACAACGGTCGCCGGGACGCGCTTCGCCGGCGGGAGGTCCGCAGCCTGTTCGGCCATCGAGAGAGCCGCCGACGCGGGTCGCGGCTCCCGCGAGGCGACAGTTTCACCCGGCGGGCAGGAAATCACCAGGCATGGGCGGCCCAACCGCTCGGTCCTTTTCGCCAACCGATCGAAGGAGTCCTCGCTCCAGGGCAACTCGGCCGCGGAGGAAGAGAACCAAGTGCGGTCCTTTCCGACGGCACTGGCCGCCAAGATCGGGTGTTCCACCAGCCGCTTCTGCAGGCCACTGGAAAACGGAGTGTAATCGCTAAGAACGGCGACCTTGAGCGTCAGATGGCCGTCCAGCGGCATGTCGGGTGTGCCGGCCGCCCGAAGCCGGCGGTCCAGCCCGCGGCCGGTCAAGTCGAGCGATGCCGTTGACTCTGCCTCCAAGGCTTTCCATGCCTTCCGGTTGGCATACATGGTGGATTTGCTCAGGATGACCGTGAGGATCGCGTCGGCGACGGCGAGCCCAATCAGGTATCGCCGGGATATCCGCCGGCGGGCTTCTGCGTCCCCGCGAGAGCCCTTCCTCGCCAGCAAGGCCAGACCGCCCCAGACCAGGATCAAGTGAGCCGCGGCGAGAACGACGGTTGGCCAACTTCCGGCGACCGGCGCGAGCAGGCAGATTGCCGTGAAGGAGATCCCCGCAGCGGCCGCGAGGGTCGCCGAGACGACTGCCAGCCGCGCCCAGGCATTGCCTTGCGATCCCAGCCGGCGCGAGTCCTCGAGACTGCGGCCCGCCATCACCGCGAGGATCAGCAGCGTGAACAGGTAGTAGCAGCGGAACATTCCCGGAAAGCGGAAATATCGCATCGGCGGCAAGGCGTCGTACAGCCATCCCCGCAAAGGGAACACGTCGCCCATGGCCGTCAAGAGACACAGGATCGCCAGCACAAGCAGGTACCACCGGAAGCGGTCCCGGGGCGATTGCCAGCACGCCGTCATGGCCAGAGCGAAAAGCAGCGGAGACAGGTAGACGCTGACCAGAGCGACGTCGGTATGCCAAAGCGGTCGGGCACTCGCGGCATTGCGCACCGGCAGATACGGGCTGGCCAGCGTCGCCATCGCCCCGGGGGGCAGTGCGCCGACTCCCGTGACGACCTCGCGCGGCAGGGCCTCAGAGCGGTCGGAGTAGCCGCGGCTCTCGACTGCAAAGCCCGCGTAAGTCGGCAGCAGGACGGCCAGACCGGCGGCAAGACATGCCACCGGGGCCGCGGCCAAGACGACGCCTCGGACCTCTGCGTCAGAAGGCGTCAGGACAAGCCGGCCCGCGGCCCATAAGCCCGCGTAGCATCCCCCGACCACGAGCATCCCGGGATAGCCGCCGACCCCCGACAGACCCCAGAGGGCCCCCGCCTGCACGGCGGGAAAGAAGGACCGCCGGGTGACGGCCACGTCGAGCCGCCAAATCACCCAGGGAAACAGGGACATCGTCCAAAGGTAGCTGGTATGCTGGGCGTGTCCCGTGTAGATGGCCGAGAACATGAAACCCACGGCCGCCAGACATCCCATCCAGGCTGGGGCCAGCAAGTGCCGCGCGAGCACCAGGACCCCCAGGCCCCCAAGCCCCCAGACTGTCAGCCAGTACACCCGGAAGCCAAACTCGTGGCCGCCCGTCATCAACCCCAGGAATACCACCAGCGGCGAAAAGGCCCCCACCTGGGGCTCAAACCCGGCCGGGCAGCCGCCATTTGCCAGCGGAGTCCAGAGGAGCAACTGTCCTTGCCGCGCGTGGTCGGCAATCAGCGTGTAATACGGGCAGAAGTAGTCGTAGGCATCGAACCGGCCTGTATGCCGACCGAGAAGAAGCGTGACGTTGGCGGCCAGGAGTGTGGCCAAGGCAACCAGCGTCGCCCGCAGCCAGCCCCCCGACTCCCGTTTGGACGTCTCCGACGGGTCAAAAGCGTGGGCTCTCGGGACCTCGCCGGTCCGCGAAGGGGGACCATCGCTCGGCTTCGCTTCGGCCTGCGGACTGACATCCATGGCGGGCCCAGGCGCTCTTGTGCAGCAAGGAGCGGCAGACGGCCGGGGTCAAGTCCATGCCGCCGGCTGGTGGAAAACCGGACCAGACTACCGGAGAAGCAAGCGGCGAGTCAACGGCGGATTCCGGGGACACGAACCGATATTGACATTCTGGGAGGGATTCAGTAGATTCCGGACATGGGTAGATTGGCGAGATTCGTCGTTCCGGGGTTGCCGCATCACATAACCCAGCGCGGAAATCGTCGGCAACAGACGTTCCTTCGGAATGATGATTACGCGGCCTATGTGGAACTGATGGCCCAGTGGTGCGGGCAGCGCGGAGTCGAGGTTTGGGCGTACTGCCTCATGCCCAATCACGTTCACTTGGTTGCGGTGCCGCATTCGGAGGATGGCCTGGCGCGGGCCATCGGCGAGGCTCATCGGCGCTATACGCGGCGAATCAACTTCCGCGAGAAATGGCGCGGCTATCTGTGGCAGGGGCGTTTCGTTTCGTTCGTCATGGACGAGCCGTATTTGCTGGCGGCCGCGCGGTACGTGGAACTCAATCCGGTGCGAGCTGGTTTGGTGGTCGATGCTGCGGATTGGCCTTGGAGCAGTGCAAAATCGCACTTGTCGCGTCGCGACGACCGACTGGTGCGAGTCGCGCCGATGCTGGCGATGGCCGCCGACTGGCGTGCGTTTTTGAATAGTTCCATTCGGGAAGAAGAGCTTCGGGACCTACGAGAGCATGGTCGAACCGGCTGTCCGTTAGGCAGCGCCACGTTTGTGGAACGTCTGGAGCAAGCCGCCGGTCGCGTCCTCCGCCCCCGAAAACCAGGTCGCCCGTCCAAACTACTCAAACGGCCATAATCGGTTCGTGTCCCGGGATGCGTAGGACCGCTGTAGTATTAGCGCCATGCCACCGAGGCCGAGCAAAATGGCGAACATGCTGGGTTCCGGGACTTCGCTGCCCCCACCGCCGCCGGGGAATTCGGGAGGGAACCCGGAAATGGGGGTCAGAAAGCCGTGATATCCCGAACCGAAACCTGAGGAGTCCCAATAGTATCCAACGACATTGCTGCCATCGATGCCATAGGCGGCGAACGGCGCATTCGTCGTTGTCCACGTCGAGCCGTTGTAGAGAAAACCGTGGTCGAATCCTGAAGAGTCCCTGTAGTACCCAACGATATTGCTGCCCGAGATGCCGGTGAGCATGGTGGCGTAGAATCCTAACCCTGCCCCCCAAGGGGCGTCCAGCGTTGTCCAGGTCGAGCCGTCGTAGAGAAAACCGTGGCTCGTGTTGGAAGAGTCTAAATAGTACCCAACGACATTGCTGCCATTGATACCGCTGGCCCATGTGCCGTTTACCCCCAAAGGGTGATCGAGGGTGGTGTAGGTCGAGCCGTCGTAGAGAAAACCACGGGTCTTGCCTGAGGTGTCATAATAGTCCCCAAGGATATTGCTGCCCGAGATGCCAGTCGCATAGGAAAAGAAATGTGTTCCAGGGCCATTCAGTGTGGTCCATGTCGAGCCGTCGTAGAGATAACCGAACCCCCGGCCTGATAAGTCTTGATAGTTCCCAACGATATTGCTGCCCGAGATCCCGAAAGCGTTAGTGCGCGTCGCTCCCAAAGGCGCATCCAGGGTTGTGTAGCTCGAACCGTCGTAGAGAAAACCGTGGACAAAGTTGGAGGAGTCGGAATAGATCCCCACAACATTGCTGCCATCGATGCCATAGGCCCATGTGCCGTTTTCCCCCAAAGGGTGATCAAGGATGGTGACTTCCGCCTGCCCCGTCTTGCCGAGCGCAATGGCGACTACCAGCACCGCCAATACAAGAATCCGGCGTTTCATGGTTCGTCCTCCCCGTCAAGGTGCCCGTGCGCTGTCGCCCCACTTATTAGCACCCCGACGCTGTAAAGTCAATCAGGACAACCTGGCAAAATGCTCGGATTTCGGGAAATCGGAACCTTCTGCCCAAATGCGAAATCGTGTGGTTGAAACACCAGATTTCACAAGGCAGTCGCGCCACCGGAAGTCGGCCCACCCTCCGTTTAGGTGTATATAGGCCGCTGAGCCCCGAATCCTGACTAGGGGGAATAATCTGCAATCCACCCCGCAGCATTACGGATGGGCGTCATCCATGGCAAGCACTTCATCGACGTATGCCGTTGATCTATAGAGAGTTACGCAAATGCAACATCTCGCCTAAGATCCCGATGCTTCAGTGGTCGGCGCCGCTCCAATCCTGCCTACGGAGAGGGGCGATGGCGGGGGTGGTGAAGTCCCTTAGCCTTTATCTCTCGTCCTGTTCTCCGGCTTGGGCGTGATGGGCTCGGCGATGGGCTGGCGACGACGGACGCGGGGGGCGAGCGGCTGCAAGACCGAACACTGGGCCGACCGAGGAATTGGCCCTTTCTGTCGCACAGCATCGGTCTGCTACAATCCGAGTTCGGGGGACAGCACACGCAATTCAGTCGAGACGGAACTGGGACGGCATACCGAATTCACCACTCGGTCGCGCGTGGGGCCGTCCGTCTGGGGACCGGTGTGCGATGCCGGTCTCAGGGGATTTTGAGAAGGACCCTAGTCCCGTTGGCCCTCCAGTTCAGCCGGTGGAATTGCTTCTTTGGGCGGAAAGCGCCAACC
>Ga0315280_10008622_pt1 | contig 13305 bp, 9 predicted proteins | sample YL17G06_40_MG_FD_203697 | JGI IMG/M metagenome (GOLD analysis project Ga0315280, IMG submission 203697) | Sediment microbial communities from Yellowstone Lake, YNP, Wyoming, USA - YL17G06_40 | ecosystem: Environmental > Aquatic > Freshwater > Lake > Sediment | place: USA: Wyoming | collected...
TTTGTAGGGAGATGCCGCTCAGCACGAACGCGACCGAACGGTCGCGGCGTTCGTATCGCCATACGATATAATCAGGATGAGTATGCGTGCCGCGCTCAACGCCACCGACTATCGCGCGCTTGCCGAATTCCGGTACCAGATTCGCCGCTTCCTGGGCTTCAGCGAGCGCGCCGCCCGGCAGTCGGGCCTCGAACCCCGGCAGCACCAGTTGCTGCTCGCCCTGAAGGGTCTTCCCGAAAACGTCGAACCGACAATCGGCGAGCTGGCTCAGCGCTTGCAGGTTGAGCATCACAGCGCCGTCGAGATGGTCGACCGGCTGCAGCAGCGCCGCCTTGTCGTGCGCCTGCGCGACGAGACCGACAAGCGCCGGGTGCTGGTGCAACTCACGCCGCGAGGAGAGGCGCTGCTGCGCGCCCTCGCGCTGTCGCACCGCACCGAGTTGCGCGCGGCCGCGCCCGCGCTCGTGCAGGCGCTCGATGCGCTCATGGAGAATCATCGTAAGGCTCGCCGGCGCGCCACGACCTGACCCGACCCGGCCCTTGCAGGATATGACACGCCCCGACCGCCCGGCGGCGACCGTCGAACCGCCGACGGCGCCGCCCGATTCGCCTTCCTCCGCGACGACGCTGCCCGCAAAGCGCGAGGCGCCAGTGGCCGGTGAGGTCGAACCGGTCCAGCAACTCGGCGACTTCACCGCCACGGTCCGCGTCGTCTGGATCGCGGCACTCGCCGTCGTCATCGGCGCAATCAGCGCTGTGATTGCGTTGGCGCTTCTGCGACTGATCGGCCTCTTCACGAACCTGTTCTTCTTCGGCCGCTGGAGCAGCGCCCTGGTCTCCCCTGCCGGTAACCGCCTCGGGTGGTGGGAGGTCCTGGTCCCGGTCGGCGGCGCCCTCGTCATCGGCGTGATGGCCCGGTATGGATCGGAGCGGATCCGCGGCCACGGTATCCCGGAGGCCATCGAAGCGATTCTGATCAACGGCAGCCGCGTCGAGCCGCGCGTCGCGATTCTCAAGCCGATCTCCTCTGCCATCTCGATCGGATCGGGCGGCCCCTTCGGCGCCGAGGGCCCGATCATCATGACCGGCGGCGCGTTCGGCTCGATGATCGCGCAGTTCTTCCACCTGACCAGCGCCGAGCGCAAGACGCTGCTCGTCTCGGGCGCCGCCGGCGGCATGTCCGCGACGTTTGCCTCGCCGATCGCCGCCGTGCTGCTGGCCGTCGAGCTGCTGCTCTTCGAGTGGAAGCCTCGCAGCCTCGTGCCGGTCGCCCTCGCCAGCGCCACCGCGATGGTCCTGCGTTGCTACCTCATCGGCATCGGCCCGCTTTTCCCGACGGTCGCCCACCCGGCACTCATCGGTCCGGGGGCCGTCCTCGGGTGCCTGCTCGTGGGCGTCCTCGCCGGCGGCCTCTCGGCGCTGTTGACCATGGCGGTGTACGCGGCCGAAGATGCGTTCAGGCTGCTGCCGATTCATTGGATGTGGTGGCCGGCCATCGGCGGCGTCGCGGTGGGGCTGGGTGGCCTCGTGTTTCCGCAGGCCCTGGGCGTCGGCTACGACGCCATCGCGGTGTTTGCGAAGGGCGACGTGCCCGGCCGCATGATCGTCGGCCTCCTGCTCGTGAAGTCGGTGATCTGGGCGGTGTCGCTCGGCTCCGGCACCTCGGGTGGCGTGCTCGCGCCGCTGCTGCTGATGGGAGGCGCCCTGGGCGGCCTGGAGGCGCATTGGCTGCCGTTCGAAGGCGCCGGGTTCTGGCCCCTCGTCAGCATGGGCGCGATTCTCGGCGGCACGATGCGGTCGCCGCTCACGGGAATCATCTTCACCGTGGAGCTGACGCACGACGTCAACCTGCTGTTGCCGCTGCTGGTGGCCGTGACGGTCGGCCACGCCTTTACCGCGCTCACGCTGCGGCGGTCGATCCTCACCGAGAAAGTAAGCCGGCGCGGGTACCACCTGAGCCGGGAGTACGCGGTCGATCCGCTCGACATCCTGTTCGTCCGCGAAGTGATGCGCACCAATATCGCGGCGCTGCCCCCCGACGCCACGGTGGACGACTTTCCGCCGTCGCTGCGCGGCGACACACGAAGCCGGCAGCACCTGTTTCCGGTCGTGGATGGCAATCGGCGCCTGCTGGGCGTGCTCACGCGCCACGACGCGAACGACATGATGCGCGCCTGGAAGCACGAGGACGGGCGCCGCCGGGTCGCGGATGTCATGAGGCGCGACCCCTTCGTCGCCTACCCCGACGAACCGCTGCGCGTCGTCGTGTACCGGATGGCGGAGACCGGGTTGACGAGGTTCCCCGTTGTCGCGCGCGGGTCGGACCGCGAGATGGTGGGCATCGTCGCGCTGACCGATCTGCTGACCGCGCGAGTGCGCACGCTGGAAGCCGAGCGGCGGCGCGAACGCGTTCTGCGGCTGCGCCTGGCGTTGCCGCGCCGAAAGCGGCCGGCCGCCTGAAAGAAGTGCGAAGTGCGGGGTGCGACGTGCGATGCGGGGTGCGTGCAAGGCGCGGAGGCGCCGGCATCAGCACGCGCACTCACCACGACACATCGCACGTCGCGCCTCGCACTTCCCTTGTGATGAACGAATCGGTCTGTTACAGTTGACTGCTTGTCGGGCGCGCCGACGGATGAGGTGTCCTGGTGAAGATGCGAATGCTGGTTTTCGTGTTGCTGGCCTTCTGTGTCGCCTGCCAGAGGAGTCCAGCCCGGACGTCGGCGACCCAGACTGCCAAGCCGGCCCCGGCCGCGACCGCACCCGGCCCGGCACCCGCGGGACCGACGCAGCCGGCCTCGGGGGTGGTGCCGCCGGCCGTGAAACCGGTGCCCGCGCAACTGCCGGCCATGATCGCCCGGGTCAACGGCGAGGTGATCGGCAAGGATGAATTCGAGCAGGCGGTCAAGAGCCTCGAGGCGAGGGCTGGCCAACCGGTGCCGGCCGAGCGACGCGCCGAAGTGTACCGCGGCCTGCTCGATCAGATGATCGCCTACAAGCTGCTGCTGCAGCAGTCCAGGGCGCTGAAGGTGACGGTCCCTGATGCGGACATCGAGAGTCGCGTCAGGCAGCTCCAGGCGCAGTTCCCGAACGAGCAGGCGTTCACGAAGGCGTTGAGCGATCAGCACGTGACCCTCGACCGGCTGAAGAAGGACCAGCGCGAGCAACTGCTGATCGCGAAAGTAATCGATGCCGAGATCGGCCCGAAGGTCAGCGTGACGCCGAAGGACGTCGACGACTTCTACGCGAAGAACCCCGACAGGTTCAAGGAGCCGGAGACCATCCACGCCCAGCACATCCTGATCCTGGTGCCGAAGGACGCCGACGCGGCGGCGAAGGCGAAGGCCAGGGCGGACGCCGAGGCGATTCTCAAGCAAATCCGGGCGGGCGCCGATTTCGGGACGCTGGCAAAGCAGAAATCTCAGGATCCGGGCACCGCGCCGGGCGGCGGCGACTTGGGATCCTTCGCGAGGGGCCAGATGGTGCCGCCGTTCGAGGAAGCCGCGTTCAAGCTCAAGCCCGGCCAGGTCAGCCCGGTCGTCGAAACGCCGTTCGGATTCCACATCATCAAGGTGCTCGAGCGCAAGCCGGCACGCACGGTGCCGCTCGAGGAAGCGCGCCCGCAGCTGACCGAGATGCTCAAGCAGCAGCAGGCGAGCCAGAAGGCCGACCTCTACATCGCCGAGCTGAAGTCGAAGAGCAAGGTCGACATCTACATCTGATCGCCCGATCACGGTTGACAGTTCACAGTTGACCGTTGACCTGTGTGTCGACGGTCGACTGTCACCTGTTGACTGGCAGCCAGTCCCGGGCCACGCGCGCTTCCCCCAGCCCTGCCGTCAGCGCTTGGTGGTATGCTCTTCTGAATCCTTTCCAGCTGCGCTGCCAGATGAGCGAGGATCCGGATCTGCGCCATGTGTCGTTCGAGGGAATGCCGGCAAACGGCAGAGGTCCGCACCTGCGCGTGCAGCCGGGGCTTGCCGTCGCCGCCCGACTGCCGGCCGGCCGGCGGGCGGTGGACCCGGCGCCGAGCGGGCCGACCGTCAGCTTCGCCCGGTGGGTGCTGCATCGCGCGGGCCTGGACGCCGCCAGCTACCGCGCCGAATCGCTTCGGCGCCGGGTTCCCGCATGTCTGCGTGCGCTGAAGCTCCGCACCGAGCGCGAGGCGCAGCAGCGAATCGCCCGACACCCCGAGCTGCTGCCCGACGCCGTCAGCTCGCTGTTGATCGGCGTGACGGGGTTCTTTCGCGATCCGGACGTGTTCGACGCCCTGCGCAGATGCGTCCTTCCCGCGCTCGCTCGTCGCCGGGGTCAGATTCGGGCCTGGAGCGCCGCGTGCGCGTCAGGCTGTGAGCTATACAGCTTCGCGATTCTGCTCGCCGAAGCGGGCCTTCTCGACCGTGCGTCCCTGCTCGGCACCGACTGCCGCGCGGATGTGATCGAGCAGGCACGCGCCGCGAGCTGCTCCATCGCGGTCGCGCGCGGAACCGGCGACCGGTTCTTCGCCAGGTACTTCGAAGCGGCGATCGCTGGCGGATGGCGGCCGATCGAGGAGTTGCGGCGACGCGCCGACTGGAAGGTCGCCGACGTATTGAAGGTCGTCGAGCCTGGGCCCTGGGACATCATCTTCTGGCGCAACACGGCAATCTATCTGAATCCCGGCCCGGCCACACTCGTTTACCACCGTCTGGTCGCCGAGCTGTCGCCGGGTGGCTTCCTCGTTCTCGGAAAGGCCGAACGGCCACCGGAAACGCTCGACGTCGTCCCGGTGTACCGGTGCCTCTATCGCAAGGGTGGAGCGTAGGAGCGTATGTCCGCAACGTCAGCCGACGCGCGGGGAAAGCCGCCGAGATCCGTGTCGTTCCCGGTTTCGGTTGCGCTGGTCGTGATCTGGGGAGTGCTGCGGCTCGGGATCTTCCGGATTCTTCTCTTCCCGCTCACCTACACCCTGCCGCTGCTCGTCGGCGTGTGGGCGCGCGACAAGGTGCTGCTCTGGAGCATGGCTGCCGCCTTCGTCGTCATGCACACGGTCCACCAACTGGCGTTGCTGCCGGCCGGCGTCCTGCGCGAACCCGGCGACACCCCTACGTATGTTGCGACCCTGCTGAGCATTGTCGTCGGCGCCGTCGTCGTGCACGTCATCATCGTGATGCGCGACCGGCTGGACGTCTCGCTCGCTTCCGTCCACGGCCAGGCCGAGGAGATGGAGCGGCAGAACGAAGAGCTGACGCAGCAATCCGAGGAACTCACGCAGCAGAACGAGGAGATGTCGCAGCAGGCGGAGGAGCTCTCGCAGCAGGCGGAGGAACTGTCGCGGCAAAACGAGGAGCTGCAGGTGCAGGCCGGGAAGATCCATGCGCTGAACGTCGAACTCGGCCGCCGGGAAGATCTCCTCCAGTCGCTGCTCGACGCGGCGCGCCTGGCCGCCAGCGAGCGGGCGGCGCTACACGACGTGTGCACCGCCGCCCTCGACATGTTCGGTCCGCCGGCCGATGCCGTTGTCGTGTACGAGAAGCGGTCCGACCGCCTTGTCATCCGAACGTCCGCCGGTCTCGCGACGGAACTGCCCGACTCGTTCCCCGCCGAACACCGGTTCACGCAACTGGTCGTCGAACAGAACCGGACGGCGTCGCTGAACGACGCGTCGCTCCGCCCCGACCTCTCGATTCTTGCGATTGCTGGGCGGCCGCCGTTCCAGTCGGTACTCGCCGCGCCCATGCAGGCGGGGGGGCGCGCATTCGGCGCCGTCGTGATCTACGGCAAGCACCCCGTGGAATGGACAGCCGAGCAGTTCCGGTTGGCCGAGTGGCTCGCCGTCCAATGCGCGCGCATCCTCGACATCCTCCGGCTGCAGGACGACCTGCGGCGCCAGGCCGACCTCCTCGATCTCACGCCCGACGCGATCATCGTGCGGCGGGTGGACGGGACGATCACGCTGTGGGGGCACGGCGCCGAGATGCTCTACGGCTGGACGAAGGCCGAGGCGATCGGCCAGAAGACGCACGGCCTGCTGAAGACGCGGTTCCCCGAAGAACTCGGGCAGCTGACCCGGCAACTCGAGCGGACCGGACGCTGGTCGGGCGAGTTAGTCCAGGCGACGAAAGACGGTCGCGAGGTCACCGTCGAGAGCCGGTGGCTTGCCGAGCGTGACGCGGCCGGGCGGATCGTCGAGCTGCTGGAATCGAACGTCGACGTCACGGAGCGCAAACGCGCGCTCGAAGCGCTGCGGGAATCGGACCGGCGCAAGAGCGAATTCCTCGCGACGCTCTCCCACGAACTCCGCAATCCGCTCGCGCCGATCCGGTACGCGCTCGAGCTGCTCCGCTGCGAGAACGACGACGGCTCGCCCGCGCACCCGAAGCGCGTGATCGAGCGCCAGCTCGGGCACCTGGTGCACCTGGTGGACGACCTGCTGGACGTCACGCGGATCGCGAGCAACAAGATCCGCCTGCGCCGGCGGCGCGTCGGCCTGGCGGACGTCGTCCAGCACGCGGTCGAGGCGACCACGCCCGACATCGAACAGGCGAACCATTCCCTCGTCGTCTCCCTGCCGGCCGATCCGCTGTGGATCGACGCGGATCCGGACCGGCTCGCCCAGGTCTTGACGAACCTTCTCAATAACGCGGTCCGCTACACGCCCAACGGCGGCCGACTGACGCTGACGGCGGCGGCCGTCCAGGACGAGGTCACCATCTCGGTGTCGGACACGGGCGTCGGACTGAAGTCGGAGGATCGCGAGCGCGTGTTCGAGATGTTCACGCAGGTGGGCGAACCGGGCCAAGGCGGCCTCGGCATCGGCCTGGCACTCGTCAAAGGGCTGGTCGAACTTCACGGCGGCCGGATCGAGGTGAGGAGCGACGGCCCCGGCCGCGGCAGCGAGTTCCTCATCCGGCTCCCGCTCGTCGCGGCGCCTTCCTCCTCGGCCGCGGCCGACGCGGCTGCGACCGGCGCACGTGGAACCGGGCGGCGCGTCCTGGTCGTCGACGACAACGTCGATTCCGCCGAGATGCTGAAGACGTTCCTGGAGCTTCACGGCCACGACGTGCGCGTGGCCAACGACGGCGCCTCGGCGCTCGCCATGATGCCGGAGTTCGTGCCCGACATCGGCCTGTTCGACATCGGCCTGCCCGGGATGAGCGGCTACGACCTGGCACGCCACATCCGCGAGGACGGCCGCTACGGCGGGATTTTCCTGGTGGCGGTCACCGGCTGGGGGCAGGAAGAGGATCGCCAGCGCGCGCGCGAGTGCGGCTTCAACGCGCACCTCACGAAACCGGCCGACCCGGCCGACCTGCACCGCGTGCTCGCGCAGCGTGGCGACGGCGAGGAGAACGGGATCTAGACATCTCCCAAGGCCGTGATGGTAAGACGTGAAGCAAGTTCTGACAGACCGCCTTGGGATCTGTCTTAGCTCACCCAGTCCTTCCACTTGTAGTACAGCCCCGCGAACGGCAGGAACCACGGACGGCCGTTGTAGAGCGGGATCGCATCGAAGCGCAGATCGTGGAACGGCGTGTCGGCCTGGCGTCCGAGGAGGCATTCGCCGATGCGCGTCCCGAGCCAGGTCGCCAGCGCGATGCCGTGCCCGCCGTAACCGATCGCGTAGTGCATCCCGTTCACGAGGCCCGCGTGCGGCAGCCTGTCGCGCGTGAAGTCGACGTTGCCGCTCCAGGCATAGTCCACGGGGACGTCGCGCATCTGCGGGAACAGGTCGAGCATGGCGCGCTGCAGGATGGCGGCGCTGGCACGGGTGCTCGCCGGTGTCGCCGGGGTAAAACGCGCGCGCCCGCCGAACACCAGCCGGTTGTCGGGCGACAGCCGGAAGTAGTGGAGAAAGTACTTCGAGTCGAAGACCACCCGGCGCTTCGGAATGAGCTGCGTCGCCAGCAGCGGCGGCAGCGGCGCGGTGGCAATTGCGTACGACCCGACTGGCACCACGCGGCGCCGGAGCGCCGGCAACGCCCTGTCGGTGTATCCGTTCGTGCACGCAATCACGTCGCGCGCATCGATCTTCCGGCCCGCCGCCGTCACCTGGAAGCCGACGCCGGTGCGGCGGACGCGCGTGACCGGCGTCCGTTCGCGCAGGCGCGCACCCGCGGTCATCGCCGCGCGCGCGAGGCCGTGCAGGTACTTGACCGGGTGGATGGCGAGGCTGCCCGCATCCACGAGCAGACCGTGATAGCCGGCGGCGCCCAGTTCCGTGTCCTGCAGGGCACGGGGCACGAGGTCCACGTGATGATTGAACTCGCGCGCCAATAGCTCCTGCTCGGCCTTGAAGTGCTCGAAGTGCGAGGGCTTCGCGGCCGCCTCGAGATGGCCGACGCGCTCGCAATCGCACGCGATCGACTCCTCGGCGAGCAGGCGCTCGAGCGCAGAGATTGCCTCGAGCGATGCGGCGAACAGCACCCGCGCACGCTGGCGGCCGTGGCGCGCGACGAGATCGGCCGCGCCGGGCCGCAGCCCGGTCAGCACCTGGCCGCCATTTCGCGCGCTCGCCCCTTCGCCCAGCGCCCGCCGGTCGAACACCGCCACCGACGCCCCGCCGCGCGCGACCGCTCGCGCCGCCGACAACCCGGTGTATCCCGCCCCGATGACGACGACATCAACGCGGTCCGGTACCTCGTCCTGTGGCGTCGTCCATGGGGGCGCCGAGTCGATCCAGCATGGTTGGTCTTTCATTGCGACACATTCTAGATCACGCAGGGATCAGGGATCAGGAGTCGGGGGTCAGGAATCAGGGGTCGGGGGAACGAGTCCCCCTGCACTCCCACCCGGCGTGTGAGATACTACCGCGGGCGTTCGGGCCGCTCTTCGCTGATCAGGACATTGTGTCGTCCGCCGACTTCGGCGGCCAGAAGTCTTCATGTTTCCCGCGCGAAGCGCGGTCACTGGGAGCCCGTTCGCGATTACTCGGACGGGCTCCCAGACGGGAGACGCGATGCGACGAAGCACCGTACTGTGGATTCTTGCGCTCCTGCTGACCCTGGCGGCTGCGGTCTGGCAGGAAGTCACCGGCCCGACGTTTCCGATTCGCAGCCGCGTCGCCCTGGGCGGCCAACTGTTCCCGGTGAAGCTGGTTCGTTCCTGGAGCACCGGCGACCAGCCGATTGAACTCGCGATTTCCGATGCGGCCGTGCACGGCCGCGTCCGGTGGCGACGGTATCCGACGGCCGAAGCGTGGCAGGTGCAGCCGTTGCAGCGGTCGGCCGACGTTCTCCGCGCATCGCTCCCCCATCAACCGCCCGCCGGCAAGCTGGAGTACCAGGTCGAACTCGCGCGGGGCGACGAGCGGGTCATCCTTCCCGACCGGCCCGCCGTCACCCGCTTCAAGGGCGAGGTCTCGGCGAGGATCCTGGTGCCGCACATCTTCGCCATGTTCCTCGGCATGCTGTTCTCGGCGCGCGCCGGTCTCGAAGCGATCGTGAAAGGATCGGGACGGCGGTGGCTGGGAACCGTTGCGTTTGTGCTGCTGCTGGGCGGTGGTTTCGTGCTCGGACCGCTCGTGCAGAAGGCGGCGTTCGGCGCGTACTGGACGGGCGTGCCATGGGGATACGACCTGACCGACAACAAGACGTTGATCGCCGTGGCCGCCTGGGCGATGGCTATGTGGCGCGCTTACAGGCGCCCGACCGCGCGGTGGAGCGTCGTGTTCGCCGCGCTCGTCACGCTCGTTGTCTTCGCGATCCCGCACAGCATGTGGGGATCCGAGATCAAGTGGGAGTAGTGAACACATCCGCTTCGGCGGTCGCCGGCAGTTCCCCTCCCCGGCGCCGGGCGGCGAACATCCTCAAGGCGAGGTAGACGACCGGCAGGATGCCGCCGACGATGAAGAGGAGATCGCCCGGCAGGCGCAGCCATTCGACCGCGCGAACCGACGGCTGCATGAAGAACGCGATGTCGCGCGCGTGCCAGTAGCCGTACTTGAAGCTGTCGTAGAGCTGCATGATGCCGATCGGCACCAGGTTGGTCGTCACCATCAGGCCCAGGCCGATGTTCAGGCTCCAGAATGCCAGCCGCATCGCCCGCTCCGAGGCACGGTCGGGCGCCACGAAGTACCGCGCGACGAACATGAAGAATCCCATCGCCAGCATGCCGTAGACGCCCATCATCGCACCGTGCGCGTGGTTGGCGGTGAACTGCGTCCCGATCTCGTAGTAGCTGACGATCGGCAGGTTGATCAGGAACCCGAAGACGCCCGCCCCGAGGAAGTTCCAGAACCCGACGGCGATCAGGAACATGACCGCCCACTTGTGCGGGAAGGCCGCGCTCGTCTCGCCGGCCACCGAGCGCCCTGTCTGCACCGCGCCCAGCCGCATGAACCGCCACGCCTCGAACGTCAGCAGCAGCAGCGGGATGACTTCCATCGCGGAAAAGAACGCGCCCAGTGCCATGTGCGCCGCCGGCGCGCCGCTGAAATACAGGTGGTGCATCGTCCCGACGACGCCGCCAACCGAGTAGAGGATCACGTCGAGATAGACGACGCGCGTCGCGGTGGCCGGCCGGACCACGCCGAGCAGCACGAAGACGTAGGCGACCATGATGGTGGTGAAGAGCTCGAGAAAGTCCTCCACCCACAAGTGGACGACCCAGAACCTCCAGAAATCCATGACGGCGAAGTTTGCGAACTTGCCGAAGGCGAGGCCCGCAGCGTAGAAAAGCGGGATCGAGATCGCGCTGTAGAGGAACAGGTACGGGAGGTTGCCGGGATGTTCTTCGCGCAGGCGGCTGCGGATGCCGCGAAACAGGATGGCAACCCAGAGGACGAGGCCGGCGACCAGGAGAATCTGCCACATCCGCCCCAGGTCGAGGTACTCCCAGCCCTGCGCGCCGATCCAGAACCACGGTCCACTCGTGGCGATGTAGCCCTTGATGCTCGCCGCCTCGCCGGCGAGGCTGCCCAGGACGACAAAGACGAGCGCCACGAACAGCAGCCCTGCCAGCTTTTCCTGGTGGCGAGGCTCGCGACCGGAGATCATCGGCGCAATGAAGATCCCCATCGCGAGGAAGCTCGCCGAGACGAAGAAGAGCGCGAGCTGCAGGTGCCACGTGCGCGAGAGGTTGTAAGGCAGCCACGCCGAGATGTTGAAGCCGTAGAAGCCGCCGGGCTCCACGTGGTAGTGAGCGTTGGCGCCGCCGAGCAGCCCCTGAAGCAGGAACAGGCCGGCGACGACGAGGAAGTACCAGGCCGTTGCGCGTTGCGCGGCCGTCAGGCGCACCTGCTCGGGCGGCCGGAACGTCAGGGTGCGCCCCTCCTCCACTTCGCCGGCCCGGTGCCACCCGAGCATGTCCCACTTCCCCACCGCGAACAGCACGATGCCGGCGCCGCCGAGCAGCGCAATCAGGCTGAGCACGCTCCACAGAAAAGCATCAGCGGTCGGCTCATTTCCAGCCAGCGGTTCCGGCGGCCAGTTGTTGGTGTAGGAGTAGTCGGCGCCCGGCCGCCTGGTGGTGGTCACCCAGCTTGCCCACGAGAAATACGACGTAAGCCGGCGGACGTCCCCCTGGTCGGCGATGGTCACTCGCTTCGGGCCCGTCTGCCGTTCGGGACTGCCGAAGAAGTCGGCGTAGAACCCCAGCATCCGATCGAAGGCGCGCGCCTGGCCGGGGGTGAACACGACGGACTTTGAAGCCGGGTCGTACGCGTTCCGCTTCAGTTCCGCGGTGATGCGCGCTGCCGCATCGGGCACCGGCAGGCCGCCGGCGGTGTAGTCATCGAGCATTACCGCGACCTGGCGATGCAGGTACTGCGCCGTGAAATCGGGACCGAGATAGGCGCCGTGTCCGAAGATTGTCCCGAGCTGCATCAGCTCGTACTTCTGGAACAGGTGCTGCCCCGCCATCACATCATCGCCGGTAAACAGGAGCCGGCCGGAACTGTCTGTAATGCGCGTGGGAATCGGCGGATGCTCGCGTTCAATCCGGATCGCGAGATAGGTGAGGATCGCGAAGCCAATGAGGAAGGTGAGGATGCCGGCCTGCAACCACAGCGAGGAGACGACCATGGGACGACGGCCGCTGTTCATCGGGTCCTCCCGGTTTGCGATACGTTTCGGCCTTGGGCCTTGGACCTTCGACCTTGGGCCTACGCTGCCCGTGCGCCGGACGAGCCCCAAGGTCCAAGGTCTAAGGTCCAGAGCCAATGTCCTTCTGACTCCCCAGCGCGAAGGTCTCAATCGCGCTCGCCACCCCGGCTTCGTCGTTGGTGGCGGTGACGGGCCAGCCGAGCGTCTTCAGTTCGACGACGGCGTTGCCCATCACCACCGGGCAGCCGGCGAATTCGAGCATCTCGCGATCGTTGAGGTTGTCGCCGATCGCCATCACCTCGTCGCCCCCCAGGCCGCGCCGGGTGGCCCATTCGACCAGCGTTGCGCCCTTCGAGCAGCCCGCCCGCACGACGTCCACCATCGTGAAGTCACGGCTCTCGTACTCGGTCACCGAGATCGCGAACCGGCCGGCAATCGGCAGCGCGCGCAGGTGCGTGAGAAGCTCGCGCATCGGCGCGAAAGGCCCGTTGAACATCACCTGGGCCGGATCCTCGGTCAGGCAGTCCTCGAGCGGGCTCGCTTCCGAAACGAACTCGCGGAAGCGCAGCGCGTGGCTCCGGTTCCGGCGGTCGAGGGCGTCGATGCGCTCGTAAAACACCTGCCCCTCCCGCACCCGGTCGAACACCACGGCCGCGGTGTCGCGGAAATCGCTCGTCGCCTCGAGCACCTGACGCGCCACTTCGCGCGGCAGCAGGTGCGCCACCAGCGTCGTGCCCTGCCTCGTTTTGACCAGCGCCCCGTTGTTCACGATGAGGGTCAGCGGATCGGGAAGGACGTCGATGACCGGTCGCGCGAACTCGAAACGCCGGCCGGTGACCAGCGCCACCTCGATGCCGCGCGCAACCGCGCGTTCGATGGCGACGCGGTTGGCCTCGGGCACGTGCCAGCTGCTGTCGAGCAGCGTCCCGTCCACGTCCAGTGCAATGAGCCGAATCACGTCGGGAACAGTATACCTGCGAGAATCAGCATGACCGTAGGTTCCGGCCTTCAGGCCGGGACTACAATAACGCCGGGCGGGAAACGCGATGAGCGACGGTGCGGCAGTGGCGGCGGCAGGCGCGGCGGCGGTTGCCCAGGCCACCAAGGCCTCGGGGGTGATCGTGCGGCTGCGCCGCTTCGCACAAAGATTCGGAATCGCTGATCATCTCGCGGGTCCTGGCCGGTTGGTCGTGGCCTGTGGCCTCGGTCGGCGCTCTATCGCCCGCCTCGACGCGCGGTTAAACGCTCGCGACCGCTTGGAGCTTTGTGAGCGCGCCCTGCACGAC
>Ga0315280_10008623_pt1 | contig 13304 bp, 23 predicted proteins | sample YL17G06_40_MG_FD_203697 | JGI IMG/M metagenome (GOLD analysis project Ga0315280, IMG submission 203697) | Sediment microbial communities from Yellowstone Lake, YNP, Wyoming, USA - YL17G06_40 | ecosystem: Environmental > Aquatic > Freshwater > Lake > Sediment | place: USA: Wyoming | collected...
CTATCAAGTGTTCTTACGAACACTTTCTTATATAAGCGAAGCGGACAACATTCAACAACAGGGAATAAAAAATTTGTTTCTTTTCCTCCTGGGGTGTGGTTAGACGTGTTCTTCCCCTTGTCTCTACGGTCGTTGAGGCATAGAGGATTAGAAGATCACTCCTCCCCTTCAAAGTCTTCGTACTCGAGGTTTTCAGGCCACACCAGATCTGCTTCTGGTTCTCGACTGGTTGGATATGACTCCCGGTATGTAATCCCCAGCTGGTCCATCTTCTCTTTTAAAGCAATAAGACCGGGTGTCTTTTTATAAACCTCTGTATAATCATCGATCCATTTCAGAAAGCTTTCTGCAATTTCTTCGGATGGGTATGACTTCGGGAGTAGCCCGGATTTTACCATCCTGAAGGCTACCTTTGTCCTGGGGGAGTCTTCAAACTTAGAAGTTGATGAAGGGTCCATGGAATGTATTAGGGCGGGTACGACCTGATCCAAGCATGCAGCTGCCACGTATCCGTAAGGATCCTTTTGGTGTCTGAAAAGGTATCGATCATAGACATCTTGTGTGCCTGCTGCGATTGCTGTAGAAAGGTCAGAAATTTGCATTTCTCTTTCTCCATTGAAAGGCCATCCGATGCCCTCTTCTACACTGAGGCCCGCTTCCTGGATAACATCAATGGTTGATTGTTTGTAGGGCGCGGGGGCCGGTATCATTAACTGGGCTGGTCTTTCGACTGCATCCCAAAGACCTGACTCTTGTAGCCAGGGCGCGTAAAGCCTGGCGCATACCGCGCCGAATACGTAAAACTGAAAATGCTGAAGTTCGTTAAAGGTTGGGTTTGTAGAATTGAGGATTGAAGAAGCCTGAAGACCTCTCCCGGCCATCTTCTCATGTTCGAACATATCGGGGACCTCCAGAACAATTTGAACTCGTTCTCCTGTGATGTAGCGATATGCTCCAAAGATAGCGTCTTGGACGCATCCCATGATAGCGCCTAAAGACAAGCCCACTCCGGTAAACTGCTGAGTGGTTTGTAGGACCTGAAGCATATCATAGAATCCTGGGTTGAAATTCTTGATCTTCTCAATACGTTGGAACTGAGCCTTTTTAGAAAAAGGGTTTAATCTAATCTGTCTGCAAAGCGCACGCTTACCCTTCATCCCTGTCATTGGGAGTCGTCCAAGGCCTATAACGATTTTAAGTAAATCTGTTCCTAACATGGTCCATCCCACAAGAGGGATGATCTTACCGAATATTTTGGGAAACCACCTGGCAAGCATGGAGATTGCTGGGTAAACTACGCTTGTAGCGTCATCGATGTTGTCCAGCCATGTCATTACTGAGGAGTATTTGCGCGCCCAGTCAGGGGCTGGTGAAGATAAGATATTCATTAGGCCCTGGCGTTTTTGAGCCTTGATGTCTGCAAGGGTCATCATGGCTGTGGGGGTTATACAAAAGATTTCCTCCCATTTTGGGATTCGGATATAATACCCGTATCTGGCGTTATACTCGGCTTTGAGCTTGTCAAAGTCCTTCTTAGTAACGCGGGGTGGGGTTTCATCGGGTCTGAAGTGTCTCCATACGCCCAATGATCCCCATGCATTTTGACGCTGTTGCCAGAATCCTAGTGCCATTTTTTAACGCTCCTGCCATAAGTCTAAGGCTAAGAGGATCCCGTCCGGTCTGCCTGGGTCTGTCCATCCAAACCCAAGGATGAGGTCGAACTTATTTTCCTGTGGTTTCGGGTGTCCGCTGGGCTGCCTGTCTATCGGCGGTAAGGTTAAACCACCTATAGGACCTCCGGGGAATATATTTTTAGAAGTAGGCATTACTGGTCTACCGATCTCTTCTCTGTAAGCCTTCTTATAGGTCTTTCCAAGGCAGTGTTGAAGGTTGTACCATCGTCTACCCATAAACTGTTGAGCTGGGGTAAGGGTTTCAAACCACTCTTTACCGAAGTCGATCTTATATTGCTTTCTTTTCCATTCGTCAAGAAGCATCTCCTTATCGTAAGCGTCTAACTCTTCGTAGCCTATCGGCATGACGTCATGGTAGATGCCTTGGAAGTATCCCACCGCGTGCTTTTGCGTTTCGTGCCAAAGTTGGGGGTAAGACCCCAAGAAATAGCAGATGTGCTGGTCCAGATCTACAGACTCAAATAATATCTGTCCACCGGACTCATAGTATTCGTAGATTCCCAGGACCTCGACGAAGATCTTAATTGTGTTGTTGAAAAAATCCGTGAACTCATGAATGTAGAAGTTTCTTGCAGCTGCGCACCTTGTGACCATGCGAAGCCTTTTCATGAGGGTGTCATTGACGTATTGGTCGGGTAAAACTATCCTCCCGTCACTCCATCGCTGGACAGCGTTTGTGGACATCGATCCCCAACATGGGACGTTCGCCATGTTTTGGATCCCTATTCAGTCAACTTCAAATAGTGAGTCGTACAAGCACTCCATTGATTCTCATCGCCTCCATCAAGTCAGCGTCTACCACATTCGCAACCAGGACAGCTTTAGCTGGCTTGTCAATCTTTGGTTCTTTGTACCAAAGAGTAAAGTAAGTCATGACCTGGCCCATGGCCCTTAAACCTGGATGTGAAGCCACTTCGATGATCCAGACTTCTTCTTTCAGCTCTGCCACTACGTCAACCCTTTTAGCGGTGACGTTGTAAAACATGAGCTTATCTTTTTCTGATATGGTTGGATCTTCTGACATGACTCCACCAACCCGGACGTCATAGTAAACCCGTTCAAAAAGGGTTGTGTGTTTGGTTAAGAATAGCTCCCAGATGGGGTAATCCTCTTGGAGCATGTGGGGATATTTACCCCTCCAAGTCGGTGAATACGGTTCTCCAAGCATTGTAGGCATGTTTGACCTCCTAACGAATCGTTAGGATTGATTCTAAGGCGTTAAATATATTAAGTCAATGGTTTAGTATGTTCTTATATTTAGCGGGGGCTTCGGGGGTTGTTTCGGCTTCCGAAACAGCCCAGCCTGATGTGCCAAGTTAGCCTAACTGTTTATTATTGATTAGGGGTTTGACCGCATACGCAAAATCAAGCTTGCGGGATCACTGGCTGCGACCCCGCAAAGTAATAGACAAAGTAGGGCAAATCCTTGGTTGCCCGTCATACGTCTACACGACTGCTTTGTTTTTAGGTGAAAAATTACCGCTAATCCTGAGAGCGGGTAGCCAGTGACAATAACAAAAAGACCACATTAACAGCCTGGTTTTAACAGCTCGTCTCGGCGTGAGGCTTTTGTGCGAGAGAGAGACGGGCGGACCTGCGGTTCTGTTTGAGCCTCTTGGTGGGGTTTAGTACCGTAATTAGAATATTAAGTTAATGGTTTTATATAGGCTGTTTTGAGGGGCTAAAGTGAACATTGAAAGGTATATTGGCACATTAGGGTTTTTGTGTTTAAGACTTCGATGTCTCCTGGTGTTGTCCTTTCAAGGAGGGTGAAGTAAGATCCTGTTTGAGCAATCAAGCCGATCTCTTTTACCGTTACGGTGGTTCCTGATATATTATTGAAGGCCCTTGTGATTGTGAAGTATTCTGTCGTTCCTACCAACACAGGGTCATTGATTGTAACCGCATTATGATATAGTTGGCCCGCTCCTGAACCGTGGGCTATTTTTGCGATTAAATTATAATCGCTGATAGCAACGGCCTGGTCTGAAGTGCCTACAAGAATACCGTAGGTGTTTATAGCTGCCGCTGCATCGACCTTGGCGCTTTGTCCAGGTGAATAAGTTCGCCATGTTGCAGTTACGTCCTTAATCTGCTTATTGTTCGTTTGGAAGTTAAGGTGTACCCATTCATCGAATTGTCTTAGTAAAGAATGAGGCTCTATTCTTAGGAGCTTTTCAATGAGTCCTTCTTTAGAACAGATCAAGATATCTAAGAGTGAGGCCCTAAAAAGTGTCATGGTTTGGTTTAAGAAATTTCAGTATCAAGTAACCTACTGAATCCACTTAAAGGTAATTGCTGAGATTGAGGGGTTAAATCCTCAAAGAACACCATAAGAGGAAGTAGGTCAACCTGAGTGGCTAAGTTAACGGAAAACTGTAAAGGGATAGAGGTAAAAATAATCCCTGTTTGAACGTCAATTAATGAGAACTCTTGTTTCCAATGCCGGTGTCCCTCTGTCATGGTATTCTTTTCTCCATATTTTCAACCTTCGTTTCGACCTTGGTAAGTCTGTGTTCAATTCTAAGGAAGAAAATAAAAATTGCGCCTATAGTAACTAAGGCATGGGAAATTAAGTAAATTATTATTTCTGTTGTCATAAATCCTGGTCAAAACGGATTTGGGAAAACTCAAGTATGTGTTCTTGGTCTGCCCCATTTTCAGCGTGAGCTTGAAAGATGATAGGCTCATCTGTGACTCCCGCGGGGATGTGAAGCGTTGCGGTCCCTTTCAGGATAGCGTCAATGTAGTACTTAATGTTTTCGGCTGGGTTGTGGATAAACTTGAGAACTCCGTTAAAGGTGTATCCTGGTCCTATTCCGGTTACCAGGTCAATGGTTTCAAGATCTGAACCGTCATAAGAGATGCCACATATTTTGTCTTGGAAAAAGTAAAAGGCTATGCCTTTTGCGAAGGCCATCGGGTCTTCAATGCCTATGAAGACCCACGGACCAGGGTCCGGGCTTATGGATGCCTTTACTCGGACGCTGAACGTCCTTTTTTTGTCCCATGAATAGGCTTCAGTGGGAAGGTCGAAGTGTTTTCTTATAAATCCCTTTCCTCCCCATACTGCGCCTGAAGAAATGGTTACTTTAAGGTCTGATTGTGAAACGGATCCGGATCCTCCGGCTATAACCTGGTAGCCATCGAGGGACTCGAAAATAATATTGTGGACAATTCCCATGGCCATTTCAGGGGGTGGGAACTGTAAATGAAAAAGTGAGTTAGGCATTTTAGTACCATCCTATGAGCCGGTAGTTAGCGATTAAGCCCGCTGCGTAGTTCATGAGCTTAAAGGCATAGGTGGTGCAGTCGATGGAATAGAAAGAGTCTTTGAATAGGAATATTTCATCGTCCCATTGGACGTTATCTCTTGACCTTTTTAAAAGCATTTTATTATCAAGAGTAAAGATGTCTACTCGGCCCATTGGCTGTGAGAACAAGATAGCTGCTCCGTAAGCGTCCGGTGCAGCTCCTGATTTGACTTCGTTTCTGGTGTATCCACCACCTAAACCCGCAACGTACAGGCTTCCGTCTTCGTTGCATTTTATAGCTACAGGACCGTAGGGGCCCTGTCCGTAAACCCTGGAAAGGGCGCGCTGTATTACATTGTCTACGTAAAACCAGGGTATGTACATAGGGTCTTGTGATAGAGCTTCAAATAAGTTTTCTGCCTTGATCCTTTGTACAATCCTCTTAATTTCGTAGCCTTTCGGCTCATAAGTTTCTGTAGGCTTTGGTTGCTTTTTCTTTGGGGTTGGTTTTGCCATATTATCCCCTTTTGGCACTATAGGTTTGACTGTAGATTGATGGTTTTGGGAATCCGGAGGGATTCCGCTCAGCTGAGGTTCAGTAAATCTATAGTTTTATTTGATGAGTTCATAGGCGTAAAAGCCATGAACGTTTGAGGTGTTGGCTCCGCACTTAAGGGCCACCTTAAATGTCTCTCCTACAGGGATATCAAGGCCTACAACTATATCGTTAATTCTTGCGCCCGGCTTGGCGCGATTTAAAGACATCCCGTCATCCTCCATGTCGAGCAATCTGTCTGGAATGTCGAAAACCTTCGCGCGCTCGTGGTAACCCTGGAGGTCGTTGTCTTTGTAATTATTTACCAAAACACCTACTGAAAGGAGTTTTTTCTTTTCCGCTTCAGTTGATTTTAAGCCATCATCGTAGGTGATGGTATTAGCGACTCCTGTTATTCTGAAGAGCTGTTTAAACTCCATTTGTTTCGCCTCCTTTCGGATTTGATTTTATGTTTATGCTGCTTCGACCCGTCTTACCTTCTGAATTAGGGCTATTTCCTGTTCATAGATGTCAATGTTCTTGCCTGCGCCTCCTTGGACTGTTGTGACGTAGATGTTGAGTTCGTCCCCCGCGCTGAACGTTAAGGGAGCTGGGAACATGAGGGGTGGGTTGTTGTCGTACTCTGAAAGGTTTCCAATGAAGGTGAAGCCTTCGGCCTTCATGTCCTGGGCGCCGTCTGCCACTGGGCTTCTTGCTAGGAAGAGAAGGCCGTTTCGATCTTCATCGAACAATACTTCTCTTTCCTTGACTAGCTTCAAAAACTGCGTGTAACAATAATCTGTGCCATCGTTTTCTCCTGGGGCGAATGGGCTTGCCAGTATTCCAATAATATCGATCTCATGCTTTGCTGGTACAACGGCACCGAAAGGGAAGTCTGGGAACTCTGCGGCGGTTTTTGGGGTGTTGAATTTGTTGTCTCCTGCAGCATTGATGTTGCCTCCGGTATTCCCATAATTGAGGTAGAGATATTCCTTGGATGAGGATCCGTTCTCCTGTTCTGGTTTGATGTCTGCCGGGTCCCATTGTTCATAAAGGACCACCTGGATACCATTGCTTGAGGTTGGGATGGGTTCAATGGTGAACTCCTGGCCTTCGGCGATTGGGAAGCCTTTGAATATTCCAAGTCTCCCAAGATAAGAGAGGATGGTTTCGTTTTGGTGAAATCCTGACCAAAGTAGCGCCCTTACTTCATCGTAGACGTCTGCGGGGACGCTTGCGTCTGCGCGAAGTCCAAGGTGACGGTCAACTCCGTTGCCGTCCCGTAGGGCGGATGTTTTTGTGTCGGTGATCGATGCTCCTCCGTCAACCCTGACGGTATGGGAGTGCTGCGCTCGTCCTCTCTTAAATGCGAGGTGAGAGCCAAGGGTACCACCTACCCGGAAATATCCGACGGTCGCTTTGTCGATCTTGAAGGAGAGGTAGTTTTGGGATGGGTCCCTAATGAGGACGTTTTTGATTAAAAATGCTTCTCCTGGATCCGCTTTGAGCGTTAGGCGGGAAGCGCCCAGGACGGTCTTGACGAGAAGAGGTTGTTTTAGTGGCATTGTTTTGGCCTCCTTTCTGATTAGTGTTGAGTATGGTTAAGACGTTTTAAATCGTCTTAACCTGTTTTTTTCTTGCCGAGGGCAACGTTCAAAACCGAAACCCTTTGAAGGTTTCGAGGGTCGCGCCTTGGGAAGCGCGGGGGCATTACGGTTTTTTCGATCTCGTCCCTGAAGGGAGCGAAGCCCTTTTCGTAGTCATCCCCTCCGACCATGACGCCTTCAGCGAATCGACCTGGCCCTTTAGCCAGGGCCTTTTTCTGCCATTTGTCGGTACCCGCTGCGTTGACCCCTTTTGCATAGCTGCCTTTAGCGGCTGCCTCCGTCATAGCTGCTGCGTGTGATGGGGCTGCTTGTGCTGCTGACTTGGCCCAGTCTCTTCGGGGTGATGTCACTCCCAATTTGTAGTCCTCCGTTCTCATAGGAGTGACCCTTGTCCATTTTTCTTTAATGGACCCTATGGACTTGATCTCAGCCATGATATTTACCTCCTTTTGTTTTAGAGTGCCGAGGGAGGAGGGGTTTAGCCTTTATCTACTCCCTGGGCTGTTTCAACCGCTTAATTGCCGCGTGGGTTGATCACCAATATAGTGACATTTTTTGTCTTTATATGACAAAAATTGTCACTTGTCAAGTACTTTTTTCATAGCACTATGAAAAGTTTGCATACCGCCTTACTAATCAAATGTTTAGCATTGACAAACGGGTTTGATTTTTGGGAGAATTGTATAAAATCTTTCAGGAGGTGAGGATGGAGATGGAATGGGGATATGGTTCTGGTTCTAAGAAGGTTCATTGTTTTAAACCAATGGAGGATCCAAACCTCAACGTATCGGTTTGTAAAAAGATTATTACCTTTAACGTTGAGCCAATGGATGAGGACCTTGAAAAACCGTTGAATGTTTGTTTTACTTGTCTTTCAAAATGGATTCTATTAATTGGAGGTGAAAAATGAAAGTATGTAAAGGTGAACTACCTAGTGGTTACAATGCTGTTTTGTATACGTTGCTTTGGACAACCGTCAAGTATAAAAGAAAGTACTGCTGGATAAGCCAAAAAAAGATTCTTGATTTAATGTTAAAATATGATGGTGTTTCAATTTGGAGGAGTACCCTTAATGTTTGGCTAAATTATCTTGAGGGTGGGAGTTTTATTAAGAGGTATGGTGGCACTCCGGTTAATATTGGTGGAAAACTTGTTAATAGAGCTACGAGGTATTATTTGCTCCCGAGGGGCCTTAACTACCTGAAAAAATTAAAGTATTGTGTTCAAGGTGTCATGCGTCTTCTCGGTGTCCGATTTTTCGGACAAGATAAAGCAACCCCAAAGCGTAATGTAGTGGGTTTGCTAAATTGTAATTCGCTTTTGGGGGTTTGCTTACAAGAAAAAGGTAGGGCTTCGCCCATCGAAAGCATTTTATGACCGCTTCGCGGTCTCCTTTAAGGAGTAAAACCAAAGCCAAAAGTAGCGTCAGGGCACTTCCGTGGGCTGAAAAATTCATCGAGGGTCTTTTTAAGGACCCGGAGGAGGGATTAATTATGGATGTTGTGTCATTTATTTGGCCCGTCCTCACCTTGAGGGCCAAATATCAATTTAGCGTTTCGAGCTGGGGCCGGACCGTGAAGCATAATAAAGACGTCGGTGGTGTTGCCGGAAGCGATCATCTTCTTTGGCTTGGGCTTGATGTAATTCTCGAGCCTATGGAAAAAAACCTTGACTTTGAAATGGATTGTAGTAAGGTAGGAATTATCCCGCTCTTTGAGCAGGACCACTACCATCTTAGACCAAAGGGGGTATAAAAATGGCAAATTATGATGAGCTAAAAGAGAAATGGGAAAGGGGGGTAATAAAGATATCCAAGAATTATGGCACTGGAAAATTTGGGGTTCCAAATCCGGGGGTGAGTTTTACCTGGGTCATTAATCTTATTATAAATGCCCTTGGGTCTATTCTCCCCGTTTTGACGCCGATGATTAGGGAGGCGTTAACGGCCTTTTTGAACGACCTGTACAAAAAGGCCGTGGAAACGCCAAATCCCTGGGATGACTTTGTAGTTAAGTTTTTGATGCGGATCCTCGGGATTCCAATTCCAGAATAGTTTTTAAGGGACCTCCGGGAGCTTAGTAAATTTTTGGCTTCTTTCCTCCATCCACTTCCTTAGCTTTTCAAGCTCCCCAGGGAGACATTGAGGACAAATCCCCGATGTCTCCCTGGGGTCTTCGAGGGGTTCTTTCTCACCATAAACTTTTTTACAAACATAGCAAAGCTGTATCATAGGTCCTCCTTTTACTTTACGCTCCTAAGTAACTCCCGGAGCTCGGACTCGCTAACTAAAAAATTACTTAGCCCGGTATCACGTAAAATTTCCAGAAGCTTGATAAACTTCTCCCTGTCTATCGATTCAGGAAGACGGCGCTCCTCAAACTCAAAAGAACCCTTATATAAAAGATTCATACCGAACCGTATAAGCCGTTGATCTCCTGCCCCTTAATGGAGATCCCCTAGACCAGTGCCTAAACGTCTTTTTCCGTGGCATATTGCGCGGGACGCTCGGATGTTCTTTCTCCCTTCCGGACGGCTTTTCCTTTGGGTTTTCTCTTGTAGGTGTAGCATGCAGGTACATGGGTTGATGAACTAAACTCAGCTATCTCGATCTCATCGTTCCCACATTGGTCCTGATATGCTTCCCCCTCTTTTGGGTTATGGAGGTGGTATATGCAGTCTTTTATTTCACACAAAACCGTTACTATGTTGGGCATGGTTGCGCTCCGAATGGCTCATCTCTTATTTTAAGTTTTGAAACAAATTTAGGGGTTTTTCTTTTTTGATTCTGTTCTTTTTTATTCCCCTTACCTCGTCGATTGCTTCCTTAATGGGCTTTTCTTTGATAAGGGCTATTATCACGCCCATTAATTCGTCGCGTGACATATCATAAACCGCTGCCAATAATTCTTTGTCCATTCGCTTCACCTCCCTTTTCCTTTATATTACGATTTTTTTGCTTCGTCAATTATTTCCTCAAGGTCGTGGACGGTTATAAAAGTTCGAGTCTGGACAAAAGCTAGGACAGCGAGTAGGGCAACCCTGAGTTCATTGATTTTCATATCGTGGACGATAGCCTTTAAAATTGCCTTCATTGATATCACCTCCGGAGCTGGGAGTCCAGAGGGGAGCAACATCCCTCTGGCCGCGGCTTTCCCGCGTCCAGTAGGACAGCCGTAAGATTAAATCTCAATCCTACGGGTTAGCAATCTTCGTTGAGTTCGAACCTTTTCCAAACGCCTTGGGTTTTGTCCCGGGTCACTTCGTAGTATCTCCCATTGGCATCCTCCCAAAGCTCCTTCCGGTATACTTTGCCGGAGGGTGATTCGATTTCTTGTATAAGCTCAATGTATTTCGGTTCCATCTTCCTTCTCCTTTCCCCCGTGTGGCCGGTAGGACAGCCGTCGTGGTGGGAATCCCGTCCCACTACTTTAATTGTTGGGAGAGCGGGATTCCCATCTCCTTGGTGAATTCATCAGGCTCCGATTCAAGGAGACTGATGAATTCACCTCTGCTTGGGTGTCTTGGCCCGTATTCTTGGTCGAAGGCACCCAAGAGAGCGGCGGAACGACATTTGTCGTCCCACCACCAATCGATCTCTTCCCTCAAACGAGGGAAGAGATCCTTCAATGTTTGTTTCACCATGTTTCTCACCTCCTTTCTCCCCGTCTGGCCGATAGGACAGCCATTATTTTTTTATTCGATTTTTTTCCGCCGTATGATTTCTCCTGTTTCGTCAATCTCTACGACGGCAGAAACCCAAGCAATTTCTAATTGCTTGGCTTTCTGGACACATTCCTCGAATGTTCCAGGCCACTGGCCTGGAGGGAAAGGTTTCCCGTAGATATCCAAAACTCTAATCATTTTCTCTCACCTCCTGTCTCCCCGTCTGGCCGATAGGACAGCCAGGAGAGTTATAGCTTCTGAGTTTTGGGGTACGTATAAGATCCACTACCCACACAGTGGGTGTACCCCATTTCTTTGGCTGCTTGTTGAGCAGCCTTCTTTGTTCTGTAAGGCTTGCCTCTGGCATCGAGGTAATCAAGTTTGTCTGAGCAGACAAAATACCCTCCAGCATCCTCAAATATTCTTGCTAACTTTTTTCCCATCTTCTTTCTCCTTTCTCTTTTATAGCTGCAAACGTCGTGCCAAATTTATCTGTCAACTGACTAGCGTTAGCTGTCAGTTGGAGTAAACCCGCCTGTCCGAAAACGTCACCTCCGTCCGAAAATGTACAACCCAAGTTATCACCTCCTTTCATAAAAAACTATTAAACTTTTTTCCCTCTTTCACTGGATGATTGAAGAGGGAAAAAAGTTTGAGCGATGCGAAGCCACCTTGTAGACGGACTCCTATTAAAGCACGTTCCAAAAGACATGACAGCTTAAGGAAAGCAAAGTTTCGATGAAGTGAAGCGGTGCGCGTGAAGTAGCGTAGCGGATGATCGAGCTAAGCGAAGCGGAAGAGATATTTTGCGATCGGGCGTTTTTAAATATAACCCGATCTTGGCTAAGGGTTGGCGTGGTAGGCGAAGACAAGAGAGGGTTATGTTTAGGCCCGATTCCTGGGCTGGCGTGGCTTTTGGTTAGTGCGTTCATCGTGTTCGATGTCCGTCCGAATTTGACTTTCTTTTTTTTATGGAGTAGTATACATTTGTTTAGTGGGAGGTGTTTATGATAGACCAGATTAGCTTGCTGGATATTGAGGGTGTGGATCCACCCGGTGAGGCATGGCGTGACCAGATTGATCCCGATAAGGTCCGTGAACTTGCTGAAAGTATTAGGTCGCAGGGTCTGCTTCAACCCATTCTGGTCCGTCCGTTGAACGGGAGGTATGAAGTTGTTACAGGGCATAGACGATATTTGGCACATCGTCTTATTGGTGAAGTTAAGATCAAGTCGATCATTCGGGAAATGACCGATGAACAAGTTTTAGAGGCAAGGGCTGTTGAAAATGACCAGCGCGAAGACTTAAACCCTATCGAAAAGGCGAAGGGTTATAAAAGGCTTCGTGACCAGCTTGGTTATAGCATCAAGAAGATTGCTCAGAAAATGGGTAGAGGTACAGCGACCATTGAAAGACACTTTCGCCTTTTGGAACTCCCTGAGGAGTTTCAAAAGGCGGTTGCTCATGGTGAGCTTTCAATGGCAGTCGCTATCATTCTCGGTGAAATCGAGGATGAGGGCTTCAGAGGATATTATTTTGTTGCTGCTGTTGAAAATGGGGTTACTGCTGAAATCGCCGAAAAGTGGGTAGGCGATTATAGGAATACCAGACTTGGTATTCCATCAAGTGGCGTGGGGGGTAATGGGGTTGTTCAAACGATTGAAGCGCCTGCGCCTATTTATGGGACTTGTTGTTCTTGTCTTGGTCCGGTGGAGTCGAATAGGATAAGATACATTCCGGTATGTCCTGAGTGTAAGATGAACATTGAGAGGGCGGGGAGGAGTAAGGCCAAATGATCGATCATGAAAAGCTTCTGAAAATCATGAACGTCCAGTTTAATATGTACGTGAGTACATTGAAGCTGGCTCAAGACTTTATCAGGATAGCACTTGCAATGCCTGTTGAAAGGCCCAGGGAGACAGCGAAAGAGCTTTTTACGACGCTCTATGATTTAGTTTTTATGAGTGAGACTGTGGACAAGGAGGGTCTAGTGGGTGTTGTCAAAGAGGTGTATGAGGAAGTTAGTAAAAAATAAGGTTTGAAAGGAGGTAAGGCCATGAGTCCAGATATGAAGCAGTTTGAACTTGACCGGATTACCACAATGTTGAAGTCTTTTGGTTGGCAAGTCGTGGGTTCTCGGTTCGAGGGTGACAAGGTTCACGTTGACTTTGAGATGGTAGTGCCGAAGACTGCGCCGATCACTAAAGAAGGTGAATTGAGTCGTATTCAGAATATGCTGAAGTCTTTCGCGTGGGTTCCGTTAAGCTCTAAGTATGATGGTGACAAGGTCCACGCTGAATTTGAAAAGGTTATTTCTCCGACTGGTCCTTAGGATCCTGTTTTCTATTTCTTACCCCACTGCTTTTAGCCGAAACTTTAGCGGAGTGGTGCCCTGACGAACAGGAGGGGCATATATAAGAAAGTGTTCGTAAACGGTTGAACACTTGATAGGGCTGGCTTCCCAGCGTAATGAAGCGCTTGAACACCCTAAGCGAAATGAAGCGGCGACCACCCTGAGCTGGCGAAGGGCTGGGCGGGGAGGCCAGCCCTA